>ERZ773185.425-NODE-425-length-38745-cov-4.380383_pt1 | contig 38745 bp, 29 predicted proteins | sample MGYA00580531_ERZ773185 | MGnify/ENA primary metagenome ERZ773185 (study PRJEB29015, sample SAMEA2737799) | human gut metagenome | biome: human gut; feature: human-associated habitat; material: faeces | place: China | collected 2012 ...
GATACCCTGCGCGACGCTGCGAAGGAGGAGGCAGCCCTGAGGGGCATGAGCTTCTCCGCCTTCGTGCGCACCTGCATGATCGAAGAGCTCGCGAAGAAGGGGGCATAAACTCATGCAGCCTGACTTCTTCGACAACAGGGCGAAGATCGTCAAGGACGACCTCGTCGCCAACATAGCCGCCGGCGATCGCGTGGCGATAGCCGCTTCGGTTTTCTCCATGTACGCCTACCAGGAACTCGCCAGCCAGCTTGAATGCATCGACGAACTGCGCTTCGTCTTCACCTCGCAGACGTTCACCAAGCAGCGCCCAGCGCGCGAGAAGCGCGAGTTCTACATCCGGCGCCTTTCCCGCGAGCAGGTCCTTTGCGGCACCGACTTCGAGATCAAGCTGCGCAACGAGCTCACGCAGAAGGCCGTCGCGACCGAGTGTGCCGACTGGATCCGCCGCAAGGCGCGCTTCCGCTCCTTCGAGGGCGAGGGGCGCATGAGCGGCTTCATGGATATCGATAAGACGGACGACAACGTGGCCTACATGCCCTTCGACGGCTTCACCACGCGCAAGCTCGGCTGCGACAACTCCGCGGACGCCCCCGACGTGACCATGCGCTTGGACGCCTCCCAATCCCGTGCCCTGCTCCAGCAGTTCGATTCCGCTTGGAACTCCGGCGAGCTTCACGACGTGACCGATGCCGTTATCGACGGCGTGACGGCAATGTATCAGGAAAACGCGCCCGAGCTCATCTACTACATGGCGCTCTGCCGCATATTCAGCGAGTTCTTGGACGACGTCTCCGAGGACGTGCTGCCCAACGAGGGGCTGGGCTTCCGCGACAGCCTTATCTGGAACAAGCTCTACGACTTCCAGAAGGACGCGGCGCTCGCCATCATCAACAAGCTCGAGACCTACAACGGCTGCATCCTGGCAGACTCGGTCGGCCTGGGCAAGACGTTCACCGCGCTCGCCGTGATTAAGTACTACGAGAGCCGCAACAAGGACGTGCTCGTGCTGTGCCCCAAGAAGCTGCGCGACAACTGGATCACCTACAACTCGAACGTCGTGAACAACCCCATCGCGGGCGACCGCCTGCAGTACGACGTGCTCTACCACACCGACCTCTCGCGCACGCGCGGCACGTCGGAGACGGGCCTGCCGCTCGACCGCCTGAACTGGGGCGCGTACGGGCTCGTTGTCATCGACGAGAGCCACAACTTCCGAAACGGCGGCGACTCGGCGTCGGAAGACAGGATGAACCGCTACCAGCTGCTCATGGAGAAGATCATCAAGCAGGGCGTGAAGACCAAGGTGCTCATGCTCTCCGCCACGCCCGTGAACAACCGCTTCCGCGACCTGCGCAACCAGCTCGCCCTGGCGTACTGGGGCGACCCCACCGGCTGGTCTGAGAAGCTGCGCCTTGAGAACGACATCGAGACGGTTTTCCGCAACGCGCAGACCGTCTACGCCCGCTGGTCGAAGCTGCCCGCCGAGCGGCGGACGACGCACGCCCTCACCGACATGCTCGACTACGACTTCTTCGAGGTGCTCGACCAGGTGACCGTGGCGCGCAGCCGCAAGCACATCCAGCGCTACTACGACATGAGCGCCATCGGGCCCTTCCCGAAGCGCCTGCCGCCGATATCGAAGCGCCCCAAGCTCTCGACGCTGGCGAACGCGATCAACTACCGCGAGATATACGAAGAGCTCGATTCCCTCGTGCTTGCCGTGTACATGCCTAGCGCCTACGTGCAGCCCAGCAAGATGGCCAAGTATGTTGAGAAGGGCGGTGGCGGAAACCTCACGCTCGGCGGGCGAGAGACGGGCGTTCGCCGCCTCATGACGGTAAACCTCCTCAAGCGCCTGGAGAGCTCGGTGTGCTCGTTCCGCCTGACGCTTGAGCGCGTGCTGGCGGCGATGAACACCGCCCTCGAGACCATAGACGACTACCGCAGCGGTCTAGCGACTGGGGCCAGTGTGGCCGACGGCGACCTGCCGGGCGGGTTCGACTTCGATCCCGACGACGAGAGCGGCTTCGAGGTGGGCGGCGCCACGAAGATCCTCATCGAGGATATGGACTGGATGAGCTGGGAGCGCGATATCAAGGCGGACGTGGACGTCATTGAGGTCCTCATTGCCATGGTCCGTGACATCGACCCTGCCCACGATGCCAAGCTCATCGAACTGTGCGAGCAGATTCGCGAGAAGGTAAAGAGCCCCATCAATCCGGGCAACCGCAAGGTGCTCGTGTTCACCGCGTTCTCGGACACCGCCGACTACCTCTACGAGAACGTGTCTGCCTTCGCGAAGCGCGAGCTCGGCCTCGAGTGCGCCAAGGTCACGGGCGACGGCTGCGCCTGCACGATAAAGGCCGTGCCCCCGCATATGCAGGAGGTGCTCGCCTGCTTCTCGCCCGTGTCCAAGGAGCGAGACGTGGTGGCTCCGCAGCTCTGCGGCTGCGACGTGGACATCGTGATCGCCACCGACTGCATCTCCGAGGGACAGAACCTCCAGGACTGCGACTACCTTGTGAACTATGACATCCATTGGAACCCCGTGCGCATCGTGCAGCGCTTTGGCCGCGTGGACCGCATCGGCTCCAAGAACGCTTGCATCCAACTCGTGAACTACTGGCCGGACGTTGAGCTGGACGAGTACATAAAGCTCAAGGCGCGTGTTGAGGAGCGCATGCGAATAACCGTGATGACCTCCACGGGTGACGATGACTACATCAACGCCGAGGAGACAGGAGACCTTGAGTACCGTCGTCAGCAGCTCGAGCAGATGCATAACGAGGTCATTGATCTGGAGGACGTTTCGGGTGGCGTGTCCATCACCGACCTGGGACTCAACGAGTTTCGCATGGACCTGGTGGGCTACTACCGCGACAACCCAGACATCGACAGGCTTCCGAGTGGCATCAACGCTGTGGTGGAGGGCGACGAGCCCGGCGTCATTTTCGTGCTGCGCAACGTCAACAGCAGGATCGACCGCGACGGGGCGAACCACCTGCACCCGTTCTATGTGGTTCGCATGGGGTCAGACGGGTCCGTTGCTCACGGGCACCTGGAGCCCAAGGCGGTGCTCGACGACATGCGCCTTTTGTGCCGCGGCAAGTCCGAGCCCGACATGGCGCTCTGCCGCGCCTACAACCGCGAGACCAAGAACGGCCGCGACATGCGCCGCGAGGCTGGGCTCTTGCGTGACGCGGTGGCGTCGATTGTGGACTCCAAGCAGGAGTCCGACGTCGACAGCTTCTTCACCGACGGCACGACGGGCTTTCTGGAGAACGACATCGAGGGACTCGATGACTTCGAGCTCGTGTGCTTCCTGGTGGTGAGGCCCAGATGCTAGGGCTTCCGAGCACGACCGAGGTGGGCCGCCGCATACCCAAGGAGGCCTTCTACGGACGCCTGAAGGTGAGCGCCGCGCTGCGCCAGTCCTTCATCGGCGACGTCGAGCGCTTCGTAATCGCGAACTCGATAAAGACCTCCACGACCGGTATTCCCGACGGCGAGCGCGTGCACGAGGTGCTCGTAGTGGAAGTGGCGCTCAAGGCTCGCCACGTCCCCGAAGAGGTGCTGGCGCTTGTGGCTCAGGCGAACCCCCATAAGCTGCTGTTCGTCTGCACCCACAGCGGTGAGGCGTGTCTCGCGGTGATGCTCAAGAGACTCGTCGTGGGGCCCTGGCGTCCGTTTGACCGCCTCACGCTCGACATGAACGCAAGCGACGTTGATGCAGTGTGGGATTCGCTTGCATCCCAAGTGGTCTACAACGACGCAGGTGGCGGTCCTGAAACCATAGAGGAACGCTTCGAGGTCGACGCGAAGATTAAAGCGCTGTACGAAGAACTTGCGCGCGTGGAGGCGCGGGGGCGCAAGGAACGACAGGTTGCGCGAAAGAACGCGCTGTTCGATAAGGCGAAGGAACTCAAACGGCGGATTGCCAAGATAGAGGAAGGACGATAGATGGACAACCAATCCGATAACGATGTACAGCTCGGCGTCTCGGATGAGCTGGTAGTTGGTTTGCGCAAAGCGCTTGGTTCTTGCTCCGTCAACTTCCTCTTCGGCGCCGGAGTGAACGGAAAAGCGTTTCCCTATTTCGCCCAATTCAAGAAAACCATCGGCGCCATGAACGAAAGGGGTCTTGATGGAAGTGATATCGAAACTGCCTTGGCCAATTGCGCAGATGGTCAAATACGGCAAGAGGTTCTCGACGCTTTCGTTGACGAATATAACAGCCACAACAATTACCGACTTTACGACGAATCTCTGTTGAACTTGAGACGAATGCTTGTAGGCTTCGCTTCTGTTGTCGGTCTGTCGACACCAATCGCACGCTCTCTGCGAACAACATCGTTTTCCCCGGGCAAGACAAGCTCGGAAGCATACTATCTCATTTCTATGAAACTCTCTTCGCGATGAAAGGAGAGCTGCTGAAGCGCAATTCAGCGCTATTCGTTATTGGCTATTCATGGGCGGACGACCACGTTAATGGAATAATCAGTGACGCAATCGCTGGCGGGCTTACCGTGTACTGGCTCCAGTACAGAAGCGAGGACAAGTTGCCAAAGCAGGTCGCCGGCAACGTCATCGTCGTGCCTCCCAACAATAACGAGAACCCCGTTGATGCGACTAAAACCCTCGCTGATCTTCTCGAAAGAGTGGGACAACTATGATTGTGGGAAGAATAACGAAGGTTGATGGCGTAAGAGCAGCGGCGACGTTCTTCGATCGCATGCAGCCATTCATTGTGAATAACGGCCAAGCGGTAGCGTCGCCCCGTATCAATTCGTTCGTCAAAACCGGAGTCGGCCTAGATACGGTCATTTGCCAGATTGTCGGAGAACACGAGGCGGAGTACGACAGGCGAAGTGAAGTGACCCGCGAAGTCCAGGCGGCTCCCATAGGTCCCTTCGTTGTCGACCTGGAGGTGCGGGGGTACATTTCGTCAGGAGATTTCAAGGGAGGGCTTCGCTGCCTTCCCATTGTAGGAGCGGCTGTTGAGTCTTTGGATTCTGAAAACCTCAAGCTTCTGTACTCATCGCACGGATCCAAGCCATTGCGCATAGGGAGTAGCCTTTTCGACGAATCGCGCTCGGTTTATCTGGATGCTGGCAGGCTGATGGCAAGTCATATCGGTATTTTCGGAAACACCGGCAGCGGAAAATCGAACACGTTGGCAAGCCTTCTGAAAGGTTATGTTGGTTGCCTCCCGAAAGAAACCGACGCGGTGAGGATTCTCATATTTGACCTGAATAACGAATACGGCGGAGACGCCATAGTCCCCCGGGACAAAAAGACCGTCTATCGGCTGAACACGAGAAAGCAACTTGGATTGAACCGCGATCGCGTTCCCCTGTCTTTCGATTCGCTTGACGAGGATAGCTGGGGAACCATCTTGAGAGCAACCCCAAGGACTCAGATGCCCGCAGTCAGAAGAGCTTATTCAAAATGGAGAAGCGAGCCAGACGCGAATTATATATCCGAGATCAAACGGTCAATTGCCGATAAACGCGAAACGTTGTTTTTCACGCTGCGCAACTACTGCCCCGAGTTGATAAAAGGTATCGACAACTTGGCCTTTAACAGGACAAATGGTAGTTTTTATTATGACAATGGACAAGGGCGGCAATACATCAATTCTATCTCCGATGTACGGGACATAGTCATTAAACCTGGCATCGATCGTTTTCAGATGTTTTACCTTTGGCTTGCGTTGGAGGTCTCCAGAGCGGCCGAAAGTGGAATCAACTTTGAATTCGTCCAGCCGCTGCTTCCTCGAGCCAAATCTGTCATCAGAGATTTGGAGAAAATCTTTTCCGACGCGCCATGCGCTGGCCTGCAAGCGATATTCGACAACAAGCCCCTCGCAGTCGTTCAGTTGGGCGACGTCAATGAAGCGAGCAGAGAGATGCTTCCCGCTTTAATCGCGGAGCTGGTTATGAGAAGAGCTTCTGAAAACAAGGGCGACGGAACGCCGAGAGAAGTCGTCACGCTGGTTGTAGACGAAGCTCATAATCTGCTTGGATATGACGTCACGCAATCCGACTCGGTTCACGGCAACACGCTTCGCATTTTCGAGAAAGTAATCAAAGAGGGGCGCAAATTCGGCGTCTTTCTCTGCTTGGCAAGCCAGAGGCCGAGCGATATCTCTCCAACGATTACCTCGCAGATTCATAATTACTTTATTCATAAGCTTGTGAATCCGAACGATATCGAAAGGATAAGGAAGACCGTTAGCTTTATGGGGGAAACCAGCCTTTCAATGTTAAGCGTACTTGGCCAAGGAGAGTGCATCGTCAGCGGACCGTCGCTGCACATGCCTCAGTACGTCTATATCGATCAGCTTGATAGCTGCTCGAGGCCGAACAGCAACGATATTCAGTTGTTCGGCGATAACGGGCTGTTGGAACAAACCGCCTTAGAAAAATGGGAGTTTTAAATAATGGACAAGATCGAACTGGGTACACCCGAGGGCACCGCCGAGAACATAGACAAGATCGCCGAGCTGTTCCCGCAGGTGGTGACCGAGGTAGAGAACGCCGACGGCAAGCTTGCACGTGCCGTGGACTTCGACGTGCTGCGCGATCTTCTGGGTGATGTAGCGGAGGGACAGCGTGAACGCTACCAGTTCACTTGGCCCGGCAAGCGCGAGGCAAAGGCCGAGGCGCGCCGCCCCATCTACAAGACGATGATTCCCGAACCAGGCAAGTCCAAGAATTGGGACACCACGGAGAACCTCTACATCGAGGGTGACAACCTCGACGCGCTCAAGATTCTGAAGGAGACCTACGCCGGCAAGGTTAAGCTCATCTACATCGACCCCCCATACAATACGGGCCATGACTTCATCTACGACGATGACTTCGCCAAAACGCGCGGCGAATATGACGCGGAGAGCGGTGATTTCGACGAGGAAGGCGGTCGCCTGGTTGCCAACACCGAGGGCAACGGCCGGTTCCACTCAGATTGGTGCTCGATGATTTACCCGAGGTTGCTTCTTGCGCGCGATCTCTTGACTTCGGATGGTTCTATCTTGCTAAGCATTGATGCCAATGAGGTAAAGAATCTTCGAGCAATTTGCGATGAGATATTCGGAGCCCAGTGCTTCAAAAATTGCATTGCAGTTCGCAGAGGCATTAAGAACGTGCAGGCGCAATTTGACGATATTGCGGCTCTTTCGCAGGGGCATGAGTATATCTTGCTTTATTCGCGAAACGCGACCAATCGGTTCCACAAATTATCATTAGCTCATGATGGCAAGCCTGGCAAATGGGATACATTTTGGCGAGGTACGGATCGTCCATCTATGAGGTATGAGTTATTCGGCGAAACCCCTCATTCTGGACAATGGCGCTGGGAAAAAGGGCGCGCATATACGGCAGTTAGCAACTACAACACTTTTCTCAAGGATGCGGCAGGCTCGATGAGTCTAGACGAGTACTATCTCGATAATCTTGCCGCAACGAATGAGAAGATGAACTTTGTTCGAAAGAACGAAGATGGCACTGTGCAGTATTATGTGCCCCCCTCGACCGGAAAGCTGCTGAGCGATAACTGGATGGACCTGACTTTGAGCGGCAATGAGACCGATGCGTTTGATACCGAGAAGAGCGTTGCCATCATTCAACGAATTGTAGAGTGGCTAGCGCCACCAAACTCCATTGTTCTCGATTTCTTTTCAGGATCTGGAACTACTGCTCACGCAGTCATCGAAGCAAATAAAAACGACAACGGTCAAAGACGCTTCATTATGGTTCAGCTGCCTGAAAACTGCGGAGATAATCCTAGCGCAATCAAACATGGTTATAAGACGTTATGCGATCTTGGGGAAGACAGGATAAATCGTGCAGGCGCGAAAATCGCTGCAGACATCGACAAGGGAAACGAGCAGCTCGAGCTCGGCGCCGAGCCTAAACTCTATCCAGATCTTGGCTTCCGCGTGCTGCGTATCGACTCCTCGAACTTCAAGGACTTCTACCTCACGCCTGGCGAGATTTCCCAGGAGAGCCTCTTCGACTTCGCCGACAACGTGAAGGAGGGACGCTCCGACCTGGATTTGCTCTTCGAGGTACTGCCAAAGCTCGGCATCCCGTACTCTGCGAAGATCGAGGAGCGCGTACTCGCCGACAAGAAGGTCTTCTTCGTGGACGGCGACAAGTTGGCGGCATGCTTCGATGCGAACGTCGGCTCCGACACCATCGAGAAGATGGCGAAGGCCAAGCCCTGGTACGCCGTCATCCGCGACTCGTCCATGGCTGACGACGCCACGCACGCCAACTACGAGGAGCTGTTCCGCACCTACAGCCCCGACACTGTTCCCCAAGTGATTTAAGGCGTCGACATGAAGTTCAAGTTCAAAGTACAACAGTACCAAACCGACGCCGCAGACGCGGTGGCCTCGGTCTTCGAGGGGCAGCCCAACCAGGGCGCCTCCGTCTACCTGCGCGATCTGGGCCGCAAGCCCAAGCGCGCGCAGGGCGAGATCGATTTCGGCGGCGATGACCTCGAGGGCTATGCCAACGCGCCCGTCGCGCTTTCGGGCGCCGACATACTGGCAAACGTGCGCGCAGTGCAGCGACGCAACCAGATCCCCGAGTCGGAGGAGCTTTTCTGCGGCATGGGAGCCTGCCAGCTGGACGTCGAGATGGAGACGGGCACCGGCAAGACATACGTCTACACCAAGACGATGCTCGAGCTCAACCGCCTGTACGGCTGGTGCAAGTTCATCGTGGTGGTGCCATCGGTCGCCATCCGCGAGGGCGTGGCCAAGAGCCTGGAGAACACCCAGGAGCACTTCTTCTCCCAATACCACAAGAAGATCAGGTTCTTCATATACGACTCGGACAACCTGACCGAGCTTGATGCGTACTCCCAATCGAGCGACGTCAACTGCATGGTCATCAACATGCAGGCGTTCAACGCGTCGATGAAGGAGGGCGCCAAGAACAAGGCGGCGCGCATCATCTTTGACGAGCGCGACGAGTTCAGCAGCCGCAGGCCCATCGACGTCATCGCTGCGAACCGCCCCATCGTCATCTGCGACGAGCCCCAGAAGATGGGAAAGAAGGGCGGCGCAACCCAGAAGGGCATCGCCCGCTTCAACCCACTGTTCGTGCTGAACTATTCGGCAACGCACAAGGAGAAGCACGACCTGGTGTATGCCTTGGACGCCCTGGACGCCTACAACCAGAAACTCGTCAAGCGCATCGAGGTCAAGGGCTTCTCGCTCAAAAACATGCGCGGCACCGACGGCTATCTCTACCTGCGTGACATCGTTGTGAGCAAGAGCCGTGCCCCAGAGGCCGTCATCGAGTTCAAGTACATGGGCGCGGGCGGCAAGGTCCGCAAGAAGACCCAGCGTTTTTGCGAGGGCGATAGCGTCTATGACGCAAGCGGGTCCACCAAGCTCGAAGCGTACCGCGGCTACACCATCGCAAGCGGCAACGATGGCGTGGTGCCGCCGCAGGACGGGCGTCCCGGTTACGTCCGCTTCCTGGACAGCTCCATTGGCGACAATGGCCGCATCTATATGGGCGAGGTCTACTGCGACTCCGCGGCGGATGACATCCAGCGCATTCAGATTCGCGAGACTATTAAGAGCCACCTCCAGAAGGAAGAGACTCTGTTCCGCCGTGGCATCAAGTGTCTTTCGCTGTTCTTCATCGATGAGGTGGCGAAGTATCGCGACCTTTCCGGCAACGGCGAGACCGTGGGCTACGGCAAGATCTTCGAGGAAGAATATGCGGCGGCCATTGCCGAGCGCGTGGCGCATCCCACCACGGACGACGCGTATGACCCAAGCTATCTCAACTACCTGCGACGCGATGACGCCCATGCGGTTCACAGCGGCTACTTCTCGGTGGATAAAAAGGGCAACGCCGTCGAGTCCAAGGTCGAGAAGAAGGCCGAGCGCGAGGATGGTATTGGCATCAACGACGACGACGCACGGCGTGGCTATGACCTGATCCTGCGCGACAAGGAGAAGCTGCTCTCGTTCGATGAGCCCGTGCGTTTCATCTTCAGCCACTCGGCGCTTCGCGAGGGTTGGGACAACCCCAACATCTTCCAGATTTGCACGCTCAAGGAGTCGGGCTCCGAGACCTCCAAGCGTCAGGAGGTGGGTCGCGGCATGCGCCTCTCGGTTGACCAATGGGGCAACCGCCAGGATGCGGTCTTGCTGGGGCCCGATGAGGTGCACCGCGTGAACCTGCTCACAGTTATTGCGTCCGAGAGCTACGAGACGTTTGTGCGCGACCTGCAAACCGACATCAGCAAGAGCCTGCGCGAGCGTCCCAAGAAGGTCGAGGCCAACCTGTTCAGCGGGGCCGACATCGTTGTCGACGGCCGGTCCGTGCTCTTTACCGAGTACGAGTCCAAGCGTGTCTACAAGGCCCTTTACAAAGCGGACTTCATCGACGAGGACGATAGGCCAACGGACGCCTTCAGGGAGGCCGCGGGCGCGGGGGCGTTCGTTGAGCAATTCGTGTCAATGCTGCCGGAGGACATAGCGGATGAGGCGCATGCCAAGGCGGTCGAATCCCTGGTGAGGAGCGTCTATGACGCCCATGCCCTCGATGGCATGATTGGCCGGGCCGAGGAAAAGGTGACGGAGAACTCGCTCACGGACAACTTCGCCAAGAAGGAGTTCAAGGAGCTTTGGAGCCGGATCAACCGCAAGCATGCCTACACCGTGAGCTTCTCTGATGACGAGCTGCGCCGCAAGGCAATCGCGCGCATCAACAGCGACCTGCGTGTGAGCAAGCTGCAGTACGTGCTTACGATTGGCGACCAGAAGGCCGAGGCAACTCGTGGCGAGGTCGAGGGTGGCTCGTCCTTTGGGCGCACGGGTACCGAGACGCATGACGTGGATGCGGGAACCTCTACCGTTGGCGTTACGTATGACCTCGTCGGTGAGGTTGCACAAGCTGCTGCCATCACTCGTAGGAGCGCCGCCGCTATTCTCGCAAGAATTGACGCCAACGTCTTTAGGCTCTACCGCGTGAATCCCGAGGAGTTCATCAAGAAGGCCGCCGCGCTCATCGTCTCCGAGAAGGCAACGATGGTCGTGGAGCACATCAGCTACCACGAGATAGACGATGCCTATGACGAGGCGATCTTCACCGAGCGCATGCCAGACAACGCGAGTAAGGCGTACGAGGCGAAGAAGAACATTCAGCGTTTCGTGTTCCCGGATTCTGACGGCGAGCGCAAGTTTGCCGAGGACATGGACGCCGCCGCCGAGGTAGCGGTCTACGCCAAGCTGCCTCGCACATTCCAGATTCCCACGCCGGTAGGCAACTATGCCCCCGACTGGGCTATCGCCTTCAAGGAGGGCAGCGTGCGCCACGTGTTCTTTATCGCCGAGACCAAGGGAACCATGGACTCGATGGAACTTTCCGGCGTGGAGAACGCCAAAATCGCATGCGCCAAGAAGCTCTTCAACGAAATGAGCACCAGTGATGTGCGCTACCACAACGTGGCAACGTACGAGGACTTGCTCGAGGTGATGGGCAAGATGAGCTAAGCAATGATTAGGCGCCATTAGAACAGTCGGGAGGAAGCAAGCCTTCCAACTTGTGCGATATCCCTGCCATTAGCGAAATCGGCTCACCAGCAATAACCGAGAAGGATAGATAGGTCATTAAGGATGGATGCAGGAAAATCTACGATAAGCGGCGTGTTCAACGGATCGCGCCTGCTCGAAATACCCTTCTACCAAAGGGCGTACGTCTGGGGAGAAGAGCAATGGGAGCGCTTCCTTGGCGATATGGAGTTCGTCACGGCCTCTAAGCGACCTTATTTCCTTGGTTCCATCATCCTGAAGCAGGCCTCCTCCGGCAACACCTGGTCCGAGGTGTCCGAGGTTCGCACCGTCATCGACGGCCAGCAGCGCCTCACGACCATGGTCATCTTCTTCAAGGCACTCTGCGCGAGAATCGACGCCGACAGGCTGTTTGAGCGAGATTTCGTACTGGAAACCGGCGAAGTCGCCTTGAGACATGGCAAGTACGACCGGGAGGATTTCGAGAAGGTCGTCAGCGCCGCAAGTTGCGAGCCCCTCGAGGGCTCCTCGGCCATCATCCTTGCCTACAATTACTTCCTCAAGAACATCGATCCAAAGAAAATCGACAGGAACACGATCAAGTCGAATGTCCAGTTCGTTTGCATCGACCTCACCGAGGGCGAGGACGAGCAGCAGATATTCGACACCATCAACTCACTCGGAGTACGTCTGACGACGGCGGAGCTCCTCAAGAACTACTTCTTCAACCGCGAGAACGAGCAAGCGTTCAAGGAATGCTGGGAAGATGTCTTCGAGCCTTCGGCGGAAAAGAGGGAGTATTGGGAGCAGGAGGTCATGACCGGACGCATCAAGCGCACGCTCGTCGACCTGTTCTTCGACGCGTTCCTCCAGATCCTGGTTCAGGACAAGAAGCGCGGCGTCACAACCGAGGACAAGCTCTTCTATTCGCGCACGTCCAACCTCTTCCAGTCCTACAAGGACTTCATCAGCAGGTACTACAACGGAGACAAGGACGAGATCCTCAGCAGCATGAAGGCGTATGCCAAGGTGTTCGAGTCCACGTTCAACCCAAGTTGCTGCGACGCGGACATCCCCTCCGCCCCCGGCGTCGAGCGCCTGAACGTGCTGATATTCGGCCTTAAGAACTCTACGCTCATCCCATATGTGCTCTACGTTCGCAAGAACGCGAAGTCTTCTAGCGAGGAATCCGAGGTCTACGCCCTGCTCGAGAGCTACATCGTCCGCCGAATGCTGGTTCAAGCGACCACGAAGAACTACAACAGGCTGTTCACCTCGCTGATCCTGAACGAGGTGAAGGACGCGAAGGCGCTGAGGAAGGCTCTCGAAGCCAATGACGAGGCGACGACGTACATGCCCGGCGATGCCGAGGTTCGAAGGGCGTTCAAGGAATCGTGCCTGTACAACCTTCAGTCCAAAGGCGTCCTTTATCTGCTGGAAAGCGCCATACGCCCGGGCATGAGCAGCACAGCCCTGCTCGGATTCAACCAGTACACCCTCGAGCACATGATGCCCAAGAAGTGGCGAAACAAATGGGGAACCCTCGACGACGAAGCCGCAACGCGAAGGGACCGGAAGCTCCTCACGCTCGGCAACCTCGCCATCATCACGCATTCGCTCAACGCCTCCATCCGCGATGCCGATTGGACCACCAAGAAGCAGGGAAAGGGATACAAGAACGGCTTGGCCCTCTGCGCCGCCGGCCTTGCGACCATGGCCGACGCCTTGGAGAAGAAGTCTTGGGACGAGGGTGACATCGCCGAACGCGCAGAATGGCTTGCGGACAAGGCGTTGGAGGTCTGGCGCTAAGCCCTACATGCGCCCCATCTCGAAGATATCTACACAATCACTTCTTCAGAACCATCGCCCGTCTCGGTATTCTCCTCTACCACCTTGAAAATTGTGACGTTGTCGGGTCCGATGACAATCGTGTCAGCCTCATTGAAGGCGAAGTTTATCGTTTCAAGCTCCTCCTCATTTTGATCGGCAATTTCTCGGACAACGTTTTCGTTTGAGACCACATCCTGCAGCTTTGCGCGCTTCTCAGAGATGTCCGCCTTCGCCTTAGCGCGCATGCGCATCGGGTTGAGGCGGTTCACGTTTTTTCCCGCTTCGCGGAGCAGCCCCAGGACAACATTCTCGACCTCACGGTCGTCTTCCGAGCGCTCAGCGATAGCGAGCGGTTTTCCTCCCACTTTGGAGATTTTCTCCGAAAGAGCGAGCCTCGCTTCCCCTCGAACGGAAGAAAACCCGTCCGCCATCCGTCTTGTTATCTGCCTGTCGGTTTCAATTCTCTGCCTCGTGTAGTCGCCCTCGAAACGCATGCCTATCTGCTGAGCCATAACGAAAAGCTGGAATGCCACGGCGGCTCGCGTTTCCATCGCGGAGAGCTTCTCCGCCTCCTCGGCTATCTTTTCCGCCGAGAGGCGCTTCCTTGCCCGCACCTCGGCTGAAAAGTCCTTCATGCACTCGAGTTCATAGTTCCACGCCTTGTTTGCCTCATGCTGTGCGTCCTCAATAATCTGCAGCGCGACTTGACGCTTCTCGGCGCTGGCGCCGTACTCCTGGCACTTGAGAGTAAGGCGATCAAGGGCGTCATATGCCGCTTTGAGCTCGGCATCGCGCTCGCGCTGCATATCTCGTTGAATCGCCTCGATGCCGGACTGAAGACCGTCAAGTTTCTCGTTTATCTGGTTCATATACGCCATGCCCACCGCCACCGCGGCACCCTGAAGCGCAAGGTTTGCCACCGCAGCGGGTTGAAGACCAGCCTGCTTGATACCAGCCATCTCGTTGAACTTACCGTCACTGCCAAAACTGGAAAGGAGCTTATAACCATCCCATTCGGGTGCCTTGCGTGAGCAGAGGTCCGCCCAGCCCACGCCCTCTGGGAACCTGACCATCGCCATGCCGATCTCGTTAACGCCCTGTGCGACGTTGGCGCCAAACGGTATGAGAGCATCTGCCGCGATAGCTGCCTTGCTTCCTACAGGAAGCCTAACGGTCCTCACTGCAGAATCCTTGAGAGCCGCCAACTCATTTTCGGCTATCCTCGAGAGAGCTTGCTCCTGTGCGAGCGCGATGGCGGCAACGTCATTGGCGGATTCATCGGCCTCTTCGGTACCGAAGAGGCGGTCTAGGAAAGACATGAGGCAGCTCCTAATGGGACGGATGCAGTTGCGGTTATTATCCCACCGCCGTCGAGGTCAGAAGGCGGGAGAACGCATCGGCTCTCGTGGCGGCAGAGCGCGCGGCGAAGGTCAAACAAACGAGAGCGGTGTCCATACCTGACACCAGGGTTAAGTCCATCTTGATGACGGAGAGGGGCCAAAGCTAATTAAGCCTACAGGTAGGGCAGCATGAAAATGGCGGGCAAATAAGATAACTGGCCCCGCAAGCCCACTAACAGCGCCTTCGGCGATTGAATCTCGGCACTATTCAGCCCATGAAAATGGCGTACAAAAAGAATTTGGGCCCGATAACTTGAGTCAGAGTTCATTCCGGAGCCCTACCTACCTCCCCTCCGCCTTCAGCTTCAGCAGCAGGCCACCCAGCTCGGGGCATTTGCTGGAAAGGCGCGTCTGGGCTCGCTCGCCCATCCCCCACCGTTGGCGGACTTCTTGGGCGCGCGGACTCACGTGATAGTCCCCCTCCATCATCTGCTTGAGCAGCTTGGCGGTTACGCGCGCATCGGCTAAGGCGCTGTGGGCGTGACCCGTCGACTCGTCGAACTCGATGCCAAACCACGTCGCCGCGTCACTCAAAGAGATGCGCCCGTGGCTGCCCACGTCCATGATCGAGGTGTAGAACGCCTGCAGGTCGGCCCAGTCCGTAGGAAATGCGGAAAGGTCGATGTGTTTTGCCTGGCACTCAGTCAAAAGCTGTCGACGGTCCGTCCCGCTCCAGCAAACTATCTGGGCGGAGTAGCGACCGATCCAATCGCTGAGCCTTTTGATCACCATGTAGAGCGGATCGGCCATCGCGGTGTCCACAGCCGATATCCCTGTAAGCTCGCGGACGGGGAACACAACGCCTTCGGTAAATTCCGTCTGCACAAACTGCGAGAACTCGCCCATAACGTTGCCGTGGTAATCGAGTTTGACGGCGCCGACCTCGATAATCTCGTTGCGCAGTCCACGACGCTGGCGCTGCTTTGGCACCGGCGCAAACTCAAAGTCCAGCACAATCTGGCGCGCAAAGTTCGTCGTATCGATGGCCGAGATACCCGGCGTCTTTTCAGCTGACACGGTTAGGGCCTTTCTCCGTCAACTGCCGCTTGCTACATAAGCGGCTACATTGCCGTAAGGATAGGCGCCCGTGCGGACATGAAATCGCACAGCACGGCTTTCCGGCATCCTTGCGTAAAGCCACACTTTGAGAGAATCACGCCACTGTTATTATCGAACATATATTCGTATTTATAGCAGTACTTTGATAGAATTGCAGTTGTTGACGGCAGTTCCATGTGCCGGGCAGCGCCCTCCATGCGACGGGAGGTGATGCCCATGACCGATCTGACTGATTTCGTGAAGCTCCTGACCGCTTTGGTCTCGCTCCTCACGGCGCTTATCGGACTTACCGAGGCACTCAAGCAGCGTACGAAGCAGAAAAAGAGGGGTCGACGCCTCTAAGGCATTGACCCCTTAATCGAAGTAACGGCGCTGCCCAGCTATCACCCTTGGGCTGCCGTCGACCTTATTCTACCCACGGGTGCCAGGTTTAACAAATGGATTTTCGGTTACGAAGTCCGGAGCTCGCCCCTCTACTCCAGCGGCGTTGCGCCGGATTCTGGGACGCACTTTCCGCCCCATGCCTCTATCGGAAACGGCATCCCATCCTGAAGCGGGAATCCGGGACGTAGTTTCCGCCAAAGGCCGCCAAAGGGAAAGCGCGTCCCATTCCGAGCATCACATCAGAGCGCGCTTGGTTATCTCCGCTCACACATCTCGGCAAACGAGATCAGCTTGACGTCTCCCCTACTCTCCGCGGCATCCCGACATCCCTGCGTAAAGCCGCTTTTTGAGAAAAGTGCATAGCTTTTTCGTTGCCGTCTAAAGAGCTCGCTTCGGTGCACGAGCTTTTGCAGCACGTCTTCGCCCGCCGGTTCATTGCGCCATTTGCACTCCGCAAACAGCGCAGCGCCCTCGCCATCGTCAACAATCAAGTCGATTTCTTCCTGCGTATGCGTGCGATTGTCCGTCCCCCACCAGCGCCCGACACTCGCCGGAACCACATCGAGCTGGCCCGCGCGCGCGAGTTCGTACACGTATTGTCTGCATATAATCTCAAAGATCGTACCCATGTAATCCGATACGTGCGGCTCAATGCGCTCATACGCCATCTCGGCCATATCGTTTTGAATCAGCCCAATGTTCTGCGGCACAAACTTGTACCAGAACCTAAACATCTGATCGCTCAGCAGATACACGGCTCGCTTATTGCTCGTCTCGTTTAGGGGCAGCTCGCGCTCGACAATCCCGAGCGACGCCAGCTTATCCACATAGCTCTTTACGTTGCTCGCAGGGATTCCCGTAGAGCTCGCAATCTCCGAGATCTTCGAGCGCCCCTGAGCAATTGCTTGCACGATCGCATCATATTGCTCGGGATTGCGGCACTCTTGCATTAGCAGGTTACTCGGCTCCTCAAAGAGATAGCCCGTAGAAGTAAGAAAAAGACGTTTGATGTTGTCCTTGAGCGATGCGGCAGGATCGACTCTCTCGATATATGCAGGAATGCCGCCCGTCATACCATAGCAAACTGCAGCGTCTTCGCGACTCATGCTCTGCCACAGGCCGAGGGTCGTCGTAAAATCGAGCGGCATGATCTTAAACTGGGCCGTACGCCTACCGTATAGTGGGCTCTCGTAGCCCAACACCTGTTCCTCCATAAACGAAAGAGACGAGCCGCATAGAATCAGCATGAGCCTAGTCTCTTTGTACAAGTGATCAATCTTGTCTTGCAGCAACGAACTGATCTCGGGATTCGATTGGGCGAGATAGGGATACTCGTCAATCACGACAATCAAACGTTCCGTGCGAGCCATGGTGGCCAATGCATCGAACGCCTCGTCAAAACTACGAAACGACACGCCTGCAGCACCAACCGAACCCGCAAGTATCGCCTGGCTAAAGCCGTGCAGGTTTGCCTCTGCATTGGTACGACGAGCTTGAAAGTAAATAGCCTTCTTGTCTTGGATGAATTCTGTGATAAGACGCGTTTTGCCCACACGACGACGGCCGTAAATCACAGGCATCTCAAAGGAGCCCGTGCCATACAGTCGATTGAGCTCGGACATTTCCACTGTTCTTCCGATAAACATAGGGCCATCCTTCCTTTACGTTATAGCTAGCTATATTATACCTTCCTATAATATAGCTAGCTATAACGTAATTCGACAAGCGGTGCACGCACAAGGGGCGGCACCCCCACCGCACGTGGACCGCTCCGGAAAATGCATCCCGTTCTGGAGCCAGAAACTGGGCCGTAGTTTCCGCCAAGCACGTCATCCGGAAAGTGCGTCCCGTTCTGAGCCTGAATTCTGGGATGCACTTTCCGCTGAAGCTTCTACCGGAAAATGCATCCCATTCCGAGCGCTCATTCCGGGTCACAGTTTCCGCAGGTACAAGGCGACAGTCCGCCGCCCTTATCACATGCCTTCAAATATGCGATCCAGAAACACACAACAGCAGATAGAATGCTCTTTTTCAAAAAGTACACGTCCCGAAACTTACCAAGACTTCATATCCAGCTACCGTTCACGGTCGCCGATTACCGCCCACCGATTCAAACAAGAAATATGTCGCCAAAAGCAGGTCATCTACCTGCATGGTTAGATTTTGGTCAGCTTTTGGTCAGCTGAGCGGCAAGTTCCAGCTGATACGTTTTTGCTACCCAAAAGGAGGCGGTAGCTCATGACCCATTGCAATGACCAGCTCATCGACCAACTGCTCACTCAAGCCGAACAAGAAGGGCGCTGTCTGATTCCCCCGAGCACGGCGATCCGAAAAGCGCTCCTTCGGCGCACCGACAGCGCGGTCGTCTTCCCCATGCCGGGACTGTTCGCGCGCAGAATGCGCTGGGATGAGCTCAACCGGGCGCAGCGTCATTGCGAGATTATTCGCGCCCTTGCGATCATCCACCCTGATTGGACGTTCTGCTCGTTTTCGGCCGCCTGCCTGCTGGGGCTCGAGGTCTCGTGGCGACACCTGAATGTCGTGCATGTCTGCAGTGCCACCAAGCCGTCGGCTCGCCCGGGCGCGCATATTCAGCGGCATCAGATCGAGCCGGTCGGAGCAATCCGTCTGTCCGGCATATCGGTAACGCCGCCCATCCAAACGGCCACAGATTGCCTGCTGCAAACTGGTTTTGCCGACGGCATGTCCATTGCCGATTCGGCGATCTCAAAGCTCGGCCTTGCGCCGGAACAGCTGATGGAGGCCGTTGAGCAACGAGCGACTGCCCGCAATGGTCGCGCGATTCGTACCGCCCTCACAACGCTTCGGTATGCCGACGCCCGCGCCGAGAGCGGCGGGGAATCGGTCGCCCGAGCCGTCATGATCGAGACGGGCTTTGCGCCCGACTGGCTTCAATACGAGCTGACGGACCCCTTCGATTCGGCCAAGCCCATACGAACGGACTTTGCCTGGGAGCGCCAGGCGCGGGAACTCACGCTGGGCGAGCTCGACGGGCTCATCAAATATACCGACCAGACCATGCTGGCCGGACGCACCACCGCCGAGGCGCTCGTTGCCGAACGACAGCGCGAGGCGCACCTATCGCTCTACGGCCACCCTCTGCTGCGCTTTACCATGAACGAGGTCCGCTCGGCAGGAATGCTCGCCAAAAAGCTGCAGACGGCAGGCATCCGGCAGACCGCGCTGCCGACATGGCTCAACGATATTGAGCTGTAGGGGCTGCTAAGTTTATGCCCGCCTGTCCACCAAACTGGGACACACTTTCCGGTTGGCAGCACCCGCGGAAACCGTGTCCCAGATTGAGCGCTCAAAACGGGATGCGCTTTCCAGATGGTATGCCTAGCGGAAACCGTGTCCCGGAATCAGGTCTCGGAACGGGTCGTGCTTTCCGGTTGAGTCCTTCAGCGGAAACCGCATCCCGGAATAAACACTCAAACTGGGATGCGCTTTCCAAACGACCGGCCAGCGGAAAACGCATCCCATTCTGAGGCACGATTCCGGGACGCAGTTTCCGCATGCGGCCCCGTTGGGAAAGTTAATCCCGTTCCGAGGCTGGATTCCGGGACGCAGCTTCCGCATGCGGAGGCGCTCCAAACAAAAGGCCCCGACTCGCGATGGGGCCGGGGCCAAAGGCGCAGCATATGCAGTTGATGTTGAGCGCGAACAGCCCGTCAACAATGGCTGTCCGCACCCCGCCCTACCCGCGGTTGCGGACGCGGCTGTAGGGCGTATCCACCATGGGCAGATTTGGACGCAGCTTGCCGTCAAACGCGCGGTAGGCGTTCTGTACGGCGGGCGCCGTGGGAATCGTTGCGATCTCGCCGATGCCCTTGCCGCCGTATGCCACAGGCAGTAGCTCGTCCTTCTCCACGTAAATGGCGTGGATATCCGGAATCTCGGGCGCACGGAACAGCCCGAGCGTGCCGTACCTTGCCTGGGGTACGCAGTCCTTGAGCGGCCAGTCCTCGGTAAGCGCATAGCCCATACCCATGAGCACGCCGCCTTCGATCTGACCCTGGATGGAGATGGGGTTGACCACCTTGCCGGAATCGTGCGCAGCATAGACCTCGCTCACGCGGCCGTCATCGTCCAAAATGACCACATGCGTGGCAAAGCCGTAGCAGATGTGGCTCTTGGGGTTGGGAACGTCGGCGCCCAGCTTGTCGGTCGGCTCCAGGTACACGTAGCCAAACTCGCATCCTTCGAGCGCCTTGATGGCGGCCGCGGGATCCTGAGGATGCATACCCTGGCCGGCGACGAGTTCCTGTGTGCGCAGCTGATAGGCGTGACCGTCGTCATACTCGATCTTGACGCCGTCGCCATGCGCACTCACGGGAGCGGCGGGCGCAGACTTGCCGGCCTCGATGTCAAGCATGGCATCGCGCAGCAGGAAGGCGGCACCGCGCACGGCCTCGCCAGTCACGACCGTCTGACGCGAACCAGACGTGGTACCGGAGTCGGGAGCGTTCTCGGTGGAGCACTCGCCGTTGGCAATGTAGCGAAGCGGCAGACCGCATGCCTCGGCAACGTCCTGCAAAAAGACGGTGTTGCAGCCCTGGCCGATGTCGGACGTGGCGGCATAGACCACGGCCACGCCGTTCTCGACGCGAATCTTACAGCGGCCGGCATCGGGCAGGCCCACGCCCACGCCGGCGTTCTTCATGGCGCAGGCGATGCCAGCGTGTCCGGGATGCGCGTAGTAGGCATCCTTGACCTCGAGCAGCGTCTCCTTAAGCGCCGTGGAGCAGTCGGCGATCTGGCCGTTGGGCAGAACCTCGCCCGGCTCGATGGCATTACGGTAACGAATCTCCCACGGGTCCAGGCCGACCTTCTCTGCCAGCAAGTCGATCAGGCTCTCGAGCGCAAACTCGGACTGGCAAACGCCAAAGCCGCGGTACGCGCCGGCGGGCGGGTTGTTGGTGTAGTAGCCAAAACCGCGAATGTCGGTGTTCTGGTACTTGTAGGGGCCGACGGCATGCGTGCAGGCGCGCTCGAGCACCGGGCCGCACAGCGACGCGTAGGCGCCGGTGTCAAAGTTAATCTCGCAGTCCAGACCGGTAAAGTTGCCCTCGGCGTCGCAGCCCAGCGTAAAGGTACCGTCCATGGCATGGCGCTTGGGATGGAACGCGAGCGACTCGGCACGCGTGAGCTTGCACTTCACGGGACGCTGGAACTTATATGCGGCGAGCGCGGCCAGATGCTGGATGGACACGTCCTCCTTGCCGCCAAAGCCGCCACCCACAAGCATGGTCTCGACGACCACACGCTCGGGTTCGTTGTCCCAGCCAAACATGTGGGCACACTCTTTGCGCGTGTCGTAGGCACCCTGGTCGGTCGACTGCACCTTGACGCCGTTCTTGTACGGGAAGGCGACGGCGCACTCGGGCTCCAAGAAGGCATGCTCGGTAAAGGGCGTGGTAAAGCGCTGCGTCACGGTAAACGCGCTCTCCGCCAGCGCCTTGGCGGCGTCGCCGCGCGTCACGTGACGGCTCTGGCACACGTTGTCCTTGAGCTCCACCGTGTTGCCAAAGGCAAAGAAGCTGTCGTGCAGGCGCGGGGCGTCGGCAGCCCTGGCCTCGACAATGTTGCGCACGGGCTCCAGCGGCTCGTAATCGATCTTTACGAGCTTCTTGGCCTTCTCGAGTGTCGCTTCGTCCTCGGCAACCACCAGCACGATGGCGTCACCCACGCAGCGGGTGATATCGCCCTGGGCGATCATGACATCCCAGTCCTGGATAAGGTGGCCGACCTGGTTGACCGGCACGTCCTCGGCGCGCAGGATGCCCACCACACCGGGCAGGGCCTCGGCCTTGGAGGTGTCGATGGAGAGCACGCGGGCGCGCGGATACTTGGAGCGCACGGCGCTGGCATAGGTCAGGCCCGGCTGATCAAGCTCGTCGATGTCGTCAGGATACTTGCCCTCGCCGAGCACCTTCTTGCGCACGTCGATACGGAAGGCGCGCTTGCCCACGCCGTAGTCGTCGCCGCGCTCCAGGTCCTCGTCAATCTGCTTTTCGCCGCGGAGCACCGCAGCGGCCAGCGAGATGCCCTCGATAATCTTTTTGTAGCCGGTGCAGCGGCACACGTTACCGCGAATGGCGTACTTGATCTGCTCCTCGGTGGGCTCGGGGTCCTCGGCGATGAGCGCTGCACCCGCCATGACCATGCCGGGAATGCAAAACCCGCACTGCACGGCGCCCACGGCGCCAAAGGCGTACACAAAGGCCTCGCGCACGTCCTGGGGCAGGCCCTCGACGGTCACAATGTTGCGGCCGGCGGCAAGAGCGGTGGTCAGCACGCACGCCTTGACGGCCGCACCGTCCACATGGATGGTGCAGGTACCGCAAGCACCTTCGGAGCAGCCGTCCTTGGCGGAATGGATATGCAGGTCGTCGCGCAGGTAGCGCAGCAGCGGTTTGTTTTGGGTCGTCGTGCGCTCGACGCCGTTAACGGTAAAAGTGAATTCCTGTGCCATGGTGATTCCCCTCTACACGCCGGCGGCGATGCCGGTGCGGTCGTGGATGGCGCCATGCGGGCAGACGACGGCGCACATGCCGCACGACAGGCAGTCCGCGCCGTCGATATGGGCGCAGTTGTCCTCGATGCGGATAGCGCCGGCAGGGCACTTTTTGGCGCACATACCGCAACCGATGCAACTCGTGTCGCAGATCTTGCGCGCAATGGCGCCCTTATCGGTGTTGTTGCAGCGCACCAGAATGTTCTGGTAGCCGGGAACGAAGGCAATCACGCGCTGCGGGCACGCCATGCCGCACAGGCCGCAGCCCGTGCACTTGGAGCGATCCACGCGGGCGATGCCATCGACCAGCGCAATGGCGCCATGGGGGCAGGCTGTGACGCAGGCGCCACAGCCAATGCAGCCTTCGCTGCAGCGGGCGTCGCCGCCTGCGGAGGCGCAACCGCTTCCGCAGGCAACGTAGGCCACGTTATGTTGAATGGATTTGGCCATAAGAGATTCGCCTATTTCTTAAGAAGGTACGAATAGTTGTCGCGCACGGCCCTGATGGTCAGGCGGACGGCCTCGGGAAGACCGGTGTTGACGGCATCGACCGAGACGGTGCGGACCGTGCCGGCGACGCGGACCTTAAAGTGGTCCTCGTCCACAGCCAGGAAGCCCTCGTTCTCGGAGTTCTCCATGTCCTGCTCGTTCCAGAACAGGGTGAGCTTGTCCTTGTAGGGACGACCCTCCTGGTAGGGACAGAACACGGCGCAGTTGCCGCACTCGTTGCACATGCCATCGACGTGGACGACCTGATGCTTGGCCAGGCCCGGCACCTTAATTGCCACGTTGGCGCGGTTGGGGCACACGTCGCAGCAGACCTCGCACACCGAGCCGCAGCCCAGACAGCGGGTCTTGGTGCAGTTGCGCTTGTCGCGGCACAGCGACCCCTTGCGCTCGTAGCAGGTGTCCTCGCGGCCGGCCTGAGCATTCTGGTCGGCGTGCTTGTTAAAATCCACGCCGGCGATGGCACGGGCAACCTCGGCGGCATCGGCGATGGCCTCGACCACGGTGGCAGGACCGCGACGGCAGTCGCCCGCAGCCCAGACGCCCTCGACGCCGGTGGAAGTGGCGGCAAGACGGCCGCGACGGTCGTGCTCGACGCCCGCGGCATCGTACAGGCTGGCATCGATGCCCTCGCCCACGGCGCAGATCACCGTGGTGGCGGAAAGCTCGACGGTCTCGCCCGTGGCGACAGGGCTGCGACGGCCGCTTGCATCCGGCTCGCCAAGCTCCATAACGTCGCAGGTCAGCACGGCACCGTTGAGCGCCTTGGGCGCCAGCAGCTCGCAGAACTCAACGCCGTCGGCAAGAGCAAGATCAAGCTCTTCCTCGTCAGCGGGCATCTGCTTCTTGGTGCGGCGATACACCAGGCGCACGTTCTTCACGCCAGCCAGACGCTTGGCCACGCGGGCCGCGTCCATGGCGGTGTTGCCGGCGCCAATGACCACGACGTCCTCGCCCAGCTCGAGCTTCTCGCCCTTCTTGGCGGCCTCGAGGAACTCCAGCACATCGAGCTCGGCACCCTCGCCCAGGCCCGCAGAGCCGGGCATCCAGGCACCGGTGGCCACGACCACGTCGGTAAAGCCCTGGGCCTTGAGCTCGTCAATGGAATCAACGCGAGCGTTGAGCTGCACCCTGGCGCCAAAGGCCAGGCAGAGCTCGGCGTCGTGGGAGATATCGTCGCTCGCGATGCGGAACTCGGGAATCACGTGACGGACCACGCCACCGAGCGAATCGCGGGCCTCGAAGATGGTGACGGGCACGCCGGCGCGCGTCAGGAAGAACGCCGTCGCCAGGCCGGCCGGGCCGCCGCCGATAACGGCAACGTTGCGCTCGCCGTCGTTTGCGATGGCCTGGGCGCGCAGCTTGGGCAGCACGGTGGCCATGGCCTCACGGGCGGCCTTGAGCTTGCTGGCGCGAATCTGGGCGCCCTCGGGCTCGTAAAATGCACGCTCGCAGGCACGGCCGCAGGGATGCGGGCAGATGGTGCCGGTAATGAACGGCAGGGCGTTGCGCTCGATGATGATGTTGAGTGCGTCCTCGTAGCGGCCCTCGTCAACAGCCGCCAGGTAGGCGGGAATATCCTGCTGGATGGGGCAGCTCGTGCGGCACGGCGTGGTAAAGCAGTCGGAAAGCGGGCTCTTGCCGGCAACCTTGCGGTCGGGCAGCGGGCGCAGCGGTTTCTTGTAGAGCGGGTTGGTGAGCGAGTCGGTCTGGATCGCAGTCACGGCCTCGAGAGAGACGCCCTCAAACGGCTTACCGTCCAGGTCGGCAAACTCGCCGGCCATCTGGCTAAAGCGCTCGTAGCCACCGGGCTTGAGCACGTCGGTCGCCAGGGTGACGGGCCAAATGCCGGCATCGTACAGGGCGCGGATGTTGTAGATCGTAGCACCGCCGGAGTAGCTGATGCGCAGCTTGCCATCGAACTGCTCGGTAATGCGACGGGCGGCCTCGATGGTCAGCGAGAACAGCGAACGGCCGGACATGTACATCTCGGTGGAAGGCAGCTCGTTCCTCGTCACGTCGACGGGGAAGGTGTTGGTGAGCTTGACGCCAAACTCCAGGCCGCGCTCGGCGCACAGGGCAATCAGGCGCTCGAACATGGGCACGGCATCAGCCCACTGCAGGTCCTCGCGGAAGTGCGTATCGTCGAAGACGATGTAGTCAAAGCCCAGCTCGTTCAGACGCTGGCGGGCAAACTCATAGCCCAGCAGCGTGGGGTTGCACTTGATGTAGGTGTTGAGGCCCTTCTCGGTGATGAGGTAGGTCGCGATGCGCTCGATCTCGGCGGGCGGGCAGCCGTGCAGGGTAGATTCGGTGATGGAGTTGGAGACGCGTGCCGGGATGGACTCGACAAACGCGGCGTCGACATGCTCAAACTTGTCCAGGTTAGCGAGCGCCCACGTGCGGCACTCGTTCCAAACCTCGGAGCCGCTGGCGTCCTTCATGCCCTCGATGTAGGCGTCGACCTTGGGGCTCTTAATACCCTCAAGGTCATAACCCACGGACATGTTAAAGACAAAGCCGTCCGGGCTGCCCAGGCCATACTCGCGGGCAATCAGGTGGCAGGCAAACCATGCCTTCACGTACTCGGCAAAGGCCTGCGGAACCTCGAGCTCGGTCGACCACTCGCAGTTGTAGCACTCGTCCTGCGCCACGATACAGGGCTTGTTAACGCACTTGGAGAGCTCCTCGCCGTCCATAACCTGAACGGTCTTAAGCTCAAAGAAGCGGGAACCGGCCACATAAGAGGCCACGATGTTCTGGGCAAGCTGCGTGTTGGGACCGGCGGCCGGGCCAAACGGAGTCTCGATGCGCTCGTCAAAAATGGGAAGCGCGCCCTCCTGGTTGGTCGTGACCATCTTGCGCACGCCAAAGATGGCGTCCTGGGTCTTGTGCTCCTCGATGATCCAGTTCATCAGCTGCGAAAACGGGATCGGCCTCATGATGTCGCTCATAATGAGCTCCTCTCTGTAACGCCCGGCGAGACCGCGCGGCGGGCGCAAATACGGTGTAGCGCTAGCACAGCGCCGGCGACCCCGCGGAGGCCGCCTATACGCGCGTCGGATGTGGCGAAACATCCGACGTGCGTGAATCTACTTGTAATTAGTAGGCGCGATCGTTGAGCGTGCTCCAGAGCTTCTTGGACTCAGCCATGGTCCACGCGTTGATCTTGTCCTCATCAATGCCAACGAACTCGCGATCCTTGTACAGGACGCGGCCGTTGATGATGGTAGTGCGGCAGTTTTTGCCCATCATGCCAAAGAGCATGTGGCCGTCGATGTTCTCCTCGCTCAGCGGCGTAAAGGGCTTGTAGTCCATGACGATGACGTCGGCGGCAGCGCCGGCCTCGAGCACACCGAGCTTGCGATCGAAGTACTTGCTCGCCATCTTGGCGTTGTTCTCGAACAGCATGGTCATGGCCTCGCACCAGCCCACGTTGGGCATGGCGGCGTTGTGGCGCTGAATGATCAGGAAGACCTTAAGGCTCTCGAGCATATCGTGGGTGTAGGCATCGGTGCCCATGCACACGGGAATGCCGCGGCGGAAGAACTCGAGCACGGGGGCGCAGCCCACGGCGTTGCCCATATTGGATTCGGGGTTGTTGACGAGCCAGGTGCCGGACTCCTTGACGATATCCATCTCGGCAGGCGTCACGTGGATGCAGTGGCCCAGCATGGTGTCGGGACCAAGCAGGTTGTGCTGCAGCAGGCGCTCGACGGGGCTGACGCCGCCGCGGTTGAGGCGGGAATCCCACACGTCGTTCATGCCCTCGCACACGTGGATGTGGAAACCGGTCAGGCCATTGTTGGCCTCGGCCATCTTGTCCATGGTCTCGTCCGAAAGCGTAAAGGTGGCGTGACCGCCAAACATGGCGGCGATCATGTGGTTGTCGTTATCGCGACGCTCCTTGGCGGCCCACTGGGCAAACTCGGCGTTCTCGGCAATGGCCTGGTCGCATTTTTCCTGGCCGCGGCGATCGGAGACCTCGTAGCACAGACACGAACGCATGCCCAGCTCCTGAGCGGCGTCCTTAATGGTAAAGAGGCTGCCCGGGATCTCGCAGAAGCTCGCATGGTGATCGAAGATCGTGGTGACGCCATCGCGGATGGAATCCAGAATCGTGGCATAGGCGCTTGCCTTGGTGCCGTCGAGTGTCAGGTTGTCGTCGATCTTCCACCACTGCTGCTCAAGATTCTCCAGGAAGTTGGTGGGGTTGCAGCCCTTAATGGCAAGGCCGCGGGCCAAACCCGAGTAGATGTGGGTGTGGCAGTTGATGAGTCCAGGCATGATGAGGTTGCCCTGGGCATCGACGTACTCGGCATCCGGGTACTTGGCCTTGAGCTCGCGCTCGGGGCCCACTTCGACGATCGTATCTCCGTCAATGGCGACCGCACCGTTTGGAATGAACGGGGCCTGAGCGTTGCGGGTAAAGACGGAACCGTTAGCGACCAGAAGCATGAATGCTCCCTTCAACATCAGGGGCGGGGTTTGACACCTCTGACATGGCGGAGTGCGAAGCGCCGGCCTACACCGGAAACGGGCCCTCTCCCGTCAACGCTTCACCAAAGGGACAACCCTTTGAAGTGCGGCTTGGCGCCGCATGACGTCGGCGGACGAGGCGATGCGTCCGCCGACAAATAGCACCGAATTGGTTACTTCTTGCTCTCGGGCAAGACCAGATCCACGGCAGCGTCCTTGGCAGCATCGATGTGCTGAGCCACGACCGGCGTCTGCGGAAGGATCAGGTTAAGGACAATGGCCATGATGGCGGTGGGGGTTACGGCATTGGAGCCGATGACGGTGGACACCCAGGCGGGCATACCCTCGCCGGCAAGGCAACCGCTGGCCATCCAGATACCCAGGCCAAAGACGACGGAGGTGCCGACGATAGTGGTAGTGCGCTGCGTGAGGCCCTCGCGGGTGAACATGCGCACGCCGTTCATGGTGATGGTGCCAAAGACGCCGACGGTCGCGCCGCCGATGACGGGCTGCGGGATAGCGGAAAGGACGGCAGAGAGCTGCGGGAACAGACCGGCGATGGCAAAGACGGCCGCGATGATCACAAAGACCCACTTGTTGACGACCTTGTTGGAGCAGATGATGCCCACGTTCTGGCCAAGGGCGCTGGTGGGAAGACCGCCCAGCAGGCCGCCGACCATAGAGGTGAGGCCCTGGGACACGATAGCACCGGAGAGCTCGCGCTCGGTGGGCATACGGTCGATGGAGCCCAGGCAGGCGGCGGAGACGTCACCGATAACCTGAATAGCAACCATGGGGAACACGACAGCGAGGGTAATGCAGACCTCGGGATCAAACTCGAGCGCGTAGGGCATGAGCTTGGGAAGGGCGAAGACCTGAGCGGTGGCGACGCTGGAGAAGTCGATCATGCCAAAGGGGATGGAGACGATCATGCCAACGATCATGCCAAAGAACACGGATCCCAGCTTGAGCGTGCCCTTGCCAAAGTTGGCGAGCGCAAAGACCACGGCGAAGGTGATAAGAGCGACGCACCAGGCCTGCGGGGTGCCCCACAGCGGCGTACCCATACCGCCGGCCATATACTTGACGGCCGTGGGATACAGCGAAACGCCGATGGAGAAGATGACCGTACCGGTCACGACGGGCGGGAACAGCCACTTGATCTTGCTGTAGGCCAGGCCAAAGAGGACCGCGACGGCGCCGCCGACGATCTCGCCACCCAGCAGCGCACCAAAGCTAAAGCCCGAGGCGCCCATGGCCTGCAGGGCCGGCAGGAACGCGAACGAAACGCCCATGACGATGGGCAGGCCGCCGCCGATGCGACGGAAGGGAGCGAAGGCCTGAAGGGCTGTGTCGATTGCCGAAAGAATGAGTGCAACCTGAATGATGTCGGTGCTCTGCTGGCTATTAAAGCCGTAGACGCCGGCCATGATGACCGCCGGGGTAATGATGCCGGCAAACGATGCCAGTACGTGCTGAAGGGCACACGGGATCATTTCCTTAACGGGCGGCATGCCTTCGCGAATGAACAGGGCTTCAGTGCCGTTCGTAACCGTCTCCTGGGTCATTTGACCACCAATCCTCGAAATAGTTGTTTTCGCATCTAACGCTCTATTGTGACGCAGTGCGGGGTTGAGGTTGTGCCTTCGTTGCATATCGTATTAAAGATGATTCTCATTCTCAATAATAATTTTTTGTTATCAGACTATTCTTCAGCTGAGATAACGCATTTCCGCAGGTCAGGAATGTGTCTGTTCAAAATAACATCTAACTTTTCTTTTGGTCGACCGTTTACCGCCAAATTTCTACCGTTCGTCTGTATTACGCAATGTACCTGCGGATATACGAGATGATGGGCAGCGTGTTACCATGATAAAAAATTGTTATGAACACTTCGATAGAACCCAAAGGAGTTGCCCGTGAACGAGACCGTACGTCGCTTTTTGCCGATGGTCGATTTCCTGGAGCAGGTACTCGGTAAGAACAGCGAGATCGTCCTGCACGATTTCTCGGATCCCGACCACGCCATCGTCGATATCCGCAACGGTATCGTGAGCGGCCGCAAGGTCGGCGGTCCCGCTACCGATCTGGCACTCAAGATCATGCACGACGCCAAGTATCGCGACCTGCCGTTTATAACGGGCTACGAGGGACGCGGTGCCGGTGGCAAGACGTTGGAGTCGGCGACGTACTTTATCCGTGAGGACAACGAGATCGTCGGCATGCTTTGCGTCAACACCGATCTTTCCACGATACGCTCCATCAACGCCATGACTCAGCAGCTCATGGCCTGCTTCGACGCTGTGCCAAGGCAGGCGGAGCCCGCGTCTATCGAGGTCGAAAGTCTTTCGGAGTCTACGCAGGAGCTCATCGACCGCAGTATTTCCGAGTTGCTGAGCGCGCGCGGGCTGGATGTAGCGTCGCTTGGTCAGAGCGACCGCGTGGACGTCATTCGCCACCTCAACGGCAACGGGGTGTTCATGCTCAAGGGCGCCGTGGCCTGCGCCGCCACCGCGCTGGGCATCTCGGAGCCCAGCGTCTACCGCTACCTGCAAAAAGTTCGCAAGGAGGGCTAACGAGCAAAATGGAGCGCGGCTCCACAAGCGATCCGTCACTTAACAAAAGACCCTGCAGCTCGCACGCGCTGCAGGGTCTTTTTGCATGTCATGTTTAGTTGTTGCCAACGCCTTAGAGAGCGGCGACGACCTCGATCTCGACCAGACCGCCAGCCGGAAGGGCGGCAACCTGGAAAGCGCTGCGCGCGGGGAACGGGGCCTCGAACTTGCAGGCGTAGATCTCGTTCACGGCGGCGAAGTCGGCGATGTCGGCCAGGTAGACCGTGGTCTTGACGACATCGGCAAAGGTGGCGCCGGCAGCGGTCAGCAGGGCCTCGACGTTGGCGAGGGACTGCTTGGCCTGGGCCTCGACGCCCTCGGGCATCTTGCCAGTTGCGGGATCGATGCCCAGCTGGCCGGACAGGAACACCATGTTGCCGGCCTGGATACCGGGGGAATACGGGCCGATGGCGGCCGGTGCGTTATCGGAAGACACGACGGTCTTGCTCATGTTTTTCTCCTTACGATCAGATAGAGAGCGTGAGCGCGGCGTTCGCACCGGGAGGCACAATTCGGTCTGAACACCGCGCTTGATTGGGATAGTACTCAAGGTTTCTGTTTGATGCAAGAATATTATCAGCTTGCGAGAATATTTTATCGCCCAACGGTTTCCCCGAACCGCTGAACGGTTCTTCACGGGGTCAGCCAGCCCAAGCTGCTGAAGACTTTATCCCGCTTGGAGCACGGGCATCGCCTGCCGCAACGGCACCACTATACTTTTGAATATCTGAGCATTTTGAAAGGCAGGATATGACCGCAACCGCCAGTCGAACCACCAACCGCAGACCCGAGCTTTTGGCGCCCGCCGGAGGGCCCGAGCCCTTTGCCGCCGCACTCGCCGCGGGGGCAGACGCCATCTATTGCGGCATGGGCAGCTTCAACGCCCGCCGCAAGGCCACCAACTTTACCGACGAGGCCTTTGAGCAAGCCTGCCGCGCCGCACATCTAGCCGGATCGCGCGTCTACGTCACGGTCAACATCGTCATCAAGCAGTCCGAGATGGGCGATGCGCTGCAACTCATCCATCGCTGCTCCACGCTGGGCGCCGACGCCTTCATCATCCAGGACTGGGGCCTGTTCTTTGAGGTCAAGCGCACGATGCCCGGCATCGAGACGCACATCTCGACCCAGGCGAACATCCATGATGACCGCGGAACGCTTTGGTGCCGCGAGCAGGGCGCCGACCGCGTGACTCTCTCGCGCGAGCTCTCCATCGACGAGATCGCCGCCATCCACGACGCCGCGCCCGACGTTGACCTGGAGGTCTTTAGCCACGGTGCCATCTGCTTTTGCTACTCGGGTCTGTGCCTGCTGTCGAGCTTTGCCATGGCGGGCCGCTCGGCCAACCGCGGCATGTGCGCTCAGCCCTGTCGTCTGCCTTACGAGCTGATCGACGAGAACGGCCGCTCGCTCTCCCCTGCCGGTCGCGAGCGCGCGCTGTGCCCGCGCGACACCAACACGTCGCAGCTTGTTCGCCGTCTGTATGACGCCGGCGCCGCATCGCTCAAGCTCGAGGGCCGCATGAAGGCCCCCGATTACGTGTATTCCATCGTCGACGTGTATCGTCATCAGATTGATGACATGCTGGCCGATGTTTCGACCTCCAAGGATGAGGATGCAGCCCGCCAGCGCCAGCTCAAGCGCTGCTTTAATCGCGACTTTACGCACGCCTACCAGGATGGCACCTCGGGCGACGAGATGATGAGCTACGAGCGTTCCAACAACCGCGGCCAGATTGTGGGCACGGTGCTGGGCAGCCGTCTGGCCAACCGCGACGTGCGCGGGCTCAAACCCGACGACCGTCGTCGCCGCGCCGCCATCGCCCGCATTGAGTTGTTTGAGCCCGTGGGCAAGGGCGACCTGCTGGAGCTTCGTCACGACGATGAGTTCGACCAATTCCTGACCACCATCGCCGCCGATGATGCCGCCGCAGGCGACATCATCGAATGTCGCGTGCCCCGTAGCATGCCTGAGGGCTGCCGCGTGCGCGTGATTCGAAGCCAGAGCGCCATTGACGCCGCCGGCGCCGCGCTCAAGCGCGATGTGCTCCACCGCCGCGCCGTAGACGTGTCCGTTGTGGCACGTCTGGGCGAGCCGTTTACTGTCACACTCACCTGCTGAGACAACCCCATGCTCACCGCCACCGCCACGGGCTTCATCGTCGAGGCCGCCAAGACCCGCGCCGTCGAGGCATCCGATCTGGTTGAGCACGTCGGGCGCATGGGCTCCTCTCCCTTTGAGGCCGCAAGCTTTAACGTTTCGCTCGACGCCGGCTGCGGTATGGGCTTCTCCGCCGTGCACAAGGTGCGCGCCGCCGCTTGTAAGGCGCTGGAAGAGGCCATTCTGGCACCGTACGAGGAGCGCGCGAAAACGCTCGAGCTGCCGGCGATTGTAACCAGTGATTCCCGCCCCGCGCCCGAGCACTACCGCGATGAGCCGCAGATCTGCGCCACCGTCACCTCGCTCGAGGCCGCCGAGGCCGCTCGCGCCGAGGGTGTAACGCGCATCTACATGACCACCGACGCGCTCGATGCGGCCGAGCTCTCCCCCGCCGATGCATTTGAGCAGGGCATCGTACCCGTGCTCGACGAGGTCTGCCGCGCCGTTGACCACGAGCGCGTCGATCCTTGGATCAATGCCGGAGCCACCGTCGCCGTCGGCAATATCTCCGAGCTCGCCGTAGCCGCTCATGCCGGCGCCACGGCCGAGATTCGCTCTTGCCTGCCGGTGCACAACACGCCCTGCATGGAGGCGCTTGCCGGGCGCGGAGCCGGTGCGTTTTGGCTCTCGCCCGAGATCACGCTCGACGAGATTGTCTCGCTCGGCGCCGCCGCGCCCGCGGCTCTGGGCATCACCGTCTTTGGCCGCCCGCGCGTCATGACAAGCGAGCATTGCATTCTGCAGGTTGCCAACGGCTGCATCCGCGATTGCGCCAACTGCCGCCTGCGTGCCCGCAAGCTCTCGCTCAAGAATATCGACGGAAAGGTCATGCCGGTGCGTACCGACATCCACGGCCGCTCACGCCTGTACGACGCCTACCCCATCGACCTCACGCCTCAGGTTCCTCAGCTGCTCGATGCCGGCGTGCGTCGTCTCATGGTGGACGGAACGCTGCTCGAGACGGATGAGATCGCCCGTGCCGTCGCTCGCGTCCGTCGCGCCGTCGAGGCAGCTCAAGCCGGCCGCAAGCCCGCCGCCCGCCTGCGCGGCGCTACCTCGGGCTGCATGTTTGTGGGAATTAGCTAACCGAAAGGCTTACACGTGAACGAAGAACCTCAAGTCCTCTACTGCGACGCCTGGCTTATGGCCATCGACAAGCCCGCCGGCATGATCGTCCACGGCGACGGCACCGGCGAGCGCACGCTCACCGACTACGCCAGCGACCTGCTGCTGGCGATGGGCGACGGCTTTGCCGCGACCGACATGCAGCCGCTCAATCGCCTGGACCGTGACACCACCGGCGTGGTGCTGTTCTCGCTCGACAAGCAGACGCAGCCCGCCTTTGACCAGATGATTATCGACCACGCTTTCGAAAAGCACTACCTAGCGCTCGCCGAGGGCAAGATCGACTGGAACGAGAAGCTCATCGACAAGCCCATCGCCCGCGACCGTCACGACAGCCGAAAGATGCGCGTCGGCGCCAGCGGCAAGCCGTCTCAAACGCGCGTGAAGGTGCTCAAACGCCTTAAGAGCCGTCGTGGCCTGCCCACGCGCTCGTATATCGATGTCGAGCTGCTCACCGGCCGTAAGCATCAGATCCGCGTGCACCTGGCAAGCGAGCGCCATCCCCTGGTTGGCGACGACCTGTACGGCACACCGCGTCCTTGCGGCCTCATGCTCCATGCCCACAGCGTGTCCTTCACGCATCCCGTAACCGGTGAGCATATCTATATCGAATCCCCCTGCCCCTGGGAGCCCTAAAGTCTCCCGAAAAGGGACGGGTTTATTTTGGCAGGCTTTATCTGGACAAACGTCAAAACCACCACGAAGGTTCCTGCCCCTTCGCGGTGGTTTTGGCCTTAGCCCGTCCCCTGCTGTTAGACCGTGATGACGTTGTCCATTGCCCGGTACTTGGTGGGGACCTCGCCTGCGGTAATAATCGTTGCGTCTCGGAAGTCCGCGAACTTGACGGGCGCCACCATGCCAAATTTACTGGCGTCCGAGATTACGAAGCGCTTGGCCGTATGGCGCATCGAGATACGCTTTACTTGCGCCTCCTCGATATCGGGAGCCGTGAAGCCCTGCTCGGCGGCAATGCCGTTAGAGCCCCAAAAGCCACAGTTGAAGTTGTAGCGGTCTAAGGTTGCCAAGGCATCGGGGCCAACGAGTGCCTCGGTCTCGGGTTTGAGCTCGCCGCCCAGCACCACGGTACGCATGCCGCGCATAGCAAGGCGTTGAGCATGGAGCACGGAATCGGTCACATAGGTGACATCTTCAAGGTGTGGAAGATGCTCGATGAGCCTGAGCGTCGTCGAACCCGAGTCGATGTATACAAAGCTCTCGGGCTCCACAAGTGCCGCCGCACGGGCGCAGATACGCTCCTTGTCGTCGTTATGGAGGTCGCTGCGCTCATTAAGCGTTAGGTCGCGCGTCACGTGCGCGCGCTCAAGACTCGTCGCCCCACCGTGGACCTTGGCGATGCGGTGCGCTCGGTCGAGCGTCTGCAGGTCGCGCCGAATGGTAGACGCCGTCACGCCCAGGGCCTCAGCAAGCTCCGGCACGGTAACCGAGCCGGCCTGCTGAACCATCGACACGATCGCGTTGAGCCTATCTTCCGCTAGCATCGCTTACTCCTCCTCGGGGTACACGACTCCCCAGTCGGCGCGAAGCTTGGTCATGAGCTTCATAACATCAGAAGCATAATCCAGCAGCTCGCGCTTAGAGTCGTCGCCGGCAACGGCCCTCTCCAGGTCGGCCATCTCATAGCAAAGGGCGTATGCCTCGGTGCCAGCGTGGACCTCCTCACGGTGACCGTCTGCAGTCCACACGATGGTCGCGTGATCGGCACGCGGATAATCGTTGACCTCGATATAACACTTGTCGAAGCTAATGACCGAACGCTTGGGCTGCTTGGAGTGGAGCGTGAGGCTCACCACGCCCAGCTGCTGTTCGGCATTACGGCAGACGATGCCGCCCGCAACGTCAACACCGGTCTCGCAGGTGTTGCCCAGCGAAACGACCTCAGCGGGCTGGCTTGCCATAAAGAGACGCATGACGGACAGGGCATACACGCCAATATCTAGCATGGCACCGCCAGCAAGGTTGCGGTTGTAGAAGCGATTGGTCAGATCGCCGTACTCCTTGTAGCTGCCAAAGTTGAGCTGGGCGAGATTCATGCGGCCGAACTCACCGACATCCATGCGGCGACGCAGCTCCTGATACAAAGGCATGTGGAGCACCGTGGTGGCGTCCATGAGGACCACGTTGTGCTCGTCGGCAATGGCGCGGGCCTCATCAAGCTCGGCGGAGTTGAGGGTGATGGCCTTTTCGCAGAGCACGTGCTTGCCAGCTGCCAGAGCGGCTCGCAAGTAGGTGATGTGAGTGTTGTGCGGCGTGGTGATATAGACTGCGTCAATGTTCGGATCGGCATAGAGGTCCTCGACCGTGTCGTACACCTTCTCGATGCCATACTGCTCGGCAAAAGCCTGAGCCTTGGACAGCGTGCGGTTGGCAACGCCCGCAAGCTTACGGCCGGCAAGGGCGAGAGACTGAGCCATCTGGTTGGCGATAACACCGCACCCGATCACAGCCCAGCGGAGCTCGGGGGCCGTAAAAATATCGTTGGGGAATGGCTTGTCCTGGACCGAGGCAAATGCCACCTTAGCGGCTGCTTCGGCGTCGAGCGGAGCCTGTTTGGAATCTGCCATTATGTGCCTCCTGGGTCATCGGAAGTCCTTCATTTCTAACAACCCTATATTCGCACAATTGTGCGCGTATCTGCTCGTGTTTGCGTGTTTATTTGCTTATCGGTCATTATTTAGCCATAGTTGGCAGATATTTGCGCGGCTATGCGCATTATCGCGCATAACTATGCGCGTAAATGCGCATGCGACGATCTTTGTGAAACATAAAGGGGCGGAACACCAAAGCCCTAAAAGACAGAGCCAACTGTATTACTTCACCCCTCTGGGGGCACCAGACATCAAAGGACCGTCCCAAACTGCCGGCACATAGGGACTGTCCCCAACGACTGGTCATTTAAGTCTGTCCCCAATGAGTAGGGATAGAAAAAGACCCGGGTGCCGTAGCATCCGGGCCTTTGCTAGCAACTTGATGTTGCGGGCAGCTTAGAACTTGTGGCCGCACTTCTTGCAGACGCGCAGCTTGTTCTTGCCGTCCTTCTCGTGACCGACGCGGGTAACCTTACCGCACTCGGGGCAAACGAGATTGACGTTGGAGGCGTCGATGGGAGCCTCCTGCGAAACGATACCGCCCTGCTGGTTGGCAGCGTTGGGCTTGACGGCCTTCTTGACGACCGAAACGCCCTCGACAACGACCTTGTTCTCGGCGGGGAGAGCACGCAGGATAACGCCCTGCTTGCCGCGATCCTTACCAGAGAGAACCTGGACCTTATCGCCCTTCTTGATATACATATATCTCCCCTAACTACAGGGTCTCGGGAGCGAGCGAGACGATCTTCATGTACTTCTTGTCACGAAGCTCGCGAGCGACGGGCCCGAAGATACGGGTGCCGACGGGCGAACCATCGTTGTTGATGACAACGCAGGCGTTCTCATCAAAGCGAATGTAGGAGCCATCCTTGCGGCGGATCTCCTTAACGGTGCGAACGACGACGCAACGGACAACGTCCTTCTTCTTGACGTTAGCGCCAGGGGTAGCCTCCTGGACAGCGCCGATGAACGTATCGCCGATGCCTGCATAACGACGCTTGGAACCGCCAAGCACCTTGATGCAGCGAATCTTGCGAGCGCCGGAGTTGTCGGCGACGTTCAGCATGGTTTGCATCTGAATCATGGTAGATGTTCCTCCGAACTAAGAACCGAAGAGAGGTGCGCAGCCTTTATACGGCCTGTGGTATGCAAGCCAGACATACGCACATCTTCGGAAACGTACAAGTCGTAAGAGCGACTGCTTATTTAGCGCGCTCGACGACCTCGATGAGGCGCCAACGCTTCATCTTGGACATAGGACGGGTCTCCATAACGCGGACGGTATCGCCCACGCCAGCCGTGCACTCCTCGTCGTGAGCGTGCAGCTTCTTGGAGCTGGTCATCATCTTGCCGTACTTGGGGTGACGCTTGCGCTCGGTGATGGTGACAACAATGGTCTTGGCACCGGAGACGGAGGTAACGACACCCGTACGGACCTTACGCGAGTTACGCGAATCAGTCATGTTCTCTCCTTAGGTCCTACTCGGCGACAGCGGACTTCTCCGCTGCGATCTCGCGGGCGCGCTGCTCCGTGAGGACGCGAGCGATGTCCTTCTTCACGGTGTTGACGCGAGCGGTGTTGTCCAGCTGGCTGGTGGCCATCTGGAAACGAAGGTTAAAGAGCTCGGCGCGCATTTCCTTCAGCTTCTCAACGAGCTGAGCGTCCGAGAGCTCACGAATCTCTGCGGGCTTCATTAGTTCTCCTCCTTGGCGGCGGCGGCGTCCTCAGCAGCCCACTTGGCCTCGAGAGCGGCCTCCTCAGCCATTTCCTTCTCGATGCGCTGCTCAGCGTTCTTGGCAACCACAATCTTGGTCTTGATGGGGAGCTTGTGCTGAGCAAGACGCAGAGCTTCGCGAGCGACCTCCTCGGGCACGCCCTTGACCTCGAACATGATGCGGCCGGGCTTAACGACGGCCACCCACTCCTCGGGGTTACCCTTACCAGAACCCATGCGAGTCTCGGCAGGCTTCTTGGTGATGGGCTTATCGGGGAAGATCGTGATGTAGACACGACCGCCACGCTTCATGTAGCGGGTCATGGCGATACGGGCTGCCTCGATCTGGCGGTTGGTGATCCAAGCGGCTTCGAGCGCCTGGATGCCGTATTCGCCGTGGTTCAACCGGGTGCCGCCTTTGGCCTTGCCCTTCATGGAACCACGCTGCACCTTGCGGTGCTTCACGCGCTTAGGTACGAGCATTACTTTGCCCTCCTATCGTTACGATCGTTGCGACGGGGACGGCTGGGGCGAGAGCTGCCCTCGAGCGCCGGCTGGGGAGCCTTCTGGCCGGGGAGCACTTCGCCGTGGTACACCCACACCTGCACGCCGATGGAGCCCATCGTCGTAGCAGCCGTGGCGAAACCGTAGTCGATCTTGGCACGCAGCGTGTGCAGCGGCACGCGACCTTCGCGATACCACTCGCGACGGCTCATCTCGGCACCGCCGAGACGGCCGGAGCACTGGATGCGGATGCCCTTGGCGCCGCTCTTGCGGGCGGACTG
>ERZ773185.427-NODE-427-length-38478-cov-3.871717_pt1 | contig 38478 bp, 30 predicted proteins | sample MGYA00580531_ERZ773185 | MGnify/ENA primary metagenome ERZ773185 (study PRJEB29015, sample SAMEA2737799) | human gut metagenome | biome: human gut; feature: human-associated habitat; material: faeces | place: China | collected 2012 ...
GAATCACACTGATTGATCATATTGTCATCGGAGACAGGCGGTATCTCAGTTTCCGCGAAGAGAATTTAATGTAAGAGGAAGTTTATCCATGGAAACCAAACACAGTAAATATATTCTGGCAGGACTTACGGTGCTGTGCGTACTGCTCATCTGCATCACATCCCTGAAGGACGGCATCATGGAACCCCTGCGCACCGGTGTGGGTTATTTTCTGATTCCCATACAGACAGGAGTCAACGCAGTGGGAACCGGCATCTATAACGAGTTAAAGGATTACGGCAGCTTAAAAGACGCGCTGCGGGAAAATGAGGAGCTGAAGACCCAGATTGTACAGCTCACAGAGGACAATAACCGTCTGCAGGCAGAGCAGTTTGAACTGGACCGCTTAAGAAAGCTCTACGAGCTTGACCAGGATTACATGCAGTATGATAAAATCGGGGCCAGAGTCATTGCCCGTGATTCAGAAAAATGGTTCCAGGTATTCCGCATCAACAAGGGTTCTGCCGACGGAGTGGCCGTGGACATGAACGTGGTTGCCGACGGCGGCCTGGTGGGCACGGGCATCGGCAAGGGCCTGCCCACCTACATCCCCGTGGTTGAGTCCGACTTCATCTTCTCTGCCGTCGGCGAGGAGATGGGCCTTCTGGGCTCCTCCGCCGTGCTGGTGCTGTTCCTGCTCCTGTGCGTGCGCGGCTTTGCCACCGCAGCCCGTGCCAAGTCCGACTCCTCCGCCTTCGCAGCCGTGGGCCTCACGAGCGCCCTAGGCTTCCAGGCGTTTCTCATCGTGGGCGGCGTGACCAAGTTCCTGCCGCTCACGGGCGTCACCCTGCCCTTCATGAGCCAGGGTGGAACGTCCCTTCTGGCCAGCTTCATCATCGTGGCGCTGCTGCTTCGCGCCGGAGACGAGGCCACCGGCCGCGAGGCCCTCATAGAGACCGCTGGCGCCCAGGACTCCTCGCGCGACCCGCTCTCCGTTGCCGCCGGCCGCATTGCCGCCGCCGGGGCGGAGTCCCGCATGGGCGCCCACGCCGACGCGGTGGTCCACGGCAAGCACGCCCGCGGCCACTTCAACGTGCAGTCCGCCGAGTCCGGCGTCCTGGGCCGCGTGGCCCTGGGCAAGCGCCTGACCACGCTCATCACGGTCTTCTCGCTTCTGTTTGCCGCGCTCATCGGCAACCTGACGTACGTCATGCAGGTTGACGCGGAGGCCATCCAGAACATGCCGTCCAACAACCACACCATCGCCAAGAGCGCCTACGTGCAGCGCGGCGCCATCATCACCTCCGACGGCGTCACCCTGGCCGAGAGTGTCCACCAGGAGGACGGCACCTACCTGCGCAGCTATCCGCAGGGGTCACTTGCCGCGCACACGGTTGGCTACATCTCCACCAGGTACGGCACCACGGGCATAGAGTCCTCCATGAACGAGACCCTGACTGGCCACGCCGACTACTCCAGCTGGAAGAACGCCCTCTACTCCCTGGCCGGCCTCCAGCAGACGGGCTCCACGGTCCAGCTGACCATCAACTCGCAGATCCAGCAGGCGGCCGAGAACGCCCTCGACGGCTACACCGGTGCCATCGTGGTGCTTGACCCCAAGACCGGCGCCATCCTGGCCAAGGCCTCAAACCCCACGTACAAGTACGACCAGCTGGACGACATCGTGAGCTCCGGCGGAAGCCAGCTTCTGGATCGCACCACGCAGGCCCTCTACGCACCCGGCTCCTCCATGAAGGCAATCACGCTCTCCGCGGCGCTTGACTCCGGCACGGCAAAGCTTGACCAGACGGTCTATGCCGGCCCCACCGTCGAGATCGGCGGCGCGAACGTCAACAACTACGGCAAGTACGACTACGGCAGCCCCACGCTGCAGGAGGCCTTCGCCCTCTCGTCCAACACGGCCTTTGGCCAGCTGGGCGTCGAGGTGGGCGCCAAGAACCTGGTCAAGTACTGCAACGCCTTTGGCTTTGGCCAGACGCTGGGCCAGGACTTCAGCTGCAAGGCATCCGTCATGCCCGACCCGTCCGAGATGACGGATTGGGAGACCGCGTGGTCCGCCTGCGGCCAGCCCGTCGGACAGCACGCCAGCCCCGCGGGCCCGCAGCTCACCATCATGCAGAACGCCGTGACCGCGGCCGCCATCGCCAACGGCGGCGTGGTCATGAACCCCTACGTGGTTGAGCACGTGCTCTCCCCCGAGGGCACCGTCACCTCCACCACCCAGGCAAAGTCCCTGGGACAGGCCATCAGCGCCAACACGGCCTCGCAGGTCAAGGACGCCATGGCCGACGTCGTGGACCACGGCACCGGCACCCGCGCGCAGATTCGCGGCGTGAAGGTGGCGGGCAAGACCGGCACCGCTCAGATCGAGAGCGGCAAGATCAACTCGTTCTTCATGGGCTTTGCCCCGTTTGACACGCCCACCCTGGCCATCTCGGTGGTCGTCGAGGGCAACGATGGCTCGGACGTCGAGGGATACGCGGCGGCAGTTGCCGGCAAGGTCCTCTCGTCCGCGCTCAACACGCAGTCAAACGGCTCGGGCAAGTGATGAGGACACCGCACTTCCGGCACCAGGTTTTCAGACGCACCACAACGCACCACAAACGCAGCAGACACGAGGACACGGCAAGACACGCGCGGCACCACCGCGAGCGGGATGGGAGAAACACATGCCAGGCAGGCTTCTAGGCGGACGCTACCAGGTTCAGGACAGGATCGGCACCGGCGGCATGGCCACGGTCTACCGCGGACAGGACGAGGTCCTGGGCCGCACCGTGGCCATCAAGACGATGCTGCCGCAGTACGCCAACGACCCCTCGTTTGCGGCGCGCTTCAAGCAGGAGGCCCAGGCCGCGGCGGCGCTGCAGAGCCCGTACATCGTCTCGGTCTATGACTGGGGCAAGGACGGCGACACGTACTACATCATCATGGAGTACCTGCGCGGCACCGACCTCAAGAGCGGCATCAAGAAGCACGGCGCCCTCGACTGCAAGAAGGTTGCCCAGATTGGCTCCCAGATTGCCCAGGCGCTCTCCGTGGCCCACCGTCACGACATCATCCACCGCGACATCAAGCCGCAGAACATCATGGTGCAGCCCGACGGCAACATCAAGGTGATGGACTTCGGCATCGCCCGCGCCAAGAACAGCCACCTCACGCAGGACAACTCCGTCCTGGGCACCGCCCACTACGTCTCCCCCGAGCAGACGCAGGGCAAGGAGCTTGGCCCCACCACCGACATCTACTCCCTGGGCATCGTCATGTACGAGGCCGCCACGGGCCAGGTTCCCTTCCAGGGTGACGACGCCATCTCCGTCGCCCTGAAGCAAGTCAACGAGCAGCCCAAGCCGCCCTCGCAGCTCAACCCCGCCGTGGACCCCTCGCTTGAGTCCATCATCCTCAAGTGCATGCAGAAGAACCCCGCCGACCGCTTCCAGACCGCCCTGGAGCTCTACCACGTCCTGCGTGACTACCTCGCAGGACGCATGGCGCAGGTCAACAGCGCCACCGCCGTTCTGCCCGGCTCCGCTGCGGCCGTCGCCGCCACCTCCAAGCTCGAGCCCGGCCAGGGCATGGCCCCCGGCAACACCGCCTCCATGCCGCGCGTTTCTCGCACCGGGCAGTACCGACCGCAGCGCGCCACCGAGGAGGCTGCGGAGCAGGAGGAGGAGCGCGACCGCAAGCGCAAGCGCAACATCGTCATTGGCGCGGTGTGCGGCGTCATTGCCGTGGTGGCCATCGTCTTCGCGCTGGTCAACGTCCTGGGCAGTGCCTCCAAGACCTACCCGGTGCCCAACCTCGCCGGCATGACGGCGGACCAGGCCCAGACGGCCATCACGCAGGACGGGCACTTCAAGATGGGCGAGACCAAGGAGAGCTACTCCAGCAGCGTCGAGCAGGGCAAGGTCATGGACCAGGACCCGCGCGCTTCTCGCCAGATGCCGGAGGGCACCGCCATCAACATCGTCATCTCCAAGGGCGAGGAGCCCAAGGAGCAGGTCAGCGTGCCCAACCTCACCAACAAGACGCCCAAGGAGGCCCAGGAGGCCTGCACCAAGGTGGGCCTGACCGCCGTCGCGGGCGACGAGGTCGAGGACGACAACATCGAGGAGGGCCGCATTGCCAAGCAGGACGTGGAGGCCGGCTCCTCTGCGGAGAAGGGCACCAAGGTGACCTACCACATCTCCAAGGGCTCGAGCCAGGTCGTCATTCCCAACGTGGTGGGAGACTCCGAGGACAGCGCCACCACCACCCTCAAGAACGCCGGCTTTGAGGTGAGCGTCCAGTACAGCGAGAGCTCCGACAGCGTGGGCAAGGTCATCAGCACCAGCCCCAAGAACGGCAACTCCGCGACCAAGGGCAGCACCGTCACCATCACCGTGGGCAAGGCGCCCTCCAAGGTCAGCGTGCCCAGCGTCATCGGCATGACCTACTCCGACGCCGCCGACAAGCTCAAGGCCAACGGCTTCTACGCCGGCCTTGCCAGCGGCTCTAGCAGCAGCGGCATTGTGACGGATCAGTCCGAGACCACCGCCACCAAGGGCGACACCATCTACCTCACCACCAAGGTGGAGTCCAGCAGCAACGGCGGCTCCGGCAGCAACGGCGGCGGCACCGGAACCAACGGCAGCGGCACCGACGGCACAGGCAGCAGCACGCAGCACTAGGGCCTGCGACAAAGACTCAGACAAGCCGGGGCGCGCATTCCACCAAAAAGCGCGCCCTGGCTTTTGCTTTAGGCCAACTACCTGCGCATTTACAATTTCATGAGCGAGTTTTTGCCCGCTCTCTACACTTTTATGAGCGAATTATTGGCACTCGAGCACACTTTTATGAGGGAATTGACCTCAGAGTCGAGCAACGCCGTCTACGCCACGGGTGCCTGTTCGTGACTCCCCCACGGCATCTTGTTGCCGCTGGCCTCCCCCACCTAAGAATCAAGCGCAGAATTGCCGTACTTAGAAAGGGAGGAGAACCATGAACGTCACGCGTAGGGGCCTGTTGGGTCTAGCGGCACTTGGAGCGGGAAGCCTTGCCCTCTCTGCCTGCGAGTCTGGCGAGAAGGGCACGCAGGCCGGCAACGTCACGGCGCAGGCACCCCTTGCGCCAGGCGACGGCTATTCCAAGGACGACTCCGGTCGCAGCACGACCTACCAGGCAAAGGGACGCGAACTTCTCGCCGGACTTGGCAGCTTCGAGACCATCTGCCAGCCGCGAGGCGCCCAAGGCCGCGTCGAGCAGCTCACGTACCAGACGCACTCCTACGTCTGGGAGGAGGCAAATCCCGGCCAGGAGTTTCTTGTCAGCAAGGTCATCAACGTGTGGCTTCCGGCTGACTACGACGCCAGTCGCACCTACGACGTTCTGTACCTCATGCACGGCACCGGGCACGAGGGCGCCGGCTACTGGCTCACGGACGAGGAGGACTGCCACGGCACCCAGACGCGCGGCCTGCTGGACGGCATGGTTGAGGACGGCCTCATCAAGGACGTCATTGTGGCGTGCCCGTCCTACTACTCCTTCCCTGCCGGAGAGGAGCCCGCTGACGTCCTGGCCTACCACCAGGCAGACCCTCACGCTGATGACTGGCCGCGCCTCTTCTGGAAGGAGCTACGCGAGAGCGTGATTCCGCTGGTGGAGTCCACCTATCCCACGCACGCGGCCGGCGACGTCTCTGACGCGAGCCTTGCGGCAAGCAGAGATCACAGAGCCTTTGCGGGTCTTTCTCGCGGATCCATGACCAGCGTGAACAGCGCCATGATGCACTGCCTGGACCTCTTTGGCTGGATAGGCTCCTACTCCGGCATCTGGGCGGACTTTGACGAGTTCAGGGGCATCCTCGAGGGCCAGTACGCCGAGCTGACCGTGCGCTACTGGTACAACGGTAACGGCAGCGAGGACTTCTCGCTCCAGAACCACGAGGAGTTCAGGGACAACGTGCTGGGCCAGATGGGCGACCGCTTTGCAGACGGCCAGAACTACTGTTGGGTGAGCTTCCCCGGCGGCACCCACGACTACGACTGCTGGGCCCTTGATCTCTACAACTCCCTCCTGGCCTTCTTCTAGCCGAGAAGCCCGCGGCCGCAAGCAGCCCGGGCGTTGCCTACCGAAAAATAGGCAGGCAACGCCCGGGCTCTTCTTACAGCAAGAGCAATCAACTCGCGTAAAGTTAGTTTATGTTCTCGCCAACAAAATCTTCAATTGGCTCAGCCTCTGCAAACACGGCTTTCGTCTTCTGCGCGATTTCAAACTCTGAAATCGCGCGCCTCAGCAGTGGAAGCCGAATTGCGCGCACGATAACAAGAACCAGCTGGACTACTGGATAGAGTAAGACGGAAGTCAGCATCAAAATGCCCGCAAACAACCCCTTGCTGGTTCCAACAATCAGTGCGACAAGCTGCATCAAACCCCAATCAATCAGGAACGGCAGGCACAAAATGCATGACCAGTAGAACAAGCAAGCAAACAGCCCTATAAGGCTGCAGGGAATAACGTGAATGGGTCGAAGGCCCAGGCGGTACAGTGCGATGATGATGCGAATCGGTGAGATTGTTACACCAGCAATGAGGAGAACGTAAAGCCAATCAAAGCTGAAGTCCTTCGAAGCCGCACTGACAAACCAGATGCAGCCAACGCCATACAGCACTGAAAGCAGCACTGACAGACCGAAGTTACTTGCCTGCACCAATAACAGGTCAGACAGAAAGTCTGCCTTCTTCTTCGCACTTCTCAGTCCTTCTTCTGTCTCAATCTTCATCTTGTGCTCCCTTCTCGACTGCTGATGCTTTCAGCATAGGGGCGCTCAAGACCTTGGGAACACACGTTTGTGTCTAATTAGACTCACAGCCATCCCAAAACAAAAGCAGGCCAGAGGAGACAACCCCTCTGACCTGCTGTTCTTTCTGGTGCCCCCGGGCCGATTCGAACGGCCGACACCCGCTTTAGGAGAGCGGTGCTCTATCCCCTGAGCTACGAAGGCATGAAACCACATTCTAGCACGGACTCACTCCGCCCGCGCAGAACGAGTGGCTACTTGCTCTTGCCCTTCTTGGCGGCGCGGGCCTCCTCGTCGGCAATGCGACGCTGGCGGTCGGCCTCAAAGAGCTCGGCAAGCTTCTTGTCGGTCATGCCCTGGATCTTGCGCTCCGCGGCCTTGCGGTACGGACGACGCTTGACCAGGTCATAGACAAAGCCACCGATGATGAAGACGTACGCGAGCACAAGGGACGCGATGGCGAGGATGCCCTGCATGGAGTCGGTGCTGCTGGCCTCGGCCGGGAAGGCGTAGGCCATGACGAGGCTCAGGATGGTCATGGCAAAGCCGATGCCCAGAAGGACCCACCAGACGCGCTCGGTCCTCTTGTAGTCCGGGTTGGAGCGCAGCGCGATGTCGTACGCGCGGGTGCGGATGTCCTCCTCCTCGCGGCGGCGCTGCTTCTCGGCCTTCTTCTGCTCCTTGCTCATGGTGGCAATGTTGGCCTTGGACTTGCCCGAACCGGTGCGCACGGACGCGCCAGCCTCGCTCACGGGCTTGGCGTTGGCGGCGGTGCGCTTGCCGAGGTTCATGGGATCGTAGGTAGGCTTGTCGCCAGCCTTCTTCTCCTCGGGCTTCTCCTTGGAGACGCTGCGGTCGGCGGCGACCTCCTTGGCCTCCTCGCGGGCGGCGTCGATGGTGCTACGCAGAGACATTTGACTCCTTCATGGGCGTGAACTCGGTACCGGTAATGATCTGGAAGGCCTCCTGGTAGCGCTTGGAGGTTCCCTCGAGCACGTCCGCGGGCAGGTGCGGGGCATCGCCCTGCATGTCCCAGTTGGCACGCAGCCAGTCGCGGACGTACTGCTTGTCGTAGCTCGGCTGGACGGAGCCCTCCCGGTAGCCCTCAGCCGGCCAGAAGCGGCTGGAGTCGGGCGTGAGGCACTCGTCGATGAGCGTGAGCTGGCCGTCGATGAAGCCAAACTCAAACTTGGTGTCGGCGATGATGATGCCGCGGGTGGCGGCGTACTCGGCCGCAGCCTTGTAGATGGCCAGGGACGCGTCGCGCAGCTGCGTCGCCACGTCGGTGCCCACGATCTCGCAGCAGCGCTCGAACGAGATGTTCTCGTCATGGTCGCCCAGCTCGGCCTTGGTGGAAGGCGTGAAGATGGGCTCGGGCAGCTTGGAGGCCTCGGTCAGGCCCTCGGGCAGCTTGATGCCGCACACGGTGCCGTCCTGGTCGTAGGTCTTCTTGCCGCTGCCAGTGAGGTAGCCGCGCACGATGCACTCGATGGGCACCGTCTGGGCCTTCTTGACCAGCATGGAGCGGCCGGCCAGGTAGTCGGAGTACTGCTGGAACTCCTCGGGCAGGTCAGCCACGTCGCAGGAGATCATGTGGCTGGGCATGAGGTCCTTGAAGCGGTTGAACCAGAAGGCCGAGATGCGGGTCAGAATCTCTCCCTTGTGGGGAATCTCGTCCGGCAGGATGAAGTCGAACGCGCTGATGCGGTCGCTCGCGACCATCAGCAGCTTGTCGCCGCAATCGTAGATGTCACGAACCTTGCCGTGCGAATCCGGACGCATCTCAATCTGTGCCACGCTGGAGCCCACCTTCCAAGACGTTGTAATTTGCCTCTCTGACGCGAGGCCATGCCGAAGCATACAGGTTTTAGTTTACACCGTTGAGCGAGTCAGACCCACGGAAGGATGGGCTTCTCGCCTGTTGGGACGCTAGCCCTCCTGGATGGCCTGAGCAAGGTTGCGACGGCCGCGGTTCTGGGGGATGCGCAGGGTGAACGTGGTGCCCTTGCCCAGCTCGGACTCAACGAGGATGGTGCCGTTGTGCTTGTCCACGATCTCCTTGGTGAGCGAGAGGCCCACGCCAAGGCCGCCGGAGACGCGCTCGCGGCTGACGTCGGAGCGCCAGAAGCGGCTGAACGTCTGGGGAATGTCCTCCTTGGCAATGCCGATGCCGGTATCCTGGACAGCAATGAGCACGTCGGACTTGTCCTGGCGCACGGTGACCGTGACCCAGCCGTCCTCATCGGTGTAGCGCATGGCGTTGCTCATGAGGTTGACCACAGCCTCGCGGATGAGGTCCGGGTCAATGTCCGCGTTGAGCTCCCCGTACTGGGACTCGTCAACAAAGCGCAGGTGGAGGCCCTTCTCGTGGAAGAGCTGGTGCTGCGAGGTCACCAGGCTGCGGATGAGGTAGACCACGTCGGTGCGCTCGGTCTTGAGCTCGGTGGAGCCGTTCTCCAGGCGGGACAGCTTGAGCATGGCGTCCACCAGGCGAGAAAGGCGTCTCACCTCGGCGGCCACGGTCTCGAAGTGCTCGTCGTCGGCGGGGAGCACGCCGTCCTGCATGGCCTCCACGGTGGCCTGCATGGCCATGAGGGGCGTGCGCAGCTCGTGGGCCACGTCACCGGTCAGGCGGTGCTCCAGCTTGAGGTCACGCTCAAGGGAGGTGGCCATGTCGTCGAAGGTCTCTCCCAGCTGGCCAATCTCGTCGGAGCCGCGCACGCCGGAGCGAGCGGTGAGGTCTCCGTTCCTGAGCTGGCGCGCGGTGTTGGTGATGCGTTGGATGGGCGTGGAGAGGCGCTTGGACGTGAAATAGCCGATCACGCAGGCCAGGACCACCGCAATGGCGGCGGCCACGGCAATGGCCCCGTAGGAGTTGCTGCGGAAGGCGGCGTCCGCGCGGGTGAGGAGCGTCTCGGAGCCAAAGGCCCACAGACGCAGGGTTCCCACCTGGCTGTCGTTTGCGCCAAAGATGGGCGCCGTCACCGCGGAGTCCGCCCCGGTCGGAGCGTTGGAGACGGGGCCTGCGTGGCCGGCGGACTCGCGCGCGTGCTCCCACGTGTCGTCGTAGAGCACCTGGCCGTCGGGGCCAATGACCTGGATCCCCACGTCGGAGGACATGGCGCTGGTGCTCTTGGCCTCGGCAAGGACGGTGCCGTCCCAGGAGCCCTCGCGCTGGTAGACGGTGGAGATGCTCTCCGCCGCGGAGTTTGCCAGGGCCTGCATGTTCTGGCGCGTGTACGCCTTGAACTGGCCCTCCCACACAATGCCCAGAACGGCAACGAGCACGGCCGCGGTCATGATTGCCGTCAGGGCAAAGGCCAGGGTCATGCTCGTCGAGTAGGGCTGGGACCTCTTGGGGTCCGGCTGGATGGTGTTCCACGAATTGCGAGACGAGGGCTGCTGGGAGCCCTCGTCTGCGCGTGCGTTCCTGCCTGTTACGAACTTGGCCGCCAAGGCGGACCTCCTCGGCTACGTTCTACTTGGCGTCAGCGGGCTTCTCGGGAGCCTCGAAGCGATATCCCACGCCGTGGACGGTGTAGAGCCAGCGCGGGTTGCGCGGGTCGTCGCCAAGCTTGGCGCGCAGGTTCTTGACGTGGGAGTCAATGGTGCGCTCGTAGCCCTCGAAGTCATAGCCCAGGACCTTCTCCACCAGCTCCATGCGGGTGTAGACGCGGCCCGGGTAGCGGGCGAGGGTGGTCAGGAGCTTGAACTCGGAGGCGGTGAGGTCAACCTCGGTGCCCTCGACGATGACCTTGTGACCGGAGATGTCGATCACCAGGTCGCCGAAGTCCAGCACCTCGAGGGCCGGCTCGGCCTCGGTGTGGGCGCGGCGCAGCAGGGCGCGCACGCGGGCCACGAGCTCGCGCGGCGAGAAGGGCTTGATGAGGTAGTCGTCGGCGCCCAGCTCCAGGCCGATGATGCGGTCCTCGACCTCGCCCTTTGCGGTCAGCATGATGATGGGCACGTTGGAGGTCTCGCGGATGGCGCGGCAGACGCGCTCGCCGGAGAGCTTGGGCAGCATGAGGTCAAGGATCACGAGGTCAAAGGAGTGCTTCTCGAACTCCTCGACGGCGCTCTGGCCGTCGCCGACGCCGCGCACGATGTAGCCCTCGCGCTCGAGGTAGGCAGCCACGGCGTCGCGAATTGCCTTCTCGTCCTCAACAAGCAGAATCTTCTTCTCATCCGAAGCCATGTTGGCCTCCCTGTGTGATGTCGACTGCACGGCCTGGCGGGCCAGGCCCGTAGATGTTCCCTAGTTTACCCCACAAGCCGCAGGGTGTAATCCGGCCCTTACAGCTGGAAGGTGCGAACCGTCACGGAATCGGGGTAGCCGGTGTCCGCGTTCTTGACCGTCGAGAAGGTCACGAAGGTCGAGCAGTCCCCCACCCGGGCCGGAAACTCGCCGTAGTCGACGCAGCGGTCGGCCGAGTCAAGGCTGCCGTAGGTCTTGTTGGCGAGGTCTACCACAAAGTAGGAGGACCGGCTCTTGATGACGAACTTGTCGCCCTTGCCGCATCCCACCTCGGACGGCTCTCGGTTGAGCTTGACGAAGCCCGCGGACTCCGTGCCCATGTAGGTGCCCATCTGGCCCAAAAGGCCACCCGTGCTGTAGCTGGCCTCCACCGAGACCAGGAAGCGCTCCCCCACGCGCGTGGCGCGGAAGGGCTTCACGCCGGCCGGCATGACGAGCTGGTCGATCTTGGTGGCTAGGTCGTCGGAGAGCGAGTAGGCCGTGACGCCGTAGTAGGTGCCCTCGCTCGCGCGGACGCGCGGCGTGAGGATGGCGCAGTCGCCAGACACGTTGGGCTTGGTGGCAAAGCGCCCGGGGGACTCCACGACTGCGGTGGCGTCGTCGCTGCCGGCGTGCCACAGGTAGCAGTAGCTGGACTCCGCCGTCTTTGTGCCCGAGAGCGAGGGCTGGACCTGCCAGAGCACGCGCTCGCCCGAGCAGGCGATGGGCGCCGGGTCGTAGTCGGACGTAGCCTGCCACAGGGTCTTGGTGTCGCCCGTGAGCGCACCAGCCGAGAAGCGCGAGCCGTAGAGCGTCCAGGAGCGCGTGGTGGTGTCCAGCTCCACCCAGGCGTAGACGGAGTCGGAGCAGGCGACGTCGTAGATGACCGTCGTGGTGGCCTGCCCCTTAGGAGCGGAGACCACCTCGAGGAGCTTGCCGGACTCGAGCGAGAGCGCGGAGGCCACCACCATGGGCGTGGCGGAGGATCCGGCGGTTGCCACCGGGATCCAGGTGCCCTCCGCGGCGTGGAGCACGTTGCCCAGGGGCAGGGACCACTCGTGGGCCGGGGCCATCACCGAGTCGTCGTACTGGTAGTCATCGGTCACGCTGGGCGCCGAGCCCTCATCCACCACGACGGGCGACGAGGTGTCCGCGCCCTTCTCCGCTCCATGGGTGCAGCCGGAGAGAATGGTCACGGCGGCACCGGCCGCGGCCGTGGTGGCCGCCGCCCTGAAGAAGCCGCGCCTTGAGAGCTTGGGGCCCCTCACCGGTCGGACCTACTCCGCCTGGACGGTGCCGGCGGCCTGGATCTGCTCCATGGCCTGCAGGAGCGCCTGCGAGAACTGATCCGCGCAGGAGGTCTTGCGGGGGCCGCAGGTGTTGCCCTTCAGGATCTGGGCCACCTCCTCGGTGGGACGGCCGGAGACGAGCTTGCCGATGGCGGCCAGGTTGCCGGAGCAGCCTCCGTCAAAGCTCACGTCCTCGATGGTCGTGCCGTCGTCGGAAAGGTCGATGTGGATCATGCGCGAGCAGACGCCGCGCGGCTTGAAGTCAACGTGCTGCATGGTGGGGCTTCCCCTCTCTTCGGTGTCGTCACAGTATACCCAGCGCCCGCCGCCGGAATCTCCCGCGACGGGCGCCGTACGCTCTGGGGTTGGGTGACAAGAAGCGTGCGCTTCTCGCCTGGTGTGCGATTGCTAGAACTCCAGCTGCTCCAGGCGGTCGAAGACCACGCCGGTGCGCGCGAGGAAGCTGCGCGGGTCGAAGATGGCGTCCAGCTCGGCGGGCTTAAGCTTGCCGCAGCGCGGGTCGGCCTCGATCTTCTGGCGGAAGGTGGTGCCGGGCTCGCACTGCTGCACCTCGCGCCACGTGGCCATGGCGTTCTCCTGCACGATCTTGTACGCGTCCTCGCGCGTGATGCCGGTGTCCACCAGGTGCAGCAGCACCTTGGAGGAGTAGATCAGGCCGCGGGTCTTGTTGAGGTTGGCCAGCATCTGAGCCGGGTAGAGCACCAGGCCGTCCACGATGCGGATGAGGCACTGGAACATGTGGTCGAGCGCGATGAAGCTGTCCGCCTGGGCGACGCGCTCGGCGCTGGAGTGCGAGATGTCGCGCTCGTGCCACAGGGCCACGTTGTCAAAGGCCACCTGCGCGTTGGCCTTCACCACGCGGGAGAGGCCGCAGACCTTCTCGACGGTGATGGGGTTGCGCTTGTGGGGCATGGCGGAGCTGCCCTTCTGACCCTTGCGGAAGGGCTCCTCGGCCTCGAGGGTGTCGGTCTTCTGCAGGTTGCGGATCTCGGTGGCAATGCGCTCGCACGTGGCGGCCGTGGTGGCCAGGACGCCGGCCAGGTAGGCGTGGTGGTCGCGGGAGATGACCTGCGTGGAGAGCGGGTCGTGCGTGAGGCCCAGGTGCTCGCAGACGTACTCCTCGACGCGCGGGTCAATGCTGGAGTAGGTGCCCACCGCACCGGAGATGGCGCCAAAGGCCACGTTGTTGCGGGCGTCGCGCAGGCGGTCGAGGTCGCGCTTGAGCTCCCAGGCCCAGCTGCCAAACTTCATGCCAAAGGTCATGGGCTCGGCGTGGATGCCATGGGTGCGGCCCACGCAGAGGGTGTCCTTCTCCTCAAAGGCGCGGCGCTTGCAAATCTCGCCGAGCCTCTTGCAGTCCTCGATGAGGATGTCGGTGGCCTGGACGAGCTGGTAGCACAGGGCGGTGTCACCCAGGTCGGAGCTGGTCATGCCGTAGTGGACCCAGCGGCTGGGCTTGGGGCTTCCCTCCGGCACGTCCTTGTCGATGTAGGAGCCCATGTTGGTGAGAAAGGCGATGACGTCGTGGTTGGTCACGGCCTCGATCTCATCGACCTCCTGCTTGTTGAAGGCGGCGTGCTCGCGGATCCAAGCGGCCTCCTCACGGGTGATGCCGCTCTCGCCGATCTCCGCGTGTGCCTCGCAGGCCAGCACCTCGATCTCCTGCCAGACGGCGTACTTGTTCTCGAGCGAGAAGATGTGGCCCATCTCCGGACGGGTGTAGCGATCGATCATGTGGGTCCTCCCATGGGGTTTGAGGTCGGCTTGCACTCTGACACATGCGTCATTGATTCTACCAGCGAGAAGGACGCGCTCCCGCCCATGCCCAAAAGTTGACAAAGGGACTGTCCCTTTGTCACATGTTTGCGCAAAGTTGAACACGTCCCCAATTTGCGAGGACACCCCTGGCGAGAAGTTCTTGGCTTCTCGCCAGGGGTGTCCCTTTTACCAGGTAACTAACAGCGTCCCCGCGTCTGGTGGCTAGGCCTCGGCGGCGGCGAGGATGGCGCGGGCCTCCTCGAGCTGGGCGGCGACGGCGGAGTGACCGGTGCCGCCGTAGGTCGTGCGGGCGTTGGCGATGCCCTCGGGGTCAAGGTCGGCGGCGATGTCATCGTCAAAGAGATCGCTCGCAGCGCGGAACTCGTCGGCGGTCAGGTCCTCGAGGCCCTTGCCGTGCTTCTCGCAATAAAGCACGAGCTCGCCGACCACGCGGTGTGCCTCGCGGAACGGCATGCCCTTCTTTGCAAGGTAATCGGCCACGTCGGTCGCGGCGGTAAAGCCAAGCTTGGCCTGTTTGAGCATTACGTCCGCGTTGACCTGCATGGTCTCGAGCATGCCGGCGGCGATCTCCGTGCAGTCGGAGAGCGTCTTTGCGGCGTCCATCGGGCCCTCCTTGCACTCCTGGAGGTCCTTGTTGTACGCCAGCGGCAGGGACTTCATCGTGGTCAGAAGCGCCATGAGGTCGCCGTAGACGCGGCCGCACTTGCCGCGAGTAAGCTCGGCGAAGTCGGGGTTCTTCTTCTGCGGCATGATGGAGGAGCCGGTGGAGTAGCTGTCGGACAGCGTCACAAAGCCAAACTCCGTCGAGCTCCACAGCACGATCTCCTCGCACAGGCGCGAGAGGTGCATCATGCTGACGCTGCACGCGTACTCCAGGTCGAGCAGGTAGTCGCGATCGGAGACGGCGTCCAGCGAGTTGGGGATGGCGTGGTCAAAGCCCAGCAGCTCGGTGGTGCGCTGGCGGTCGAGCGGGTAGGTGGTGCCGGCAAGCGCCGCGGCGCCGAGCGGGTTGGCGTCGGCAGCGTCGCACGCGGCGGCCAGGCGCGTGTAGTCACGCGTGAACATCCAGAAGTAGGCCAGCATGTGGTGGCTGAACAGCACCGGCTGCGCGTGCTGCAGGTGCGTGTAGCCGGGCATCACCACGCCCATGTTCTTCTCGGCGACGTCGAGAAACACGCGGCGCAGGGAGCGATTGCCCTCCATGAGGTGCGAGCAGAGCTCCTTGGCGTAGAGGCGGATGTCCGTCGCCACCTGGTCGTTGCGGCTGCGGCCCGTGTGCAGGCGCGCGCCCGGCGTGCCGATGTTGCGCGTAAGGGCGCCCTCCACGGCCATGTGAATGTCCTCGTCGTTGACGTCCCAGGCAAAGTCGCCGTTGGCGATCTGACCCGAGATGTCGGCCAGGCCGGCGTCGATGGCCTGCTGGTCGGCCTCGGAGATGATGCCCTGCTCGGCGAGCATCTTGGCGTGGGCGCGGCTGCCGGCGATGTCCTGTTGCGCCATGGCCTTGTCCACCTCGAGGGACGCGCCGAACTCCTGCGTGAAGGCGTCGACGCCCTTCTCAAACCTGCCACCCCAAAGAGCCATCGGGCCCTCCGTTCCTCTCGTGATTGTTGTCCCAGCTAGATTAGCGCATGCTCGCAAAAGGGGCCGCCCGCGCGCAACGGACGGCCCCATCTGTTCAGAAGTGCCTCCTGCAGCAACTCCTTGCGGGAGCTACTCCACCGGCTGGAGGCCGGAGCCGGGGCCCTGGACACGAGACCAGGTCTTGGACTGCAGGCCGTGAAGGTCGATGAAGCCGCGGGCGGCGGTGTGGTCGAAGGTGTCGCCCTCGTCGTAGGTGGCCAGGTTGTAGTCGTAGAGGCTGTAGTCGGAGCGCAGGCCGTCGACGAAGAGGCCGCCCTTGCACAGGATGATGCGGACGTCGCCGGTGACGTACTTCTGCGTGTAGGCGTTGAAGGCATCGATGGCGTTGCGGTTCTGGGAGAACCACAGGCCACGGTAGACGGTGGAGGCCCACTCGACGTCGAGCTTGGCCTTCTGCTTCAGGGTCTCGGCGTCAAGGCAGAGCTGCTCGAGGGACTGGTGGGCCTGGATGAGCAGCAGGGCGGCGGGGCACTCGTAGCACTCGCGGCTCTTGATGCCCACGACGCGGTCCTCGATCATGTCGATGCGGCCAAAGCCGTTGCGGCCGGCGATGTCGTTGCACTTGATGATGAGGTCAAGCAGCGGCATCTTCTCGCCGTTGATGGCGGTCGGGACGCCCTGCTCGAAGGAGATCACGACCTCCTCAGGGTCGGCAGGGCACTCGTCGAGGTTCTTGGTCATCGTCCAGATGTCCGCGGGCGGCTTGTTCCAGGTGTCCTCAAGGACGCCGCACTCGATGGCGCGGCCCCAGAGGTTGTCGTCGATGGAGTAGGGCTTCTTGTGCGTGGTGGGCACGGGCACGCCGTGCTGCTTGGCCCACTCCATCTCGGAGTCACGCGTGGTGAGGTCCCAGACGCGGACCGGGGCGATGATCTCGAGCTCGGGGTCGAGGGCGCGGATGCAGGTCTCAAAGCGCACCTGGTCGTTGCCCTTGCCGGTGCAGCCGTGGGCCACGTACTTGGCGCCGTACTGGTGGGCGATGTCAACGAGGTGCTTGGAGATCAGCGGGCGAGAAAGGGCGGAGAGCAGCGGGTAGACGCCCTCGTACTTGCCGTTGGCCCAGATGGCCTTGGACAGGATCTTCTCGGCGTACTCCTCGCGCATGTCGACGGCCTCAGAGGCAATGGCGCCCATGTCGAGGGCCTTCTGCTTGATCCAGGAGAGGTCCTTCTCGTCCTGGCCAACGTTGCCGCAGATGGCGATGACGTCGAGGTTCTTCTCCTCCTGCAGCCACTTGACGATGACGGACGTGTCGAGACCGCCGGAGTACGCGAGGACTACCTTCTCTTTCTCAGCCATTTTTGGTTTCCTTTCCATTGGCTAAATGAAGCAAGTTAGCAGGTCAATTACAGCAGCGCCAAACCCCCGACAATATCGGACGTTGCGAGAAGATCATCTTGAAGGCAGGTTGCCGCCAGACAACAGGACGCAGCGCGCGATATTGCGGGCTAGATTCGTCGGTTCTGGCGTCGGTTCATGGGAGTGGCTGCCTGGCTGCTTGCGCAGGTAGTTGCAAACATGGCGCTCATGCGCTGCATATGGCTTCTCCGCCTCCCCATAAGACATGTGGCCCGCGACTATTGCCGCGGGGCTGTAATCGTTGACACGCACTATAGGCCGATGCGCACGGCACATGCAGCACACATTGCGTTTGGATTTGCGTTCGAAACATAACGGGCGACAAGCGGTGGGCGGCACGGGCGGACTCCTGCGCACAGAAGTCCGCTTGGTGTGAGCATTTTCGCTAGTCCCGTGCAGAAGTCCGCTTGGTGTGAGCCCAATATCGCGACTTTTGCTCCATATCAAAAATCAAATGTATATTTTCAAAGAAAATGCCTGTTGGGCAAAGTGCCAAATGTATAGACGAAGCCTTGTGGCAGCGCCAACGGCCCAGAAGGACTCACACGAAGGCCACTTCTGCACGCGGCCGGCGAGATTGCTCGCACGAAGGCCACTTCTGTGCAGGATTCGGGGCCGCCGAGACCGTCTCACCAACGCCAACCCCTGCACGCAAATTGGGGACGTGTTCATTTTTGCGCGAATACGAACACGTCCCCAATTTGCGTGACCACGAGTGTCCCTTTTACCAGGTAATTAACAACGTCCCCAGCGTCAGGCGCCGATGATGGCCAAGCCGCTGGAGGTGCCGATGCGGGAGGCTCCCGCGGCGACCATGGCCTCGGCCTCGGCTGCCGTGTGAATGCCGCCGGACGCCTTGACCTTGCATCGGCCAGCCACGGTGCGAGCCATGAGCGCCACGTCCTCGACGGTGGCGCCACCCGTAGAGAAGCCCGTGCTGGTCTTGACGAAGGAGGCACCGGCCTCCACGGCGATCTCGCACGCGCGGACGATCTGCTCGTCAGAGAGCAGACAGGTCTCGATGATGACCTTCACGCAGCGTCCCTGGGCCGCGGCCACCACGGCCTCGATGTCGCGCCGGACCAGGCCGTCCTCGCCGGCAAGCAGCCAGCCCACGTTGATGACCATGTCCAGCTCGTTGGCGCCGTCGGAGACGGCGGCCTCGGCCTCGGCGGCCTTGCCGGCAGTAGACATGGCGCCCAGCGGGAAGCCGATGACGGTGCAGACGTTGACGTCGGTCTCCGCCAGGCGAGAAGCGCACGCGCCCACCCAGCAGGAGTTCACGCATACGGAGGCAAACCCGTGCTCGACCGCCTCGTCGCACAGCCGCGCAATCTGCTCGCGGGTGGCGTTTGCCGCCAGGAGCGTGTGGTCGATCATCTTGTTGAGGCTCATCCGAGCTCCTTTCAAACAACAGGGGCGGCGAGAAGAGCGCTCTTCTCGCCGCCCCGTCCTTGCGGTGGTGCGCCGTCAGGGGTTCGAACCCTGGACCTTGGGATTAAAAGTCCCCTGCTCTACCAGCTGAGCTAACGGCGCGTGGGGTTGATTCTACCACGGGGCCCATGCCCGGGCGCGCCGGAGGCTACTCCCAGGCCCACTGGCCGTTCTCGAAGACGGGGACCTCGGTGCCGTCCTCGCAGACGCCCCAGACGTTGAGGTCGTCGGTGCCGATCATGAAGTCCACGTGGGCCACGCTCTGGTTGACGCCGCGGGCGAGAAGCTCCTCCTTGCCCAGGTTGACGCCGCCCTCCAGGCACTCCGGGAAGCCCATGCCAAGCGCCAGGTGACAGGACGCGTTCTCGTCGTAGAGCGTGTCGAAGAAGAGGGTCTCGCTCTGGCGGATGGGCGTGTTCTTGGAGATGAGCGCGCACTCGCCAAGGCGGCAGCTGTTATCGTCGGTCTCGATGATGTGGCGCAGCACCTCGGCGCCCTGCTCGGCACCGAAGTCCACCACGCGGCCGGCCTCAAAGCGCAGCCAGAAGTCGCGCACGATCTGGCCGGCGTGGACCAGCGGCATGGCGGAGTACACGATGCCCTCGGCGCGGGCGCGGTCCGGCGAGGTGAAGACCTCCTCGGTCGGGATGTTGGGGAAGAACGTGGTGCCGTCCTGCGTGCGGGCGGCGCCGCCGTCCCAGACGTGGCCCGGGTTCATGCCCACGACGAGGTTGGTTCCGTTGGACGCCTCGTAGCGCAGGGCGTCAAAGCGGTGGCCGTTGAGGAAGCGCTTGGTCTTCTCGAAGGAGGCGTTGTGGGTCTCCCAAGCGCTCTCGGGATCGTCTCCGTCGGCGCGGGCTACGGAGAGGATGAGGTTCCACAGGCGGTAGGTGGCCTCGGCGTCAGACGTGCCGGGGAAGACCTCGCGCGCCCACGCGGCCACGGGGACGCCGGCAATGCACCAGACGTTGCGGCCAAAGTCCATTCCGTCGCGGAAGGACTTGCACTCGGTGTTGCGCGCCTTGGAGGCCGCGGCCGGCTTGGCCGGGTCTATGCCCTTGAGCGCGGAGGGGTCGGAGCCCTCCAGGAAGAGGAAGGTGGCGCCCGCCTCGGCAAGGGAGTTGAGCTGCTCGACCTTCCAGGAGGGCGTGTGGCGGAACCAGTCGACGTCCACGTTCTCGTAGGTCAGGCGGCTGATGGCATCGTCGTCCCAGATGACGGTGACGTGGCCGGCGCCGGCGCGGTAGCCGGCCGCCACCACGCGGCGGGCAAAGTCGACGCGCTCGACGGGGCACTCGACGACGAGCTCCTGGCCAGGCCGGACGGCGGCGCCCTTCTTCACCAGCAGGTCGGCATAGAGGTCAAGCTGGTCGGAGAGCGCCTCGGTGGCAACGCGGCACTCCTCGTCGGTCATGGGAATGGGAGACATGGGGACTCCTCTCGGTCTGCCCGCGCGGGGCGGGTCTTCGCGCGGCTGGACGACAAGCCGGCGCATGGCGTGGCCGCGCATGAAAAGGGCCCCTTCCGGGGCCCCGAACATCTATGGAGCGGGCAACGGGACTCGAACCCGCGGATGTCAGCTTGGGAAGCTGATGCCTTACCACTTGGCGATGCCCGCATGGGTTTTGATTCTACCACAGCCATCGGATCGGCGGCGAGAAGCCCTTCTCGCCGGGTGAGTTGTGTTGGAATTGAAGAGATTCGGAGAGGGCCGTTTTTTGCCGCAAGCTGCATCCCACCGCGGCCCCACCCGTCTGCCAATGACGTGGTCAGCGGGATGTTGAAAACCCTGAAAGCCAGCCGCAAGCGTGCGGAAAGGCTCCTGTCCGCCAGGTGTCCGCTAGCTGCAAGTGTCACCAGCTAGGCTTCGCCTCCCATCCGCGTTTTTGAGCAAAGGGAGGCAGCATGGAAAGGCAGAGAGGAACCCGCGCGGGCGTGCCACACGGCGTGTTCCGGAACGGCGAGAAGGACGCAGGCCCAGGCCGGAGGCCGTCGCCACGCGCAAGGCTTCGCGGCGGCGACCGCCAGCAGGGAGGCACTCCGGGAGCGGCGGGCCATGCCGGGCGCGCCCGCGTGAGCCTTGCGGTACGCTCGAGGCAAGAAGTTGCAAGACGCAAGGCAAAAGACCTGGCCAGAAGGTCCGCGGCGGCGCTCTCGGCCCTCTTCCTGGTGCTGAGCCAGCTGCTTGGCCTGGGCCTTGCCGCCGCGCCGGCGACGTCCGCCCTGGCAGAGGACCTGGGCACGCTCACGGTCTCCAAGGCGACGTCCTACTCGGACTTTGACGACGTCAACGACAGCTTCTCCCGCATGCACCACTTTGAGGTCAACTCTGAGGACGGCATTGCCTACTGCGGCGCAAAGAGCCTCCACTCGCCGGAAGCCGGCAGGGTCTTCACCGGCGGCTACGTGTCAAACAACCCGGCGCTTGACTGGATCATGTGCCACGGCTGGAGCCCAACGCACCAGACCGAGTACGGACTCTCGTCCTCGCACTTCATGATGGCCACGCAGTACGTGGTCTGGTTTGCCCTGCCCCACTCCTACGAGACGAACGACCTCGACTGGGCGGAGTTCGAGCAGACCCGCATCTACACCGACGTCGCCGACGCCGTGGCAAAGATGCGGGCGGAGTCCGCAGCCTACGTCGCCGCCGGCGGAGGAGGCCCCGAGGCCGGAAGCTCCATCATCTGGCCCTCCCCCGACGACCAAACCCAGTCCCTCGTGACCAGAAGGACGCCGCAGGTGGAGGTTGCGATGCAGAAGGGCTCCGCCGACGCCAGCCTCACGTTTGGCAACGACGCCTACAGCCTGGCCGGCGCCACTTACGAGATTCGCCAGTGCGGCGACGATGCGCTGGCCGCGACCGTCACCACCGACGCGACCGGCCGCGCCAGCTGCTCGCTCAGGCCCGGCGTGCGCTACTACGCCCAGGAGACCAGGGCTCCCGCCGGCTACCTGCTCGCAAGCGGCAGGGTGGAGTTTGAGGCCAAGGCCGGGCAGGTCGTAGGTCTCGACGACGTCCCCGCCACCGCCGAGGTGCGCGTCCAGAAGGTGGACTCCTCGACGGGAGGGGCCGCCCAACCTGGCGCGAGCCTTGCGGGGACAGAACTCACGCTCGTCGACGCCCAGGGCCGCACGCACGTCTCCACGACCGACGCCGAGGGCCGGGCCAGCTTTGACGGTCTTCCTCTGGGGCGAGTCCGCGTGACGGAGTCTCGGGCACCGGAGGGATACAAGGCAAGCCAGCAGGTCCTCGAGGCCGAGGCGACGGCAGCCCAGGTTGGACAAAACGGCATCGCCAGCATATCCATGGAATCCGCCCTCAAGGAGGACGTCGTGGCCTTTGACCTTGAGATCGCAAAGTTCAAGGACTACGAGCAGGAGGGGTCCGGCCTGGAGCAGCCGGCGGGCGGCGTGCGCTTCCAGGTCATCAGCAACACCACGGGCGGCGTGGTGGGAGAGCTCGTCACCAACCCCTACGGCTTTGCGGACACCTCCGCCGATGGCTCGCTTTGGTTTGGCACGGGCACCCGCGCGCCCGGCGTGCACGGCGCCCTTCCCTACGACGCCGGCGGCTACACCATTCACGAGGTCGAGCCCACGGTGCCTGCGGGCTTCTCGCACATTGGAGACTGGACCATCAGCGCCCAGCAGATGGCGGACGGCGCCAAGCTGCAGTACATCGCAGACAACCACGCCCTGGCAACCAGGCTGCAGGTGGTGAAGCGCGACGCCTCCTCTGGACAGGTGGTGGCGCTGCCGGGCTTTGCGTTCCAGATTCTTGACGCCGACGGTAACCCCCTGACGCAGGAGAGCTGGTATCCAAACCATGTCACGCTCGACCGCTTTGTGACGGACGAGAGCGGCTGCGTCACCCTGCCGCAAAGCCTGATTCCAGGCGCGTACTACATCCATGAGGTCGCCGCACAGGCCCCCTACCTGCTAAGAGGCGAGGACATCCGCATCGATGTGCCCACCGACGCCACGCTTCCGCCCGTGGTCATAGCGAGCCTTTCCGACGAGCAGGCCTCGGGGTCGGCCAAGCTGACCAAGACGTCGGAGAGCGGGACGCCCCTGGCGGGAGCCGAGTTTGACGTGGTGGCGCAGCAGGACGTCGTCGCCCCGGACGGAACCATCCAGGCCGTTGAGGGTCAGGTCATGGCCCACGTGTCCACGGACGAGAAGGGCGAAGCCACGGTCGAGGGGCTGCCCCTGGGCACGGGCGAGGCAAGCTACGCCTTTGTGGAGACCCTGGCGCCGGAGGGCTTTGTCCTGGACGAGACTCCGCACGAGTTCACGGTTTGCTGGGAGGACCAGCAGACGGCCGTCATCTGGGCAGAAGCCGAGGCCAAGAACGCGCTTGCCGTGGGCTCCGCGTCCATTCGCAAGACCGACCTGAGGACGGGTGTCGCCCTCGCCGGGGCGGAGTTTGACGTCGTGGCCACGGCCGACGTCGTCGACTACGACGGCTCGCTCGCGCACGAGGCGGGTGACGTCGTCGCCCACGTCTCCACCGACGAGAACGGCATGGCCTCGGCAGACGGCCTTGCGCTCTCTCCCGGCGGAGCGGGCTACGCCTTCGTGGAGACCGAGGCGCCGGCCGGCTACGTCGTCGACCCGACTCCCCACGAGTTCACGATTGGCTACCAGGACCAGCTCACGCCTGTCGTCACCGTCGAGGCAATGGCGACGAACGACTTCACCACGGTCCGGCTCTCAAAGCTCGACGAGAAGGGCGAGCACCTTGCCGGCGCGCATCTCGCTCTGCTGGACGCCAACAAGGAGGTTGTCGACAGCTGGGTGAGCGACGAGGTGCCGCACACCATCGAGCGTCTGCTCCCAGGCGCCTACACCCTTGCCGAGAGCGAGGCCCCCGAGGGCTACCTCAAGGCCGACCCCATCGACTTCACCGTCGCCGAAGTCACCGACGTGCAGGAGGTGAGCATGACAGACCTCAGGATTCCCACACCCCAGGAACTTCCCTCCACCGGCGAAGGCCTTCCCATCGGTGCCGTCCTGGCCGGCATCTCCGCCGGATGCGCCTTCATGGGCTACCTGCTGGTTCGCCGCAGCTAGCGGCAAAAAAGGGCGGAGCGGAGGTTTCGCTTCCTCCGCCCCGCCCAGACCAGTTCATGGCTACTTGTGGACCACGTGATAGGTGTTTGCCAGCTGGCCGCCGTTCTCGGCCCACTGCGGCTCGGCCTCAAGAATGCCCTCGTGGCGCATGCGGGCGATCAGGCGGTCGATGGTCTTCTCGTTTCTTCCCAGAGCAACGGCAATCTGCGCCTTGGAGCACGGCATTCCGTCGTGCCGCTCAACAAAGGAGATGATCTTTCGAGCCGTAGGTGTGGGCTTCCAGGCAGAGGCGGCCTCGTACTCGGCGGTTGTCTTCACGGGAGCTTCTTTGTCCATGACGCATCTGCTTTCTGGAAGAGGTCCGCCTGGCGAGAAGGGCCTCTCGCCAGGCGGGGTTTGCTGTTAGCTGTTGTTACGGCGAACGAGGAGAAGCGCGGCGCACGCGGCCGCGAGGGCGCAGGCGCCAATCGCCAGCGGAAGCGCTAAGGAAGTGGCGTCGCCGGTGTTGGGAACGGCCGCCGGGGCCTGCGGGGCCGCAGGCTCGCTCGGCGCCTCGGGAGCCACGTAGGCGTTCTCAAAGACGGGCAGGTCAGTACCGCCGTCGACGGTGTAGGAGGCCACGTAGAGGCTGCCCTCGCCGTCATCGGCCACGGTCACGTCGAGCTGGTAGACGTGGTCGTCATAGGTCACGTTGTCCTGGGCGTCATTGACCTCGGAGAGAGTGAGGTGATACTCGCCCGCCGCGTCAAGGCTGACAGGCTCAAAGACCAGGGAGCCGTCAGCCGCGTTGGTGGCGGTGGCAACCACGTTGCCCTGGGCGTCCTTGAGCTGGAAGGCAAACTGGCCAGCAGCGAGCTCGGCGCCGGTCAGGACCTTGGTGCCACCAAAGGTGATGGAGGTGGGAACGGCGGAGTAGGCGTTCTTGAAGACAATCTGGCCGTCGGCAGACGTGGCCTTGGCAGAGAGCCTGCCGGAGCCGTCGTCGGTGACGGAGACGGTGACCACGTGCTCGGAGGAGTCATACGTCACGCCGCCGAGGCCGCCCTTGGCCTCGCGGACCACATAGGTGGGGGTTCCGGCCTCGTCGTACGCAAGGGCGCCGAAGCTCACTTTGCCCTCTGCGTCGTTGGAGGCAGTCGCCACGACGTTGCCGTTCTCCACCAGCTCGAACTCAAACTCGCCGGCCCCGAGGGCGCGGCCGGTCAGGGTCTTGGAGACCTTGACGTCCTGGGTCACGTCATAGCTCACGGGAGCGGCCTTGTACGTGTTGGCAAAGGTGGTGTCGCCATCGATGCTCGCCTCGGCGACGAGGGAGCCCTGGCGGTCATCCGTGACCTTGATGGTCACCGTGCGGACGCCGGCGTCATAGGTGACGCCGGCGGCGCTGCCCGCGACTTCGCTGACCTTGTAGACGTAGGTTCCGGCCTCGCCAAAGGCCATGCGCGGGAAGGTCACGTTGCCCGCGGCGTCATTGCTGGCGGTGGCGACCACGTTGCCCTGCTCGTCCTTGAGCTGGAACTGGAACTCGCCGGCGGCAAGTGCGGTCGGGCGGCCAGAGAGCGTCTTGGCAAAGCTCAGCTGCACCATGGCGGCGCTGGCCTCGTAGGAGTTCTCAAACTCCAGGGCGTCCTTGCGGACGTCGGCGGAAAGGGTGCCGTCGCCGTTGTCGGTGACGTAGATGGTGACGGACTTGGAGCCAGTCGTGACAGGGGAGACGCCGGCCGGCAGATGGGAGGTGTCCTCAGAGACGGTGTAGGAGTACGTGCCCGCGGCGTCGAAGACAAGGTCGTCAAAGGCAAAGTTGCCGGCCGCGTCGTTGGTGGCGGTGGAGACCACGTTGCCCTGGGCGTCCTTGAGCTGGAAGCTGAACTCGTCAGCCCTGAGGACGCGTCCGGTCAGGGTCTTGTGGCCAGAGAGGCTCTCCTTGCCATACACCTTAACGGGAGAGACGGAGTACGTGTTGGTGATTCTCAGCGTGCCGGAGTTGGTGACGGCGTCACCGTAGGTCGGCGTGTAGCCGGCGGGGACGTTGGCCTCGCTCACGCTCCACACGCTGTCGCCAACGCCTGCGGGCACCACGACGTCGGCCTTGTAGCCGGCCGCCGCGTCAAGCGCCACGATCTTGTACGTCTGACCGTCACGCAGAAGGTCGACGGTGAGGGAGTCGGGGCGTACGGTGCCGCCGACCCAGGTCTTCTGGATGCTCACGACGTTGACGGGCACGTCGACGCTCTGAGGCTGGTAGGACTGGTCGGCACCGGCGACGACGGTCTGGGCGGCGCCGTTGTCGTTGACCACGCTGTAGGAGAGCTTGCCCTCGGAGTTGGTGGGCAGCGTGGTGGTCATGCCGGCGGCGGCCGCAGCGTCGTAGGCGGCCTGGGTCAGCTTGACGTCAAAGCTCAGGGTGTAGGTGACGCCCTCGCCAAGGACGAAGCCGGCCTGGCCGTTCTGACCCTGCCTGAAGCGCAGCGTGGCGCGCTTGGTGGCGGCGTCCACGCTGAGCTCGTAGTCGGACGGAGAGAGCGAGACCTCGTTGCCCTCGGCGTCGCGAGCGCTCACACGCACGTTGCCGTCCGCGCCGACAAAGTCGACGTAGTCGGTCAGCACGTCGGTCATGGTGACGTTGGTGTACTGGGCGCTCTGGGTGATGGTCTGGGTGATGCTCGCAAAGGCCTGTCTGAGGGCCTCCGGCGTGGCAGCGGAGTAGCACCCGTCGGTCGAGCCGGTGGCCTCCTTCTGGAAGGAGCTCATGCGCTCGGAGACCTTCTGGGTCGAGCCAACGGCGACGGAGAAGAGCGTCGCGTCTCCGCGCTTCTCGGCCTCGGTCACGGCGTGGTCGAAGTTGGCCTGCTCGTAGTACCTGCCGGAGCCGGCAACCACAGTCTTCGTGTGCCAGCCGAAGAACCAGTACTCCACGGTCTCGTACCTATACGTAGGCTCGCCGTCAGAGAGGAAGACGACGTACTTCTTGGCACCGTCCCTTGCGGTAAGACCGTTGGCTGCCGCAAGGCCGGCCTCCCAGTTGGTGCCGTCGTCGGCACCAAGACCGTTGATGCCGCGGCGCAGCTCGCCCTTGTCGCTGGTGTAGCCAACTACGGTCTGGGCGTCATTGCTGAAGGAAACTACGGCAACGCGGACGTCGTCGCTGCCGTCCTTCACCACGGAGTTCACCAGGTCGTTTGCCGCATTCTTGGCGTAGTCCAGTCGGGACTCCCCGGGTCGGGCGTCCTTGTCCTTGTCCATCCGGAAGTCCATGCTGCCGGATGTGTCCATTACCAGGACGATGTCGGTCTTCTGGGTCACGGTCTCGCTCTGGGAACCCTTGCGGCCCGTGACGTCCAGGGACAGCGTGTAGGTCCCGTCGTCGTTGCTGGAGATGGTCTTGCTGTGCTCCGGGGCGGCCAGGTCAATGGCCTGGGCCGTGCACGGCGTCGCAAGGCCAATGCCCAGTGCCAGCGCGACGGAGGCGGCTATGCCGGCAGCCTTGGCAAGGAAGCACCCCCCCCCAGACGTTTCTTACCTTGCTCGTCATGGCAGCTCCTTCATTCCTCGGGGGATAAACCCCACAGGTGTGCAGTTATATCGAGTGTATGAAGGGAAAGCTTGTTATTTGAATAATATTTTATGGGGAGGGGGTCTTAAATCAATGAGGTAACCACATTTTGAATACTGCATTCTGGCTGGTATTTAATATTGACCGGATTTTACTTGACCGCAGTAAAATAATCGTTTTACCCATGCAAGTTAAAGGACCCTGGGGAACATATTAGCTCCCCAGGGCCCTCTCTCGTCAAGACCTGCCAGCCAATCCGCCGCGCCTTGCTACTCCTCTTCCTGCGAGAAGTTCAGTCGGTGGGAGATGGAGTCGCACAAAAGGGCGCCCACCACGGTCTTGGCGTCCTCGATGCGCCCGTCGAGTACGGCATCCACCAGCTCGGAGAGCTCCACCAGGTCGACGTTGATGAACTCGTCCGCATCCGGGCTGGACTTGGAGAACTCCAGGCCCGTCGCCATGTAGATGTGGATGAGCTCGTCGCAGAACCCGTCCGAGCTGGCGATGGTGGTCAGAAACGCGATCTTCCCGGCGGTCATACCCGTCTCCTCGAGGAGCTCGCGGCTCGCGGCCTCGAGCGGGTCCTCCCCGGGAGTGAGCTTTCCGGCGGGAATCTCCACCGTCACGCGGCCGAGCGCCGTGCGGTACTGGCGCACCAGGCAGATGCGGCCCTCGTCCGTCAGGGCGACGATGGCCACCGCACCGGGGTGGCGCACCACGTCGCGCACCGCGTGGCGCCCGTCGGGCAGCTCGACCTGCAGTCGGTTGACGTTGAAGATGCGTCCCGTCCAGGCAACGTCCTCGGAGAGGGGCCTCTCCTCCAGTGACGCGTCGCGCGGGTCCTCGCTGCCAAGTACCAGCTCGCGCTCGACGGGCGCGCCAGAGACGTGGTCCACGTCGTCACGGTCCCCGTCAAAGGTGAAGCTCGCCACGGAGTCGCGCATGTCGGCGGCGGCGTCGGCAAGCTCGTCCTCGCGCAGGGAGGCCTGCACGGCGAGCGCGTCCGTCTCGCCAGCCTGCTCGTCGTGGGCGCCGTCAACCTTCTGAATGTCTGCCATCGCTCTCAAACCTCCCCGAGCCTAGGCCTCGCGACCCTTGATGGCCCTCATGCCAATGTCGGTCCTGAAGGTCTTGCCCTCAAAGTCGATGAGCTCGACCGCGGCGTACGCCTGGGCGCGAGCGGCCTCGAAGGTGGGCGCCACGGCGGTGACGTCCAGCACGCGGCCGCCGTTGGTGACCAGCTGGCCGCTCTCGTCGACCTTGGTGCCGGCGTGGTAGACGGTCACGCCCTCGAGCTGCTCGGCGCGGTCGATGCCGGTGATGGCCTTGCCCTTCTCGTACTTGCCGGGGTAGCCGGCGGAGGTAAGCACCACGGAGACCGCCCAGTCGTCGTCCCAGGCAACCTGGTCCTCGCTGAGGGTGCCGTTGTCGCAGGCCAGGAAGGCCTCGACGAGGTCACCCTTCATGCGCGGGAGCACCACCTGGGTCTCGGGATCGCCAAAGCGGGCGTTGAACTCCAGGACCTTGGGGCCGTCCTTGGTGAGCATGAAGCCGCCGTAGAGGCAGCCGGAGTAGGTGATGCCCTCGGCGGCGAGCTCGGCCACCACGCGCTTCTCGACGTCGATCATCTGGGCAAGCTCGTCGGGCGTGACCATGGGCACGGGGCTGTAGACGCCCATGCCGCCCGTGTTGGGGCCGAGGTCCCCGTCCAGCGCGCGCTTGTGGTCCTGGGAGGTGGCCAGCGGCACCAGCGTCTTGCCGTCGGTCAGGGCCAGCAGCGAGCACTCCGGCCCCTCCATCATCTCCTCGACCACGACGGTGGCGCCCGCCTGGCCAAACGCGCCAGAGAAGCACTCGTGGACGCCCTCGAGCGCTTCCTCGGTGGTCTTGGCAACGATGACGCCCTTGCCGGCAGCCAGGCCGTCGGCCTTGACCACGATGGGTCCGCCGACCTCGCGCACGTAGGCCGAGCAAGACTCCTCGTCGGTGAAGCTGCGGTAGGCGGCGGTGGGCACGCCGGCGCGCTCCATGACCTCCTTGGCAAACTTCTTGGAGCCCTCCATCTGGGCGGCCTTGCCGTTGGGGCCAAACGTGGGGATGCCCGCGGCGCGCACCGCGTCGGCGACGCCCGCCACCAGCGGGGCCTCCGGGCCAATGACCACAAGGCCGATGCCGTGCCCCGCTGCCCAGGCGGCAACGCCCTCGGGAGACTCCGGGTCAAGGTCTGCCACCTCGGCGGTGGCGTCCATGCCACCGTTGCCGGGAGCGACCCACATCTTGCCGGCGCGCGGGGACTCCGCCAGCTTGGTCAGAAGCGCGTGCTCGCGCCCACCGGAACCCAGAAGAAGAATGTCGATCTTGCTGTCGCTCATTAGGTCTCCTCGTCTAGTCGTCTGCGGGCACGTCGGTGGGCTGGTTGGCCCCCACGCGCTCGAAGAGTGAATCCGGAACAAAGGCAACGCCCACGGCGGGCCTGCCCACAAAACCGACGTTGCTGGGAGAGACGCGCGTCACTCCCATGCGCTCGGCCTCGAACTCGTTGGTGTCAAGGGGCTTCTCGAGGGGACGCAGGGCCTTGCGGTCGCATCCGTAGAGCTCGACGTAGTCAAGCGGGCCCTCCGCGTGGGCGACCGCGCTCATGGCATGGGCGATGCGACCGCAGAGGTCGGCGATGTCGGTGGAGCGCACGGTCTGGGTGACCTCGCCGCGCGACACAAGAAAGAGGCCCCGCTCCCCCACCAGGCGGACGCGAAGCATGGAGGCGCGGCTGACCAGTCCGGAGTGCCTCGAGCGAGCCCTCCTGCGCACCAGGCGAGAAGAGCTTGCGGGTATGAACATCAGGCGGACGCCAGCGGCGATCTCGCGCGCGGCAAGGAGCGCGTCCTCGAGGGGCACGCCGGCCGCGCGCATCGCGGACAGTCGCTCCACGACAATGCCGGTGCCAATGGACGCGGTGCCGGTGTCCAGCACCTCAACGCGCGTGGCGTCCCCCAGCCGGGCCGCCGCCTCGCGGGCGCGCCCACACATCGCAGACAGCGCCTCGGCGGAGTGCACGGAGACTATGGTCTTGCATCCCTCGTCAACAAGACGCTGGTACGCGGCGAGAAGCTCGTCCGCTCCGGCCTCCTCCACCACGGCGTCGGTCCCCCGGACGCCCATGCGCTCGAGCGCGTCGTCGTCGGAGACGTCCACGCGGTCGAGCCAACTCTGCTGGCCCGCATTCACATGATGGGGCACGAGTGCGACCCCAAGCCGGCCGAGCTGGGCTGGCGTGAGGTCGCACCCGCTGTCACAGACAATCCCGAAGCTCTTCTCGCCCACGGCAGTGTCCGTCACAGAGCCTACTTCCAGAAGCGGTTGATGGTCTGCTCGCGGTCGGGACCAACGGCGACGAGGGAGACCTTGACGCCGGAGAGGTCCTCGATGAGCTTGATGTAGTCCTGGGCGGCCTGAGGCAGCTCGTCGAAGGACTTGCAGCCGGTGATGTCCTCCTGCCAGCCGGGAACCTCGATGTACTTGGGCTTGGCGTGGTCGAAGACCGCGCGGTGCTCGGGAACGGTGTCGTACTCGACACCGTCGCAGTCGTAGGCGGTGCAGACCTTGATGGTGTCAAGGCCGGTGAGTACGTCGAGCTTGGTGATGGCGAGGTCGGTCAGGCCGTTGATCTGGGCGGCGTACTTGACCACCACGGCGTCATACCAGCCGCAGCGGCGCTTGCGGCCAGTGGTCACGCCGTACTCGTGGCCGGTCTCCAGCAGGAACTTGCCCACGCCCTCGTTGAGGTCGAGCTCCGTGGGGAAGGGGCCGGAGCCCACGCGGGTGAGGTAGGCCTTGGCAACGCCAAGGACGCGCTCAATGTTGCAGGGGCCCACGCCGGAGCCGGTGACGGCGCCGCCGGCGGTGCAGTTGGAGGAGGTCACAAAGGGGTAGGTGCCGTGGTCGATGTCGAGCATCGTGGCCTGGGCGCCCTCGAAGAGGATGTTCTTGCCGGCGGCAAGCTCCTCGTTCAGCAGCTTGGAGCTCTCGATGATGTAGGGGCGCAGGCGCTCGGCGTAGGGCAGGAAGTCCTCGCAGATCTGCTCGACGGTGTAGGTGGGCAGGCCGTAGACCTTCTCGAGGATGGGGTTCTGGTAGGCCAGCGCGGCGGCGAGCTTCTCGCGGAAGGCGTCGTCGTCGAGCATGTCCTGCATGCGCAGGCCGGTGCGGTTCATCTTGTCCATGTAGCAGGGGCCGATGCCGCGCTTGGTGGTGCCGATGAGGTTCTTGCCGAGGTTCTTCTCGTGGGCACCGTCGAGGTCGCGGTGGTAGGGCATGACGATGTGCGCGTTGCCCGAGATGCGCAGGCCCTCGCAGCTGAGGCCCTGGGCCTTGAGGGTGTCGATCTCCTCGAGGATGACCGTCGGGTCGACGATGCAGCCGTTGCCGACGACCGACAGGGCGTCCTCGTGGACGATGCCGGAGGGAATCTGGTGAAGAGCCAGCTTGTGGCCGTTGGCGACGACCGTGTGACCGGCGTTGGCACCGCCGCCGTAGCGGCAGACGACGTCGAAGTCACCAGAGATGAGGTCGGTGATCTTACCCTTGCCCTCGTCGCCCCACTGGGTACCCACAAGAACAGATGCTGACATAAGCGTCCCTCTCAGAGAAGTGAACTTGCCATTCGGTCATAAGTATACGTCCTCGCGCGGGCTAGGCGTTGAAGACGTAGCGGTCCATGCGGTCGAAGGCCTCCTGGACGCGGTCGAGCGGCAGCGCCAGGTTCATGCGCAGGTGGCAGGGCCCGTGGAACATGCGGCCATCCTGCACCGCAACGCCCACGCGCCAGCACGCGCGCTCCACCCAGTCGATGTCGCGGCCATTGGCGACGCACCACTCCGAGCAGTCGACAAAGAGCATGTAGGTGCCCTGGGGCTTCTGCACGCTCACGCCGTCAAAGTGCTCGGCAATGTAGTCGCAGGCCCAGTCAACGTTTGCACCCAGGACCTGGGTGAGCTCGTCCAGCCACTCGTATCCCTCCGGCCTGTACGCGCCCACAAGCGCGTGCATGGAGAGCACGTTCATGTCGTTGTAGTGACACTTGGAGCTGCGAGAAGTGACGCGGTCTCGCAGGCTCTTGTCGTATATGACGTGGTAGGAGCCAACCAGACCGGCCAGGTTGAAGGTCTTGCTCGGCGCGTAGAGGGCCACCGTGCGGCGGCGGGCGTCGTCGGAGACGCTCTGCGTGGGCACGTGCCTGTGGCCCGGCAGGATGAGGTCGCTCCAGATCTCGTCGGAGACCACCACGCAGTCGTACTTGCGGTACAGCTCCATGGCGCGCTCGATCTCCCAGCGCTCCCAGACGCGCCCGCACGGGTTGTGCGGCGAGCAGAACACGGCGGCGTGGATGTCATTCTGGGCGAGCTTGGCCTCCATGTCCTCGAAGTCCATCCGCCAGACGCCGTCCTCGTCGATCTTGAGCGGCGAGTGCACGATGGAGAGCCCGTTGTTCTCCAGGCTCTTGGTGAAGCCGATGTAGGTCGGGCTGTGGAGAAGGACCTTGTCGCCGGGCGCAACAAAGCTGTTGAGCGTGGCCACCACGCCGCCAAGCACGCCGTTCTCGTAGCCAATGTGCTCGGGCGCGAGGCCAGTAACGCCGTTGCGGGTCTCCTGCCAGCGGATTATTGAGTCATAGTACTCGTCAGTCGCCGAGAAGTACCCAAACGCGGGATGCTTGGCTCGCTCGATGATGGCGTCGGTCACCGTGGGGACCGTCGGGAAGTTCATGTCCGCCACCCACATGGGGATGACGTCAAAGCCCTCCTCCGGCGGCTCGGGCGCAAACCCCGTGCCAGCCCGTCAACGGCGATGGAGTCCTTGCCGTGACGCTCCAAGTGGCTAGTGAAGTCGTACCTCATGCTCTCTCCTCCCGGACAGGGGGACGTTGTTGTTTACCTGGTAAAAGGGACACTCTTTACCCCGGTCGCAAATTGGGGACGTGTTCAAATTTGCGCAAAAACGAACACGTCCCCAATTTGCGAGGCTGTGGCGGCGGGCTACTCGCCGCGGAACTGCTTGTCGATCTCGACGAACTTGGTGGAGCCGGGCAGGAAGGTCAGCGGAACGTCGGCCAGGGCGCCGGAACGGTTCTTGGCGATGATGAACGTGGTCTCGCCCATGGCCGGCCTGTCCTCGCGCGCGGCCTCCTCCTCGTTCATGGAACGGTCGAGCAGGGCGACGATGTCGGCGTCCTGCTCGATGGAGCCGGACTCTCGCAGGTCCGAGAGCTGCGGGCGCTTGCCCGTGCGGTTCTCGACGGTACGGTTGAGCTGGGACAGCGTGATGACCGGCACCTCGAGGTCCTTGGCCATGATCTTGATGCCACGGGACATCTCGCCGACCTCGGTGGCACGGCTGTCGGCACGGTGACCGCCGGACGGGGGCGAGATGAGCTGCAGGTAGTCCACGATGACCACGCCGAGCTTCTTGCCACGCAGGATGCGGCGGGCCTTGGCGCGGATCTCCGTCACCGTGGTGCCGGGGGTGTCATCGATGACGATGTCCAGCTTGGAGAGCTGCTCGGTCGCTTCCAGAATCTGCGGCCACTGCTCGTCGCGGATGTTGCCGGAGCGGATCTCCTGCAGGCCGATGCGGGCGTTGGCCGCCAGCAGGCGTTGCGCGATCTCCGTCTTGGACATCTCCAGCGAGAAGAGCGCCACGGACGCACCAGCAAAGGCCGCGTTTGTTGCGAGGTTGAGCGCAAAGGACGTCTTGCCCACGCCCGGTCGGGCGCCGATGACCACCATCTGGCCAGGTCGCAGGCCAAGCAGGCAGCTGTCGATGGACGGGAAGCCCGTCTGGACGCCCAGGGGCTCGTCCTTGTGCTCGGCCGCGGCCTGCAGCTCCTCGTAGAGGTCGGCCATGACGTCCTCGAGGGACTGCTCGTTGGTGTGCACGTCGCGGTTGGTGACGTCCAGCAGCATCTTCTCGGCGCGGTCGATGACCTCCTTGGTGTCCTCGGGCGCGTCGTAGGCAAGGGCCGTGATCTGCGCGGACGCCAGAATCATCTTGCGCAGCGTGGTGTCGCGGTGGAGCATCTCCATGTGGCGGCGCCAGCCGAGAAGGGCAAGCGAGTTGTTGGCAAGGCCCAGCAGGTAGGAGCGGCCGCCGATCTTCTCCAGCTCGCCGGTGCTCTTGAGGTAGTCGGCAAGGGAGATGCTGTCCACCGGCTGGTTGCGGTTGAACATCTCGCGCACGGCCAGAAAGATGGTCTGGTTGGCCGGAAAGTAGAAGTCATCCGGCGCCAGCTCGATGAGGCACTCCTGAAGCGCGTCCGGAGAGATCATCATCGCGGAGAGCACGGAAGACTCCGCTTCGCGGTCCTGTGGCATGACGCCAGGCTCCGAGACGGTCATTCTCGTCGGGTTGATGTCGTAGTCGTCGGAAGGCACGGGCTCTCCTCGGTCGGTCAGATTTTGGCAACTTCCTACTTTAGCAGCACGTATGCTGCCAAGGGGCTTTCGCCGGTGGCATCCCCAATCTGACACGTGTTTGCAAGTCAGTCCGTCTACCTTGAGTTTCTCGACTTTTCAACGTTTTCAACAATTTGCCAACTGGGCGTTTGTCGAGTTTTCAACACCATTGGCGAGCGCCCGGAAACCCTCTGTACGCCATTCAAAAACACGCAGGTCACAGGCCGAGAAAGGCTTAAACATAGCAACCATTTAAATCCGATGCTCATAAAACCGCAGGTAAATGGCTATGTGTGAAATCCTGTCAAAAAAGAAGCCGCCCCGGAAGGACCAACGTCCTCCCGGGGCGGATCATGTGCACCTCGCGAGTTGCAGGTGGTTTTTACTACACGCTGCTGACCTGCGGTTCTTGTAGAAATCCCCAGCTCAGCGGCGAGCGTTGAAAACCGTGCTACTCGGCGACCTCGGTGGTCTCGGCCTCGGCCTCAACCTCAGCCTCGGTCTCCTCCTCGGCGGGCTCCTCCTCGGTCACGCCGACAAGGACGGTGACCGTGGCGCTGATCTCGCGGTAGAAGTTGACCTCGACCTCGTGCTTGCCGGAGGTCTTGACGGCGTTGCCGCGGCCGACGCGCTTGCGGTCGACCTCGACGCCGAGCTCGGCCTTGATGGCCTCGGCGATCTGGGCGGGGGTGACGGAGCCAAAGAGCTGGCCCTCCTCGCCGATCTTGGCGTCAACGGTAACGGACTTGCCATCGATGGCGGCCTTCAGAGCCTCGGCAGCGGCGACGCGCTCGGCCTCGCGCTTCTCGATGTTGTGACGGCGCTCCTCGAGCTGCTTGATGTTGCCCGGGGTGGCGGGCAGGGCCATCTTGTTGGGGAACAGGAAGTTCTCCGCGTAGCCCTGGGCGACATCGACGATGTCGCCCTCGCCGCCCTTACCCCTGAGCTCATCCGTGAGGATGACTTTCATGGGATACTCCTTCTTCGGCCGGGCGTGCCGGCCCTAGTCTTGCCTCGCGTTGTCCTGGACGGTGACCGTCTTGCCACGGTTGAGGTGGCGAATGTCGCTCCACACGTCCATGAGTCCCACGATGCTCATTACGATGAACTGCATCTCAAGATACAGTGCCGCGATGACGGCCAGAGCCGCCATGAGCCCGCTGGGCCGCCTCTTCCGGATGAACCAGGAAAGAACGGCCAGGCCCTGTGCCGCAAAGGCAAACCTCACGGCAAGGATCACGTTTGCGCATGCCATGAACCAGATTCCGTCCGTCGGCACCTTGGCGGTGAGACAGACGGCCAGGCCCACGAGCGCCCCGACGAAGAGCGCGACCACCCACAGAGGAAGGTCGAACTCCGCGAAGTCCGGAAGGTCCGGGTTGCGCTCGCCCATGCGGGTGGACGCAACCCTCACTCCCAGATAGGCGAGCAGAAGCTCGCCCAGGGCGGGCACAACGTACGTGACAGGCCAGACCACGCGCAGTATTGCCTGCACGAGCGCAACCTGCTCGGACACCCCGTTGCCGAGGCTGCCGAGCTGCTGCAGGTAGACGTCAACCAGCGAGCTCATGCTGCTGGCCAGCGTCGTGCCCCGGCCCGCGGCGAGAAGCGCGTCAGACCCAAGCTGGACAAGAGTCGCCATTCCGACAAGCATGCAGAGCACGCCTGCGGTCGCCCTCCCATCGCAGAACGCAACCGCCACCGCCACACCAAGGCAGCAGGCGACAAATGCGGACGCGAGCGAGGACGAGTCCAGCTGGAGTCCCAAGACCAGCGCCGGAACGACGCACGCAAGGACTCCAAGGGCCCGGGCGGAAATCGGCCTTCTCGACGAGACGACGCTCATTCCAAACCCGACGAACAGGGCGGCGGCCAGCGGCGATGCCGTTGCGGCCAGACCACCCAGCGCGCAGAACAGGTACCCCAGAAAGACGCTTATCTCTCCCCCGGCTCTTCTTGGGGGCTCCCCGTCCTGGGGACGGATTGCTCCAGAAGGGACGGGGGGCAGGCCCTCACCGGTTTGCCTGTCCAACGGCGCGCGCTTCCTCTCGAATCGCAGCCAGTCCCTAACCGCGGCTACGGCCGCCGCGGCTGGAGACCACGGGAACGGTGTAGGGCAGGAGCGCCATCTCGCGAGCACGCTTGATGGCGTTCGCGATGTCGTGCTGGTGCTGCGTGCAGGCGCCAGTGACGCGGCGCGGCTTGATCTTGCCGCGGTCGGTCATGTACTTGCGGAGGAGCTGAGTGTCCTTGTAGTCGATGAACTCAGTCTGCTCCTTGCAGAACTGGCAGTACTTGCGACGCGGCTGGCGCTGAAAATCTTGCTTCTGCTGAGCCATGTCTTGTTGCCTTTCTATTGGCGGTACCCAAGGTACCTCGCGGTGCGGGCACCGCCGGAATGATTAGAACGGGATGTCCTCGTCGTAGACGTCCGCCGCAGGCGGGGTCTGGACGGGGCGCTGCGCAGGCGCGGGCGCCGGGGCGTTGTAGGAGGGAGCCGCCTGCTGGTAGCCACCCTGCTGCTGGTACTGGGCGGGCGCCGGAGCACCTGCGCCGCCCTGGTTCCTCGAGGAGAGGAACTCCACCTCGTCGACCACGACCTCCAGCTTGCTTCTGCGCTGGCCGTCCTGCGTCTCCCAGGAGCTGTAGCGAAGCTTGCCCTCGATGGCAACCTTCGAACCCTTAGAGAGGAGTCGGGAGAGGGCATCGGCGCGGTTGCCGAAGACCACGCAGTCCACGAAGTTGGGACGGTCCTCCCACTCGCCGGTCTGCTGGTTCCTCGCGCGGTCGTTGACCGCGACGCCGAAGCGCAGAATCTGCATGCCACTGCCCGTGGCGCGCAGCTCGGGGTCACGCGTGAGGTTTCCGGAAATGTTAACCCTGTTGATGCTCATCTTTTCACTACCTCTCTCGCGGGGGCAGGCCCCGCGCTTCCATGCTTAGTCCCTGTCGGAACGGCACACGACCATGTGGCGCTTGACAGCGTCGTTGATGCGCAGAACTCGGTCGAGCTCGGCGATCTGCTGGGGGTCTGCGTGGAAGTTGATGAGGGTGTAGTCACCCTCGGTGAGGTCGTCGATCTCAAAGGCGAGCTTGCGCTTGCCCCAGTCCTCGACGGAATCGACGACGCCGCCCTCGGCGGTGATAGCAACGTCGATGCGCTTCATAACACCAGCGCGGGTCTCCTCGTCAGTGTTGGGAGCGACGAAGAACAGCAGTTCATAAGCCTTCATGTGGTCACCTCCTCTGGGCTAATGGCTTCGGGAAGTGAAGGTGCACCCGAAGCAGGAAAGGTTCGGCGGTAGATGTTAGCACAGGATTTGCCAGGTACCTTGCAAATCCACGTTTTGCCTACCAAACGCCCGCGCCGTCCTGTCCCACGCAGTCTCGTTTCTTTGCGGCAGAGCGTAGCAGAGGCAACGGACAGCTAGCTTTCCCGCAGCTTACCGCACGCGTACCGCAAATCGCGTCTCTCCATGAAGAGGCGCTTGCAGCTAGCTTGCACCACGTTTTCGGGGTCGAGATTATCCACGCCTCCACCACAACTGGGCAGGACCGCACGTCGGAATCCTGCGGTTTTGTCGCAAAAAAGGGACGGTCCGCGTTGCCGCAGGCCGTCCCCCATCATCACTCGAGAAGTGCGTGTCTATTCTTGCGCGGGCGCGTCAGATTCCTCGTCAGCAGGTCCCTCACCAGCGGGTTCGTTCTGCTTGGGAGCAGCCTTGGCGACGGACTCCACCCCGATGACCTCGGAGCCGTCAGGCGCATACTCGGGCTCGGACGCCGCGGGCTCCGCGGGAGCCGCCACCGGCGTGGGCTCCACTGCCACCGGCGTGGGCTCCACCGCCTCCGGCTCAGGCTCCGCC
>ERZ773185.430-NODE-430-length-38424-cov-146.674946_pt1 | contig 38424 bp, 36 predicted proteins | sample MGYA00580531_ERZ773185 | MGnify/ENA primary metagenome ERZ773185 (study PRJEB29015, sample SAMEA2737799) | human gut metagenome | biome: human gut; feature: human-associated habitat; material: faeces | place: China | collected 2012 ...
ATGTTGGATGTGCTAACTGCTGAAAATCAGTAGTTACGTTCTAACGGTGATTTACGGAATTGGATCAGACTGTACAGACACTTCTGGATGCCAATCTTGCCTTGGGTAATAAGCAGAAGGAGCAAAAGATAGAGTCAGATCGTAAGATTGTCAATTTGCAGGCTCAGGTTGACAAACTTACAGGAGAATTGCAAGCCCGCAGGCGTAAGATGCATGGCAAGAACAATGACAGGATTTCTTCAGGGGATTTAGTTAAACCTGTTTAAAAAACAGAAAAGTCCAATTTCTTAAAATACCCTGTATCCCCTGTAAACACTGGGGATGGAGTTGTATTGTCATAGTGGTTGAACGCTTGCGTTTACTTTATAAGTGTTATCTTTGAATAAACTAAGATTATTATGGCATCCGAGGATTTTATAAAAAGACATAGTGCGTTTTGGCAACAGAATGGTTTTGACTATCAATTTGCTCTTTTTGTCAAATATCTTTTTGAAAGCAATTTAGAGGATATTGTCAAATATGAGGATAAGGATGATATTGTTATAGATCATGGTTCTTGGAAAATTGACTTGATACAAGTAAAGCACTCTTTTTTAGAGGGGAAGAGAATGACAAATTCCAATAAAGATATTTGGAAAACAATTCTCAATTGGTTGGATTTCATTAAATTGCTAGAATCCGAAGGTAATCCGACTCGTGATATAAGATGCATCTTAATAGTTAATATGTTTCCTGCCCATGATTTTTTAAATGTCATAGACAAAGTGAGACATGGCGAGGCTGATTATGAAGATATTGTTAGTTGTTTGAAACAACTTCAAAACATGCAAACTTGTCGGGAGGCAGCAGGAAAGTTGCTAGCAGAGGGCAAGAAAGTGATGAAGCTTATATCAAAGATAGAGGTGAAGCAGATAGATAACCCAATTGGGGCGATGTTTGATAGGTTTGTGGATAAATATGCATTCCCTGTGTTGGCGGATGATGTGCTATATTCTATTATTGGAAAACTTTGGGTAAAGAAAGAACAGCATAAAGGGGGAATATTTCAGATGAGGGTTGAGGATTTTCTATATGAGTTTCAGTCAGATATACAAAAGCTGACGATAAAGCCATTTGAACCTATAGAGGATAAAGATGACAGGGAGTTGCCTAACGATTATCGACAAATGACGATGGTAAAGCAATTGGAGTCAATTGGTATATCTGATAGTTTAAGCATTACTCTATTTATGGGCTACTATTGGTGTTATGTGAATAGTATTAATGCTTATTGTGTTACAAGCCATGAAATGGCTGATAGCCTTCGTGAAGAAATAGAGCGGAAGGTAATAAAAACATGGCAGGGTATATATGTTGATGCTAATCATGAAATACTTAATGCGGCAGAAGGTAATGATGAAAAGACAATGAAAACTTGTGGGTATTCATGCTTTTCTCAGTCAATGAAAACTGATGTCAATTACAATGGAATTCAGATAAAGCCACATTTCTCTTCAGGGTGGATGCTGGCACTATCTAATGAACTTACCCCTCGTGTATATTGGCGTGCTGATTGGAATAGGGAGAATATGTAATGGAATTAGATTATCATATATATAATAATGAAGCCTTAGTTGCAAGTTTGATACATGGTGTATTAAAGAGAACCATGAGGATGAATGTTGCAGTGGCTGCTGCTTTATTACCTTTGGTACTAGATGAATCAGTCTGCAATTTGGTGGAAAACAGGCATTTTGCTTTGGTGAATGTTCTTCAAATTAGAAAAAATAAACTGCTGAATTTTAACGACCAATATCGTGATGCTTTACCTATCTTGATAAACGGAGTGTCTGTGTTGTTAGATTTGCATCTCGTTTCTTTGGAAGGTGAAAGTATAGTGCTATTGGATGTTAATACAAGAATACTAGATGTTGGGGAATGTTTAAGACTGGAACGATTGGTTCGAGTGTTTTTCCAGCTTTATCAAGAAGCAGTACGGATGAAGTTATCTGATTTATACAGACAATTAAACATAGAGCTATGAAATTTAATGTATCTAGATTAATAATATGGTTTGAGCCCGTGGATGAGCCGCAAGTACTATCCTTTTACCCCAATAAAGTAAATGTGATAACTGGTAATTCCTCAACAGGTAAAAGTAATATTATAGCAATCATCAATTACTGTTTGCTTTCCGAAAAGTCAAACATAGTGGAACCTGTTATCAATCAGTTCTCTAAATGGTATGGTTTGGAATTTAATGCAAATGGGGAAACTTATGCTATTGCACGAAAACGTCCTGATTTGGAAACTATAACAAGCGATGTGTACATTCAAAAGGGTAAATTTGAAGATGGCTTTTATCCTTCTAGTACCAACTATCAAATTCAAGGGGGACGGAAATACTTGAATAGTGTCCTAGGTTATCACAATGAAGGTAAGGAGTTTAGGTTCAGAAGCAACTTTATCTTCAATATGCTTACTGAAAACATCATTACTTCTCCTTATGATTATCTAAATATTAATTTCTTTGATACTAAATATTTTGGCAAGTCCGAGTTTCGAGAAATGTTGGTTGATAATGTTATTACTCCTAAGGGACTGAATACGGAAGAGCTAAAAAGTGAACAAAAGAAATTGGGAGCAGAAATCAAAAAACACGATAATCAAAAAAGGCGATTGCAAAATGTTCAAGATGTCGTAGAATCTTGTATTGCATTGTTGAAAGGTAATGGGTTTGATGTTAGTGACTTAAATGGAAAGGATTTGAATGAGCAGGTTGCTCTTTTGCACAAACGAGTTGAAATGGCTAAGGTAGCTGTGTCAAAAAACGAAGAGGAATCCGATAATGATATCGACCAAATCAAACGTAGCTTGATGGAAGATTCAATCTATTTGCATAACTTGGTGTCTGCAAAGGCCCAGTATGAGCAATATTTGGGTACGTTGGATAAAATGCAAGATGCATTGAAGCCTATAGAATATCTTCAAAGAATGAAAGAGAATGGCATCTTTACGATGTGGACAGATTATATTATGAGGTCTTTGGGGAAGGCGTTATCGCAAATAGTGGAAGAAAGAAAACAAAATGTTTTGGATACATTTAAGTTTGAAGAGCAGATAGCAGAGGTGAAGCGAAAAATTACAGAGAAACAAGAATTGATTAAGCAAAGTTCTGTATTAAAACAAGCTGTATACCAGCAGGCTCAGTCTTATCGGGCAATTGGCGTTATAGAAGAAAAACTTAGCCATTTGGATATGAAGGAGGAACCAAAGGACAAGGTGTACAGTATAGATGATTATGATGTGAAGGTTAAGCGTTTTGAGGAACTTGCTACGCTTATTGATGAAAAGGAACAGGCTGATTATGAGAAATGGCAGAAATTGGAAGATGAGTTTCAATGTATATATGACAATTTTAATTATATGGAGTTTTATGAGGGGTGTAAAACAAAATATAATAGAGAGTGTCAGCGTTTGCAGTTGAGAGGAAGGGATGAAGGTTATGACTATGATGTTGTTGGAAGTCAATCTAACTATATGTTCATGCATCTGTGTTTTTTCCTAGGTCTGCATAGGTATCTTATAGATTATGTGGATTCAAATGTCTTTCAGTTCTTGTTTATTGATCAGCCAAGTATTCCTTATTATGTAGGAAATGCCGAGGTAAATAGCAATGATGAGGATAAGCTAAAAGATGCCTTTAGAGTTATCAATGACTTTATGGATTATGTGGTGAATAGCAAAAAAGAAGATTTCCAAGTCATTCTTGTAGAACATGCTCCTAAAAGTTATTGGGAAGGTGAAAATGGATTTTCTTATTTTAAGACATGTCACCAGTTTTTGGATGGTGAAGCGTTGATTCCAAGTCGTATAATAAAGAAATATACAAAAAATGATTAAGTTTGGTAAAATAAAAAGTGTGGTACTTCATTTTGTCGGCAATAAGTTTAATGGTGAGGGTGTGAAAATTTCAAACGAATGTTTGAATTTCGCTCCAGTCAAAAAAGATCTTGCCGCCCTTGTTTCTTCTGCTTTTGACATGAAGGAATTGTACTCGTTTAAAAATATAAAAGCGTCAGAAAATAAGATTTTTTCTTATGCTCAACAAGTTTTTGATACCCCAGAAGCATTGTTGAAACAATCGGTTTACATGGCAAAGACTTTGTATGAACAAGGAAACTCTACCAAAGTTTTACCAGGGGAATTATGGGTATTATATTTGGAAGATGTTTCTTATAATAAGCAATTGTTTTCTGCTATCGTATTGTTGAAGACAGAAAAAAAAGAAAAAAATGTGATGCTCAAATCTATTAATGATGGATTTGAAGTTGAAACAGTAGAGACCTTTTCATTGCGCAAGGCTGATAAAGGATGTTTAATTCTAAATACAGAATCAGACAAAGGATATGTTGTTTCTTGTTTTAATAAAAGTCATAAGGTTGGTGATTTTAAATATTGGGTAAATGATTTTTTGCAATTAGAACCATATCAAACAGCTTTTCATCAGACTAAAACTTTGTTGAAAGTTTGTGGTAATTTTTTGAAGACTCAAGCTGTTGGGATGAACAAAAAGGACAAAGCTTTGCTTGTTTCTAAAATAAAAGCAATAATGCGTACTAAGGAAAGTATTTCTTTAGAGGAATTTGCGATAGATGTTTATGGTGATGAGTATGGTAAAAAGTTTATAGACTATGCTCGTTCGCAGGAAGATATATATCAGCTGCCTCAACAAACATTATCTTTGGAGTCAAAATTAGGACAGGCAAAAACTGCATTCCCAAAAACAACCATTCATCTAGACTCTAATTTTGATGTTACCATATTTGGGGGAGAAGGTTATATTCTTAGAGGAAAGGATGAAGATTCAGGTTTGAATTATTATACGTTGTATTTTAAAGATGAACGTTAAGATGAAAGAACCCAATGGAAAAGTTTGGTGGATTGGAGCTATTGTCATTTGTCTTCTCCTTTGGGGAGGTGGATATATGTTAACCAATTATATATCTTTGAATTATTTCCCAGTTAGTAAAGATAATTGTGCACCAGCTTTGTTTGGTGATAGCTTTGGAGCAGTCAATGCCTTGATTTCTGCTTTTGCTTTTGCTGGTATGATTGTAACCTTTGTGTTACAACGCTATGAGCTTGGAATGCAGCGTCAGGAACTGGAGGCACAAAGGGAGGAATTTTCAACTCAGAATGAAACGTTAAGATTACAGCGATTTGAGAATACTTTTTTCAATATGATGGAACTCCAACAAAGTATAGTCAATGATTTATATGCTAAAGATTGGCATAAGAACAATATTTTGGAAGACAATCCTTCTGAGCTTGGCAGGTTGGCTAAAGAAGTTATTACTGCAGATGAGTTTAAGGGACGCAATCTCTTCTTTTATATATTTTGTAAATATGAGTATGATATTGGTACATTTTCCGAGCCACAAAAAGTAAATGGTCTCTTTGGCGTGCTTTGTCAAAAAGGTTTGAATTTTATTGAGAATTACACAACTACGACATTAGACCACTATTATAGACATCTTTATACAATATTGAAGTTTATAGATGGAAATGTTTGGCTTGGTAAGGAGGAACAGTATAAGTATGCTACATTTTTAAGAGCCACCCTTTCTCGTTATGAGTTGGTGATGCTCTTTTATAATGGTCTGCATCATCCAAAATTAAAGAAATTGATGGAAAAATATTGTATTTTGAATAATTTGCGCCCAGAATTACTTGCTTTGAGTTTGGAGAATAACCGATATTTACAAAATATCAATATAAAAGACTTTCAGGAATTGTGTAATCAAGGCTTTTCTTGTCGTGATTATGAATTCTCTTTAACAACTCAAAAAGACGATGACATGAAGTATTATTTAGGCGCATTTTATACGGATGAAGAAATACAGAGAGGAATAGATTTGCTAAACAGATGGAATCATTATATAGCAGGTCGATTGCCTTTCAAACAGTGATGATTTTAAAAGTAGACTTTTATGTTTGAACAGATAAAATCGATAATAATTAAAGGAGGCCCAGTACATTAGTAAACGTAGTGAAAGCTATGGAAGAGAAAGATTTTATATTTCATCCAATTTGTGTGGTTCCACCCGAAAGACATTATGATTCGTGCAAAGAACTGAAGGATGATCTGGTGTGGTATGAAAAGTCACGAGCATACTTTTATAAACATCATCCTGAGTTTATACCTCAGAAAGGGCAATTCGAGCAAGTCAAATTGGCAGGAAAGAAAGGCTTCATATTACTTCCTACATCATTAGACTATGGTGTCCTGTATCGCGGTCAAGGAAAATATCATGGAACATGTCTGCCTTCGCTTTATCGTCAAGAACTTACAGAGGAGGAAATTTTCGTAGAACATGTTCGTATTGCTGAATTCCGTCTGTTCTTGGAGCAGTTTGATGTAACTCGGCATTTCAAAGAGTGTGGCTATGTTGTAGATTATGTTGGATTGGCACAGCATTATGGATTGAAAACAGATGTGTTGGATGTCACTTCTGATATTGATATCTCTATGTTTTTTGCCATGTGTGATTACGATGAATGTACGGATACATATAAACCCAAGACTGAGGACAAAGAATATGTTGGATACATCTATGCGATATTGTCTAATGAGACAAGCGATGATTCCAAGAATCCTTTTGGTGTGTTTTCTAACAAGATTAACGTGATAGGTCTTCAGCCATTTCAACGTCCAGGCAAACAAAAAGGATATGCCTGTCATGTAGGAAAGAAAGGTATATTAAGGGGCTATCTATATTCGTTCTCTTATACAAAAGAAGATTCGGAAGCAATCTATAATCATTATCACCAAGGTGATGCTTTATGGTGCAAGGATGATATTGTTGATACAGCCAAAGAAATAGCAAGTACCAAAACGTTTTCCAGCGAGGCTGTCAGTCTTGCCGTCAGAATGTTTGGAGGTGCCAAAAGTATCAATAAGAGGGTTAAAACATTGAAGTTTTCAGGGTTTAGCATTACTAGTCGTAGAAAGTTACCTTGGTACTCTATCAAGAAGTCACTAACAGAAAAGCAATGGATAGACATACATCAAAATATAGTTGCAAGAAAATCTGTTTTAGGTAATATTGAACGCCCTTATTTGGGTACACAGCAAATAGGTCAGGTACTCTTGTTTAATTACATGTATGGATGTGTAGATAGCCCTATGGGGTATGACTCAGGCCTTTGTTTTATGGAAGGTAAAGAATCTCCAGTTTGGGGATTAAGAAACGATATGGATAAGATTCCATTTACACCAGGTGCAGATGGTAAAATACACGCAAAATGGTACGAGGATGGTAATATAGCACCAAGAACAAGATCTTTCCAAGTTCCAGACGATTTTAAGCCCCAGCTGAAAAGAATACGATGATATTGCAGATTTCTTTGAATTTGCAGCAAAGTTAATGAGGAGATAACATTTATGAAGGGAATAGTATTAGCAGGTGGAAGCGGTACACGCTTGTACCCCATCACGAAGGGTATCAGTAAGCAGCTGATACCAATCTTCGATAAACCGATGATATATTACCCAATATCAGTATTGATGTTGGCAGGTATCCGTGAGATACTCATTATTTCAACACCATTCGACTTACCAGGTTTCAAACGCCTTTTAGGCGATGGAAGCCAGTTAGGTGTGAAGTTTGAGTATGCAGAGCAGCCATCACCAGATGGCTTAGCCCAAGCCTTCATTATCGGAGAGAAATTTATTGGCGATGAGGCTGCTTGCCTCGTATTAGGTGATAACATTTTCTATGGTGCAGGATTAAATCAGATGCTGCATCAAGCAGTTGTAGATGCTGAACAGAATAACAAGGCTACCGTTTTTGGCTATCGGGTAAGTGATCCGGAGCGATATGGAGTTGCAGAGTTTGATGAGCAAGGCAATTGCCTGAGTATCGAAGAGAAGCCTCAGCATCCAAAGAGCAACTATGCTGTGGTAGGCTTGTACTTCTATCCTAATAAGGTAGTAGAAGTAGCCAAGCATATCAAGCCATCCGCTCGTGGTGAGTTGGAAATCACCACCGTAAACCAGGAGTTCTTGAAGGATAGGCAGCTGAAGGTTCAGACCATGGCAAGAGGATTCGCCTGGCTTGATACCGGAACTCATGATTCCCTTTCTGAAGCATCCACCTTTATTGAGGTCCTGGAGAAGCGACAGGGCTTGAAGGTAGCTTGCTTGGAAGGAATCGCATACCGCCAGGGATGGATTACCGCAAAACAGTTGAGAGAGAATGCTCAGCCTATGCTGAAGAATGACTATGGCAAGTATCTCCTTTCAATACTTGATGAGAAAGATCAAACATTAAAAAAGAATTTAGAATTTTAAGCAGAATATAATTATGGCAGGTGAAATGCCTGGGGCTTATTTTATAAGCTACTTTTCGGCTCTTGGTATGGAGCCTGCCTTTCTTAAAATATAAAACGATGAATATAATCAAAACCAATATAGATGGCGTACTCATTATAGAGCCACGCCTCTTCCGTGATGCTCGTGGCTACTTTTTCGAGAGCTTCAGCGAGCGAGAGTTTGAAGAGAAGGTCTCTCCTATCCTGGGTCACAGTGTTCACTTCTGCCAAGATAACGAGTCTATGAGCAGCTATGGCGTGATGCGAGGCTTGCATTTCCAGCGTCCACCTTATACCCAAAGCAAGCTGGTACGCTGCGTAAAAGGTAGAGTGCTTGATGTAGCTGTAGATATCCGCAAAGGATCACCAACCTATGGCAAGCATGTGGCAGTAGAGCTGACAGAAGACAATCATGTTCAGTTCTTCATCCCAAAGGGCTTTGCCCATGGTTTCGCAGTCCTTTCAGAAACAGCCGTCTTCCAATACAAGTGTGATAACTTTTATCACCCAGAGGCAGATGGAGGTATCTCTATCCTCGATGAAACCCTTGGTATTGATTGGAAGATTCCAACAGAACATGCTAATCTTTCTGAGAAGGATACGAAGCATACAATGCTGAAAGACTTTGATAGTCCGTTCGATATAAACATAAATCTTTATTAATATAACCCGTTTAAATGTAAATAAATTAACATAAGATATGTCTAAAAAAGAAGAATTAAAACAGCAGATTCTCGAATTGACACGAGAATATTATCGTGAGGTACATGGCCAGAAGCAGGAGTTTGTTCCTGGCAAGACCAAAGTGAATTATGGCGGTCGCTATTTCGACGACGAGGAGATGGTGAACTTGGTAGATGCCTCTTTGGATTTCTGGCTTACTGCCGGTCCTTGGGCTCACAAGTTTGAAACACGCTTTGCCAAGTGGCTGGGAGTGAAGTATTGCTCACTCTGTAACTCTGGCTCTTCAGCAAACCTTCTTGCCTTTAGTGCACTTACAGCTCCAGAACTTGGTGATCGTGCAATCAAGCGAGGCGATGAAGTGATTACTGTGGCTGCAGGTTTCCCAACAACAGTATCTGCCATTCTTCAGTATAATGCAGTTCCTGTTTTCGTGGATATGAGCATTGAGGAGAGCAATATTGATACCACCCAGTTGGAGGCAGCTCTCTCTCCTAAGACCAAGGCTGTGATGATAGCTCACTCATTGGGTAATCCATTTAATCTTCAGGCTGTTGTAGACTTTTGTCGCAAACATAACTTGTGGTTGGTAGAAGATAACTGTGATGCTCTTGGTTCCGAGTACTTCATTGATGGTGAATGGAAGAAGACTGGTACTATTGGTGATATAGGTACCTCTTCATTCTATCCTCCTCACCACATGACAATGGGCGAAGGTGGCGCAGTCTATACCAATAACCCTGAGCTTCACAAGTATGTGATGAGTTTCCGTGACTGGGGACGTGATTGCTGGTGTGTAGGTGGAGTTGACAACACTTGTGGCTGTCGTTTCACCAAGCAGTTTGGTCAACTTCCTTTGGGTTATGACCATAAATATGTATACAGCCACATGGGTTACAATTTGAAGGCAACTGACCTTCAGGCAGCTATCGGTTGCGCACAGCTTGAGAAGTTGGATGATATCGTAGCTCGCCGTCGTGAGAACTTTGATTATCTCCACAAGGGATTGGAAGGTGTGAAAGGTCTTCTCTTGCCAGAGCCTCAGAAGAACAGCAAGCCAAGTTGGTTTGGTTTCTTCATTACCGTATTGCCAAATGCCGGATATACTCGTACAGAACTTACCAAGTATTTGGAGGATCACAAGGTTCAGACTCGCAACCTCTTTGCAGGTAATCTCTTGAAACATCCAGCTTTCGAGCAATACGTTTTGAACAAAGACTATCGTGTGGTTGGGGATTCTCTCCCTGTTACCGATAGCATCATGAATGATTGCTTCTGGATTGGTGTTTATCCAGGCATGACTCAGGAGAAACTCCAGTATATGATAGATACCATCAAGGCTTTTGTTGCTACCAAGTAAGGTAGCGCAAAGCTCTATTAACTATTAATTGTAAATTATTAATTGATTATGAAGGTCGTATTACTTGCAGGTGGTTTTGGCTCACGTATCAGTGAAGAGAGTCAATTCAAGCCAAAGCCGATGATTGAGATTGGAGGCATGCCTATTTTGTGGCACATTATGAAGGAGTATTCCTATTATGGTCACAATGAGTTTATCATTTGTGCAGGATATAAGCAGGAATATATAAAGGAATGGTTTTCTAATTATTTTTTGCATAATAGTGATGTTAGTTTCGATTGGAGAGCTGGCAAGAACGAGGTAACTGTCCATCACAGTGAATTGGAACCGTGGAAGGTAACAGTTGTAGATACCGGTTATAACACGATGACTGGTGGTCGTATTAAACGTGTGCAGAAATATATAGGTAATGAACCTTTCTTTATGACCTATGGTGATGGAGTTTGTGATGTGGACATAGATAAACTTTTGAAATTCCATCAGCAACATGGCAAGTTAGCAACACTTACAGCTGTGAAGATGAAGCAAGAAAAGGGAGTACTCAATATTACAAAGGATAATGCCGTGAAGTCATTCCGTGAGAAAAACATTACCGATGGAGCTCCTATCAATGCTGGTTATATGGTTCTTGAACCACAAATCTTTGATTATATTGATGGCGACAATACTGTGTTTGAACGTGAGCCATTGGAGAAACTGGTAGAAGAAGGGCAGTTGATGTCCTATATTCATGAAGGTTTCTGGCAGTGTATGGACAATGTTCGTGAGAAATCTTTGCTTGAAAAGTTACTTGCCGAAGGTACTGCGCCTTGGAAACGTTGGGAGCGTTCAATTCCAAATGTACCAGAATATGCTAAATAATGTAAGTTATGAAAGATATATTCAATAATTTCTATAAGGGTAAGCGAGTTCTTGTTACTGGTCATACAGGTTTCAAGGGAAGTTGGCTTTCCATTTGGCTTCATGAATTGGGAGCCGAGGTCATAGGAGTCGGTTTGGACACATACTCTGATAAGGACAATTTCGTGTTGTCTGGTATCGGTAATAAGATAAAGGCTGACATCCGTGCTGATATTCGTGACGGAGAGAAAATGAAGCAAATCTTTGCAGAGTATCAGCCTGAGATTGTATTCCACTTGGCTGCACAGCCTTTGGTCCGTCTCTCTTATGAGATTCCTGTAGAAACATACGAGGTGAACGTTATGGGAACCATTCATATAATGGAAGCTATCCGTGCCACCAAGAGTGTGAAAGTGGGTGTGATGATTACTACCGACAAGTGCTATGATAACAATGAGCAGTTGGAAGGATATGTAGAGACCGACCCATTTGGAGGTTATGATCCATACAGTTCTTCTAAGGGCGCTTGTGAGGTGGCTATTCAGTCATGGAGACGTTCTTTCTTCAATCCTGCTGACTATGGAAAGAAGCATACCGTGAGTCTTGCATCTGTTAGAGCTGGTAACGTAATCGGTGGTGGTGACTGGTCTAAGGATCGCATTATCCCTGATTGTATCCGAGCTTTGGAAACAACCAAGGTGATTGATATCCGTTCTCCAAAGGCTGTTCGTCCTTGGGAGCATGTGTTGGAACCATTGTCCGGATATATGCTCTTGGCTCAGAAAATGTGGAATGATCCTACAGGTTACTGTGAAGGATGGAACTTTGGTCCTGAAGCCGATAGTGTATTGACCGTTTGGGAAGTGGCTTCTGCCATCGTTGAGAATTTTGGTTTTGGTGAGTTGAAGGATGTTTCTGATCCTAATGCCCTCCACGAGGCAAACCTTTTGATGCTCAATATCAATAAGGCAAAGACCCGTTTGGGATGGAAACCAAGATTGAATGCCAAGCAATGTGCTATGCTTACCTCTGACTGGTATAAGCGATACAAGACAGAAAATGTGTATGACCTCTGTGTGGAGGAAATCAATAAATTCATAGGATAATGAAAATTTCAATTTTAGGAACCAATGGCTTCCTTTCTACTGCCATTGCCCAATATGCCAATGAAGCTGGATGGAACCTGGATATGTATGGACTGGATGAACCAACTGCTCATAAGTTTGACAATTTCTATAAGGTAAACTTGATGGATGCGGAACTCGATTGCTCTGGTTTATTGACTTCAGATATCATTGTTTATGCGATTGGTGCCGGTATTCAATCTAACTTGAAAGAAGGCAACGATTTGATTTATAATCTCAATATCATAGTACCTGTTCGTATATGCAATGCATTAAAAGCAGCAGGATATCAAGGGAAATTTATAACCTTTGGTTCTATATTTGAGATGGGTGAGACAACAGAAGAACGTTTCTTTACGGAAGAAGACATACAAACCTCTTTAGCTGTCGCTCCTAATGACTACACGGTTTCAAAGAGAATGTTGACTAGATTCATAAGTTCATACAAACATGAATTTACTCATTGGCATTTTATTATACCTACCATCTATGGTGAGAGCGAAAATCCAAAGCGATTGATTCCTTACACAATCAATGCTATCAAGAATGGGGAAGAACTGCATTTTACTGCTGGTGATCAGACTAGGCAGTATATCCATGTTAGTGAAGTGCCTAGAATAATAGACATGGCATATAAGAAGAATATACCTAGTGGAATCTATAACATCCAAGGCAAAGAGACTATTACAGTAAAAGAAATCGTTACTCTTATCCATAAAGTTTTAGGTAAGCAAGTAGCAGAAGGGTGTTTTGGATCAGCTCAACGCGTAGATGTCGGGATGAAATATTTGGCATTAGATGGAAGCAAATTGAAGACAGCAATAAATTTTGTAGCAACTATCAGATTGGAAGATATAATTAAAAGGTACTAGTTATTATGAGTCTAAAGTCTTTTTTATATAATCATAGTCCGCAATGTTTAAAGGATTATAGAAAGAAATTACTTACTTCACCTTATCCGATAGTAAAGAATCCAAATGAGGTGTTCGATAAGGTATATAAAGTAAAGGAAGAAACATGGGAAGATTCTTATTATCCTGAGTGCTATGGACTTTGCAAAGAACAACATCTTGTAATTAAAGATAAAAAAAGGTACATATATTCTACAGATAACGCTATCGCAGTGGCGTCGTCCGATGCTATCATTACTAGTCATGGGGTATATTGGGATAAATTTAATGATGAGGAATTTTGTACATGGGCATCCCCTGCAGACGCTAATATATATTGGTTTAATCATCAATGTGTTGGTTTAAGAAGATTCAAAAAGAAAGAGTGTATTCATGGAAAAACGTTTTCCATGGTAGGCGTTTGGTCGTTTCATTGGGCACATTGCATGTACCAGTTTATGCCGAAACTTTTCTCTGCAGGAGAAGCTGGGCTTTTAAATCAAGATATTACAATTTTGATTGACGCTAGTGAAGATGGTACTATAATGGAGATTATCAAAGAGTATTTGAAAAATTTCCCTAATGTTAAGATTAAAAAAGCCTATCCAAAAGTAGAGTATCTTTGCGAAACCTTGTACTTTATGGATTCGTGTGGATCGAATTTCAATAATTGTAAATTTCGATTGGATTATCCGTATTTTATTCCACGTCATGCATTGGATAAAATTCAGAAATATGTTATAGATCCTCTTATTGAAAAGGTGAAAGACAACAAACCAACATATGACAAAATATTCCTGCCTCGTGGACATTTTCGTACATTGACCAATTACGAGGAGGTACATAATTATTTTAAGAAGCAAGGTTTTGTAGATTTGGAAGGCTCAAATCTTACGTTAGAGCAAAAGGCTGATTATTTCTATCATGCCAAAGAAATCGTTGGACTGTATGGTTCTGCTTTCTTGAACTTAATGTTCTGTAATAAGGCAAAGAGTATGGTGCTAATCAATTATAAGATGTCTACGGATACAAGCTTATATCTACAAATAAGAGATCATGTGGCTGATTTGGTAAATGTTACAGGTCAAGATGATTCTGAATGGTATCATTCAAATTATTATATTCCTCTCGATAAAATTAAAAAAGTTTATAACGAGCGTATAGCAACAAAATAACTATGAGCGAGCTTAAAGCGAAAGCAATTAATGGTATAGCTTGGAATACAATACAATCACTATCAAACAAGAGCATCTCGTTCTTGTTTTTGATAGTGATGGCGCGTCTTCTACTTCCTGCTGACTATGGAATGGTAGGTATGCTGACGATTTTTATAGCATTGGCAGATGCTTTTGTAAATTGTGGATTTGGGCAAGCTATCATCAGAAAGCAAAGACGAACCAAGTTAGACGAGTCCACGGTATTTTATTTTAGCATAGGAGCCAGTCTTATATGTTATGCCATTTTGTTTGGAATAGCACCATTGGTCGCGACATTCTATAATATGCCGGAATTGTGCCCTCTGTTGAGGTTTTTAGGATTAAAAATAGTAGTTAGTTCTTTTTCTTCTATGCAGGTGTTACAATATTCAATTGACTTGAATTTCAAGACACCGGCAGTTGTAAAGGTCGTTTCAAATATATCATCAGGTGGAATCGGCATTTGGTGTGCTTTTAATGGATGGGGGCCATGGGCTTTAGCTATACAGCAAGTTCTGATGGCATCGTTTTCAACATTTATGTATATAGTACTTTCCAAGTGGCGTCCAATCTGGGGCTTTTCTGTTACTTCCTTCAAGGAAATGTTTTCTTTTGGATCAAAGTTGCTTGGGGCAAATTTGCTGAATATATTTTATTCAAATTTGAGTGCAATTTTTATAGGTAAGGCATACTCTTCATCTGATTTAGGTTTGTATTCTAAAGGTCAGGAAATGGCTGCATATCCAAGTGATTTACTCTATGGTATAGTTAATACTGTGACTTATCCCCTTTTATGTACAATCCAAAATGATAGAGATAAAATGACAAACGCATATAGGAAGATCATAAAATCAATAGCTTTTATAATCTATCCTACTATGGCAATTGTTTGTGCATTGGCTCATCCGATAATTATAACGCTTTTTGGTGATAAATGGAGTGAGTCTGCGTTTTATTTGGCTATGTTGTGCTATCCTTGTATGCTTGTACCAATTTGTACGGCTAATTTCAGCCTGCTGCAAGTTGTTGGTAGGTCGGATTTGGTATTGCGCCTGGAAATAATAACAAAGATAATGGGTACAGTAATGCTGCTCATTACTTTGCCGATAAGTATAAAAGCTATGTGTATTGGTACAATAGTAAACGTAACTCTGTGTATTTTGGTTAATACATATTATACCTCTAGGTTTATAGACTTAAGTCAGAGAGAGCAACTTTTTGATTTGCTTAAACCTTTGGCTTGCTGTATAGCACTTGCAACCATTATATTCTTGGTTGTAGGGTTATTTGACAATAATATAGCTAAGATAATAATTGGTGCTTCACTCGGCTTGGTGATTTTCTATGGGTCATCAGCTATGTTGCGTACCGACGAATTTATGTTGTGTTATCAAATAGTTAAGGACAAGATAAAAAAATCATGATAAATATAGTAGATAAAGAATTATGTTGTGGCTGTAATGCTTGTGGTGACGTGTGTACTAAGGATGCCATCAGATTCCAAGCAGACAATGAGGGCTTCTTGTATCCAGTTGTTGATGAATCAAAATGTGTTGACTGCAGATTGTGCGAGAAGGTATGCCCCATACAGAATATAGACTCAATTAAGCACAATGATTTTAGTGAGCCAAAATGTTTTGCTGCCCAAAATAAGAACTTGGAGTCTTTGTTTAATAGTACATCCGGAAGTGCTTTTGCTGCTTTAGCAGAAAAAATGTATAAGCTTGGTGGGTATGTAGGTGGTGCTATCTTTAATGATGACTATTCTGTAAAACAATTTATTTCCTCTGATAAGGCTGATTTGGAAAAGCTCAGAAACTCTAAATATGTACAGAGTAATTCTGAAGGATTTTATAGGCAAGTTCGAGATTTGTTGAAGGCAGACGAAAAAGTATTGGTTTGCGCTCTTCCTTGCCAGATTGCTGCTCTTAAGTCCTTTTTACGCAAGGACTATGCCAATCTAGTTACTGTTGATTTAATTTGTCTTGGCATCAATTCTCCTAAAATCCTAAGGGGATACTTGGATTATATGGAGCAAAAGCACAATAGTAAAATTATTTATTATAAAGCCAAAAACAAAGAATTAGGTTGGCGTCAGCTAACAACAAAAATAGTTTTTGAGAATGGTGATGTTGAATACGACAAGCGAGATACAAATTACTTTACCCATGGTTTTATTGCCACACATGCTTATGCTCGTCCTTCATGTTATAGTTGTAAATTCAAAGGATATCCTAGAATATCTGATATAACGATAGGAGATTTGTGGGGGGCAGAAGGTTTGGTAGGTAGAGACTACGATCATGATTTGGGTACCTCTGTGCTTATGATTAATTCACAGAGGGGTATGGATTATTATAATTCTATGAAGTCAAGTTTCAAAGAAATTCCTATAAAATTGGCAGATGTAGAGAAAGGCAACTTGGCTTTGCTTAAACCCTCGCCTAGACCACTGATTGATCGAGAAAAATTCTATAAAGATCTGGAAAATATGTCTTTTGAGAATTTCGCTGAAAAATACATAAAACTGCCAGCTAAGGGCAAGCCGTCTGTTAAAAATATGATTAAAAACTTTCTTAAATTTGGTTATCACACCTTGATTGCTTCTGGATTCAGTTTGTCAACATGGTGGAAAAATATCTACTATAATCTTTTATGCCAAAATGTAAAGACTAATATTTCTTACGGAAAGTTTTTTGTAATTCATAAGCATTGCGTGATTGACATTTCGAGAAAATCAAATGTTGTGCTTGACGGCTTTATGAATTTTGGACACAAACGAATCAAAGGCTCAAAATTAGAAACGAGATTATTGGTCGAAAATGGTGCAACTTTCAAGATTGGCAGTGGAGCCATAGCTTATGGAGCTGATATAGAAGTATTTAGAGATTCTGTACTTGAGCTTGGACATGATGTCTATTTTAACATTAATACAACGATAATTTGTGGCAAGCAGATTAAGATTGAAGATAATGTATGTTTTGGTAGAAATGTGACTGTACGTGACAATAATGGTGGTCATTTTATGTCTAGAAGGATGTATAAGGATCAAAGACCAATTGTTATCAAACAGCATTCTTGGATTTGTGAACAAGCAATGGTTATGCCTGGAGCAAAAATCGGTGTTGGAGTAATTGTGGGAGCCCGCTCTATGGTACATGGTAAATTGCCTAATTTTACCTTGGCTTCAGGAATGCCGGCAGAAGTCGTTGATGAAGATATTTTTTGGAAACAATAAATAGATAAAAAGAATGATTGATTTTAAAACATTAAAACGTAATTTGAAGAAGGATACTTCTCGTTTGTCTCAACTCAAATTATCTCTTATAGGTGATTCTGCAACTCAATTTTTAGCTATTGCTATTAAAGGGATGGGAATAGAAAGGGGATATAATGTTAACTTATTTGAGGCAGAATATAATCAAGTAGAGCGTCAAGTCTTTGATCCTTCCAGTGAACTTTATCAGCATGGTGCGAAATATACAGTGATTTTTCAGTCAACACATAAGTTGTTGGAACATTATAGTGCAAAATCTGCGTCCGAGTGGCATAGTTTGGCTGATGAAAGACTAAATTTTATTCGCGCGCTATGTGAGAACGTTGAGGGTAAGATTATTTATTATAACTATCCTGAAATAGAAGATACGGTTTTTGGCTCGTATGCAAATAAAGTTCAGGAATCTTTCACCTATCAAGTCAGAAAACTAAACTTTGAGTTAATGAATTTGGCGCAAGAATATCCTAATCTTTTTATTTGTGATATTGCAGCATTGCAAAACAAGTATGGTCGTGATTTCTTTTTTGATTCTACCATTTATGTTAGCACAGAAATGCTATTGTCGCTAGATGCGCTTCCTTTTGTAGCTTCAAGGACGTGGGATATTATTTCTAGTATAGAAGGAAAATTTAAAAAGTGTTTGATACTAGATCTAGACAATACGGTTTGGGGAGGTGTCGTTGGCGATGATGGATGGGAAAATATACAAATTGGTCATGGATTAGGTATAGGCAAGGCGTATACAGAGTTTCAGGAATGGGTGAAAAAATTGAAAAATCGTGGCATTATCGTGTGTGTGTGCTCGAAAAACGATGAAGACAAGGCAAAGGAACCATTCGAAAAGAATCCTGAAATGGTTTTGAAACTTGATGATATATCGGTTTTTATTGCCAATTGGGAAAATAAGGCTGATAATATTCGCACCATTCAACGCATCTTGAACATCGGATTTGATTCGATGGTATTTTTGGATGACAATCCTTTTGAACGTAATCTTGTTAGAGAAAATGTTCCTGGCGTTTTAGTTCCTGAATTGCCTGAAGATCCAGGAAACTATTTGGAGTATCTTTATTCATTGAATCTTTTTGAAACCGCGTCTTATAGTAGTGCAGATAAGGACAGAACTAAGCAATATCAAATTGAGGCCAAGCGTGTAGCAACGGCTAAGAAATATACGAATGAGGCAGATTTTCTCAAGTCACTCAATATGGTTTCAGAAGTATCTGGTTTCACCAACTTCAATACTCCTCGTGTAGCTCAGCTTTCCCAAAGAAGTAACCAGTTTAATCTTCGCACCATAAGATATACGGAAGATCAGATTACTGCAATAGAAAATGATCCAAAGCAGAAAGGCTTTGCATTCAGTTTGAAGGATAAGTTTGGTGATAATGGTTTGATTGCTGTTGTGATACTCCAGGAGAAGAATGCCGATACATTGTTTATAGATACTTGGTTCATGAGCTGCCGAGTATTGAAACGAGGCATGGAGAACTTTACGCTTAATACCATTGTGGCATGGGCTAAGGAGAACGGTTATAAGCAAATTATAGGTGAATACCTGCCTACCCCTAAGAATGGTATGGTTGCAGAGCATTATCCGAATTTGGGCTTTGAAACAATTGAAAAATCAGACACCGCCCAATGGTTGCTTAATTTAGAGAAGTATCAAAATAGAGTCTGTTACATAGAGAAAAAATAAAAACTACAAAATGAGACAGTCAAATTTTGAACTTCTACGCATTGTTTCCATGATGATGGTCATTCTTTGGCATTTTATTGTTAGATGTATCATCGATATACCTGATGGAGCTTTAATAACAGAATATCAATGTACTCCAGAGGGTATGGGGGGGGTAATACTACCATGTAGCTTCTTGTGTATAGCTGTAAATCTTTTTGTTCTCATTTCGGGCTATTGGGGCATTAAACTGACGATTAAAGGCATCTTGAAACTTTATTTTTTATGTTTATTCTACAACTTGCTTGCCTTTTCAGTAACAAGTTATATGGATGGCTTCAATATAAAGCATCTTGTGAAATGCTTTTTTATAACAAGAACAGACAACTGGTTTTTTCCAGCCTACTTCTGGTTAATGTTTTTTGCTCCAATATGCAATTCTTGTTTACGAAATGTAAATCTTAAGCAAATGAGGGCTATTGTAGGACTGATAGTCATTTTGAATGTTTTTTCAGGCTTTGTTTTAGGATATAATGCAAATTCTAGTGGATATAGTGTCATACACTTAATAATGATATATTTGATTGGAGGATACATAAGAAAAGCAGATATAAATATAAAGAATAATAAATGTTTAATTTGTTATGTTATATTTGCTGTTGTCAACGCCTTCCTATGTTTCGTATATGTAAAAATTACCCATGGGAATGGAATGTATCTCTATAGTTATAATAATCCGATAGTTATTGCGCAATCAGTATTTGTATTTTTGTTCTTTAAGAATATTCATTTAGAATCGAAGATAGTGAATAAATTCGCAATGACAGTTGTTGCTGTTTTGCTGATACAGGATGTGGTCCTCCGTGATTTAATGATTGAGAATTTGAAGTCATATTTGCACGAAGGGTATTTTGAATTTCTTCAATATAGTGCATTTTGGTTCATTTCCTTTTTTACTGCAGCTTATCTGATAGAACAGTTGAGAATACCAATCGCAAATAAAATGATTGATAAAATTGTCGGATTATTACCCAAAGATATAGTAAGTTTTAAATTATAAAAATAAATAATAATGGAAAAAAGCAAAATTTTAGAAAAGTTGCAGGAAATATTCTGTGATGTTTTTGACAATGATGGTATTGAATTGACTGTTGACACAGTTGCTGAGGATATAGAGGAGTGGGACAGTCTTTCCCACATCCAACTTACCAAGGAAATGGAGAAAGCATTTGGCATTAAGTTGACATCTCGTGAAATTATGTCATGGGATAATGTAGGCGAGATGGTCGATTCTATAGCTGCAAAATTATCTTAATTATAAAGTATGTTAGAATTATTTAATAAAAAAAGGAAAAAAATTCCACATATAGGTGTAGGAACATATCCTTTCCAAGGGAGGGTTATGGCTAATCTGGTCAAGGACGCTGTTAATGTTGGATATCGACTATTTGACACTTCTGATGATTACCGAGGAGAATCTGGCATTGGATTGGCAATAAAAGAACTTGCGGATGAAAATGTCATTTCAAGAGAAGATCTTTTCATCCAGACCAAGATATCTGATAACAATGCATACGCTTACGAACCTTTAAAAGGTAAGTATTTCAACCCGAATAGCAAGGTGATGCAACGACATACCGTAAGTGAGATTGTTCGGGAGAAAGTAGAGGTATCTTTGAGAGAACTTGGTACAAACTATTTGGATTCATTATTGATTCATTATCCTTTTCCTTATTATACGATTGATATTTGGAAGGAGTTTATCAAATTAAAGGAAGAAGGGGTGGTACGCTACATAGGAGTTTCCAACTTTAATGAGCGCCATATTGCGGAATTGATAGATAATACAGGGGTTGTACCTGAGATAAATGAATGTTATGCCAGTCCAATAGGTACTAAACAATCGTTAGTTGATTATTGTGAACAGAATAACTGCTTATTTGTTACTTATTCTCCTTTGATGGATTTGTCGCATGGCGTCATTCCAAAAGATAAATTGCAGCCTATTGCAGATAAATATGGCAAAAGCTTGGCTCAAATTGTTCTTCGTTGGAATGTGGAAAGAGGCTGTTTACCTTTGCCTAAGACAAGAAACCCTAGAAGGTTAGCTGAAAACTTTGATATTTTTGATTTTGTTCTATCAAAGGAAGATGCAGAGAAGATTTCTGCACTGAATTTTGATTATCAATATATTGTAGAATCTCGAACTTGCCCTGGATTATGAGAATACTAAAAAAAATATATCACGTTATTAATGCGTTAATAAGAAGAGGATATTGGTTTGATCATGTTTTCTTCGAGAATTGCAGGAAGTTTAAGACATATTCAGTCTTCAATACTGATGTTGTCAATTTAGGCTCAACATCAGCTCTTTATGCTTTTAATTATGAAGGCATAAATATTAAAGCTGCAAATTTTGCATTGGCACACAATCCTTTAGCAGCAGATTGGGCTGTACTTCGCAATTATGTGAGTTTTTTGAATCCACAGAAAAGTGTTGTGATTATACCTTTGTGTCCATTTGGGGCGTTAGCTGGAAGTTATGAAGCTATGGATGATAGGTATTATTCTATTTTATATCCTTCAACAATTCCAAGTTACTCTTTTAGCCGTGATTTGCAAATTCAAGAAAAATATAAGCATCCTGTATGGCATTATCCATTTTATGCTTTATTCTTGGATCTTTTTAAATTAATTGTTAAACGAAAGTTTAAGGTCTTGTCCGAAGTAGAAATGGAGAATGATTCACATAGGTGGATTGATAGTTGGCAATTAGAATTCTCTATTAAGGATTTTGCGCAACCTTTGTCATTGGTTAATAAAGATGGCATTTCCGATGCCGCATCTCTTCTTGATAAAATTGTTCGTTTTTGCAAAGAACATAATGGTATGCCAGTAATAGTAATACCACCAATGTATCATACTTTAGGAGAAAAATTCACTCCAGTTATGCGTAAGGTCTTAATTGATGGCTTGTTTTCAGAGATGAAAGAAGAGGGTTATGAGTTCTTTAATTATATAGATGATTTAGAATTTTCAAATAATCGCTCGTTTTTTGTTAATTCATTTTTACTTAATGAGAAAGGAGCTAAAGAATTTACGAAAAAGCTTCTTAAGACAATCGGTTTGGTTAATTAAAGCAAATATGTTATGAAGATTGGTATTTTAACATATTGGAATACAAAAGACAATTATGGACAGTTGCTGCAATGTTATGCAATGCAGAAGTTCTTTGAAAAAATGGGGCATGATGCTTTTTTGGTAAAATGTGATTTTGAAGCGAAACTTCCTATCACATTTGAAATGCTATTGGAAAAGGTTATACGTGTTCTTTTAAATCCAATATTTTATATAAAAAAATTAATAGAAAGAGAAGAAAAACTTTTTATTCCAGTAGAGTCTTATCAAAATAGACATTTTGATCTTTTTTTAAAGAACTATATTCACTCAACAAATGATGTTTACACATATTCCCAATTATTGTCATCATGCGTAGAGGCTGATGCATTTGTATGTGGAAGTGACCAAATTTGGAGTGGGTTGTCACCTCTTTTCTTTTTACAGTTTGCTAGTAAAAAGACTAAATGTCTGGCTTGTGCTCCATCTTTTGGGGGTGTCCATGTTCTTTGGTATGAAAGATACAGAATTAAAAGATATCTTTCAAAATTCTGTTATCTTTCTGCACGAGAAGAAGATGGTGTAAACGAACTTCATAAACTAGGTTTTAAAAATGCAGAGTTAATGCCTGATCCGACACTATTATTTCACATGAATGACTACAGCTATTTGGAAGAAAATGAATCTAAGTTGATCCCCAAAGATAAGTATCTATTCCTCTATTTGTTAGGTAATCCTATAGGAATTGATGTAAAAGATATTTTTGATTTTGCAAAACAAAGAAATTTGAAAATAGTATATGTAGCAAGTCAGGGAAGAAAAGATGTTTTTCCAAAAGTTACACCAACTATAGGTGAATGGCTTTCATTAATAAAGAATTCTGATTATGTAATTACAAATTCATTTCATGGTACAGTTTTTAGTTTGCAGTATCATAAAAAAATTGGAATCTTACCTCTTGTAGGTGAATATGCAAAAATGAATAGTCGCATAACTACGTTGCTTAACAAATATAAAATATTAAATCATTTTTTATATGACAAAGATTTAACGGTTATAGAAAAAGCAATTGATTATAATTATTTTGAGTTAACAAAAGAGGAAGATTTTTTGAAGTTTTCTTCGGATATAGATTTTGTTTTAAAATAGAATATATGTTATCTTCAGTAATCTTATTATTTGTAATAGTCGGACTAATTGTTTTTGCAAATAAAAGACCAATTTATGGTTTGATGTATTATTTTGGAATAAGAATGTTGATACCTTATACAGCTCGTGTGTTCTCTTTTAGCTTTAACACTATGGCTTTTATTTGTGTATTGATATTTATGTTGTCCTCGTTGCGATACACTTATTTGGCAAGTTCTGTAATTGACAAAAGATATATTCACCTTGTTAAATTTCTATTCCTGAGTATTTTTTGTCTATCAATATTGGGTACTGTTGTTCCTTATTCATTTCAATGGTCAGGGATATTCCAGCTATTCGTAACAGAGTTCTTGCCTTCTTTAATGCTTGCAATGTATTTAAAAAATAAAAAGGATTATATTACTTTTTGTAAATGGATAGCTGTTTTTGGAACTTTATTTTCTATATATGCTATTTATACTTATTTTTATTCATCGAATCCTATTTTTGACTTTTTTAATACGTCGAGTAGAATTAGTTTAGATTTAGATGAATATTCGACGGGAAGAATGGGGTTGTCTGGTATAGCTGTGGGAATTTATGATGACAAAATAGCTTGTAGTTTAATATGTATGCTTTTTTGTATGTTCGTATTTTGTACAGACTGCATAGTTAAGTATTTACGAATGGTAGCTTTTTCGTCAAGTTTTATAGCTCTTTATTTAACTACTCAAAGAACTGGTTTACTTTGCTTGCTGCTATTTTGCGTTGCATATTATTTGAATAAGGTAAGATATTCGAAAAATAAATTGATTTTTTTCATCGTAGTAGGAGTAGCCGTCTTGTTTGTATTCTCAGGTAATAAGTTTATTGATGATTTGTTTTCAGGGATTTTCTCGGTCTTTACAGACAATTCCCAAAGCAAAAATGCAGTAGGCGGTTCAAATATAGAAATGCGTATAGCTCAGTTGAGTAATTGTATAGATTATCTAAATATAACAAGTTTATTGCAAGGGGCTGGGTACGGTTTTGCTGGTTATTATTACAAATATATTTGGAATATTGAGTTATATGGTAATGATGCCAGGTTCTTGGGATTCGAAAGTTATCTATTTCAGACATTAATGAATTCTGGAATAATAGGGGTATTTTGTTGGGGACGATTTTTTCGAGAATTATTTTCTCTTGTAAGAAATGATAAGACAAACTGTTGTCGTTTGTTTGGAATATTTTATGTAATTGCAATTTTGATGACAGATGCGTCTGCTAGTTTGTATCTCTTTTTCTTTATATTTGTAATGATTTATAAGTATAGTTCTGTATATGTGGCTTGCGAGAATAATCAAAAACAATCAAATTTATAAAATAGTAAAAATGAAAGTTGTACATGTTTTTTGGGGGCTTGGTTTCGGTGGTATAGAGACCATGTTGTTAAATATCGCAAATGCACAAGCGCATTATGGGGCGGAAGTGCATATTGTGTTGATTAATAGATTGTACGAACAGTCATTGCTGGATAAAATTGATTCGGCAGTAAAGGTACATACATTGAACCGTAAGTTGGGTTCAAAAGGGTTGGGCTTTATGTTCCGATTAAATAAGATGTTGAACTCTATAAATCCTGACAAGATACATCTTCATGGTCCTCAGTTTTATGGAATGCTTTTTAGTAAGAAACTGAGTCGTAAAGCATCATTGACGCTTCATGCTTTACCTGCATTGCCGATAAAGCATGGTTCTATGTTTGGAATGTGGTTGGCAAGGTTTACTCTTGGAATTTGTGGTGGTGAGCAATTAGTGGTAAGAATACCCAAATTGTTCTCCATAAGCAATGCCGTGAGGGCAGCGTTTCGAGATAAATATGGTGTGGATAGTATAGTTGTTTGTAATGGTATTCAAACTGCAAATTTCTTGCAAAAGACCAAGTTTGCCCCCTCATCTTATAAAATCATACAAATAAGTAGATTGGAGCATGAAAAGAAAGGACAGGATTTGTTGATTAAAGCTGCTTCAATCTTGAAAGGGATGGTAGATGTAACTTTTATTGGTGATGGAGAAAGTTTAGAGTACTTGCAGAAACTGACGAGCGAACTTCATGCAGATGATTATGTGCATTTTGTGGGCAAAAAATCACAAGTATATATTGCGGAGCATCTGAAAGATTATGACCTTTTTGTACAGCCTTCAAGAAAAGAGGGCTTTGGTTTGACTGTAGCAGAAGCGATGGCTGCCAAAGTACCAGTATTGGTGTCGTTAGGTCAAGGGCCAGCAGAAGTGACTGAGGGGGAAAAGTTTGGTTGGACATTTGTAAATGGAAATGCTGAGGATTTGGCAAGCCAAATAAAATTTATTTTTGAGCATTATGATGATGCTATAGCAAAAGTAGAAACTGCTTGGGAACATGTGCGAAAGTGTTATGATGTTTCTGTTACGGCAAAAATGTATCTTAAATATTATTAGAATTTACAGCCTACTACTATGATATATTTGTTATTTGACAATCCTGGTGATAAAAACGCAGTTTCGTTCATATCATACAAGTTGCAAGAAAGAGTGATAGAAGTTTATTCTCCCAAAAGTAATTGTTTGATAGTTGTATGGATAAAAGGTTGCTTGAAAATGTTGAGATTGTCACATCGTAATGATACCATTGTTTGCTGGTACGACTTTCAAGCTATCTTGTGCTATTGGTTAAGCATTCTATTATTCAAAAGACGAAAGATTGTTTGTATCAACATCCTTTTGAAAGATAAAGACTCGCTGAGAAACAAAGTGGTATCATGGCTTTATCGGAAAGCATTGAATAGCAAAAGAGTTGTAGCCAGTGTTACTTCCACGGAATATGGCACACATTTGAAAGAGAGATTGGGCATAAATAAAAAACTGTTTTTGCTCCATGATGTATTCCATGAGTCATATCTCTATAAAAGGGAATTTCATGTAATTCCCAATAGTGTGTTTTGTGGTGGTCGAAATGGTCGTGATTGGAGATTTATGATTGAAGTGGCTAAGGTAATGCCTCATGTTCAGTTTCATTTGGTGATGCCAAAAGTGACTTATGATGAATATCAACATGAATTACCAAGTAATGTGGTAGCTAGGTATAATATCTCTATGGAAGATTTTATGAAAGAAATGTGTTCCTGTGAGATAGTAGCTTTACCACTTGATACGGAGGCTCCAGCAGGTTTGATAGTCTTGTTCCAAGCTGCTGCCAATATGAAGTATATTATAACAACTGATACCATGACAACACGAGAATATCTTTCTGATGGTAGAGGTTGTTTGTTGCCTAATGAAGTAAATGTTTGGTCGGAGGCTATAGATGGAAAACTTGGAAAAGTCAAACTTAATGCTATGGCTTCAGAGAAATTTTTGAACTTCTTGGAAGCGGAATGTTCTGAGGAGAAATTTGTTGAAGGTGTTGAATTAATGATTAATAAATTTGAAAAATGATATATATAGTTGCACATAAAGAGTTTTCTTTACCACAAGTTGATAAATCTTATGTCCCTATATTTGTAGGGGGGGCAGATTCGTAATAGAGCAATAGAATTGAATGCTTTATATGATAAGAAGAATGGAACTTTTATAGCAGATAAAAATCCAAACTATTGTGAACTTACGGCACTCTATTGGATATGGAAGAATGATCATTCAAGTGAGTACATAGGATTGAATCACTACCGTAGATACTTTATAAACATGAAAGGGATTATTATCACAAAACAAGAGTATGATAAGATTCTAAAGGAGTATGATTTGATTGCTACGACTCCAATAAAATTTAAAGATTCGGTGAGAATCAATTATTTTAAGACAACAGGTTATGTTAAGGATATCCAGCTGATGGAGAAAGTAATTGGCAAGTTATATCCTGAATATTCTGATACATTGAAGAAGTTTCTTGATGGGCATTTAATGTCTTATGCAAATATGTTTATTATGCCTCAAGGATTATTTCAATTGTACGCTAAGTGGTTGTTTGACATATTGTTTGAAATGGAAAAGTATGAAGATATGACTGGATACACTATACAGGAAAAAAGACTTTATGGTTATCTGGGCGAATTGTTACTGAATGTGTGGATTTTGAAGAATGGTTTAAAGTGCAAACATTTGGATATTTGTAATATTGAAAATGAAAGTGCATCCGCATGTCACGTTTTGAAGGCAAAACTTATTCTAAAATTGAAGAACATGGTAAAATATGTTCTTTATTTCCCTTCTGGGATACCTTATCGTAGACGTAAAACCTTATAAATGTGTATCGTATGAAACAATTTGATTATCTTATTGTTGGCTCTGGTTTATTTGGAGCAACGTTTGCTTATTGTGCTCATAAGCAGGGCAAGAAATGTTTGGTGATAGACAAACGAACTCACTTGGGTGGTAACATCTATTGCGAGAATATAGAAGGTATAAATGTGCATAAATATGGTGCTCATATTTTCCATACTTCCAACAAGAAAGTGTGGGATTTTGTCAACTCCATAGTGGAGTTTAACCGTTATACCAATTCGCCAGTTGCTAATTATAAGGGAAAACTCTATAATCTGCCTTTCAATATGAACACTTTCTACCAAATGTGGGGAGTGACCACTCCTGAAGAGGCACAAGCAAAGTTAGATGAGCAGAAAGCAGAAGCTATGGCTCGTATGAAGTCTGATGGTATAACAGAACCCCGTAATCTAGAGGAGCAGGCTCAGGTATTGATAGGTAAGGATATTTACGAACGTCTTATCAAAGGCTATACCGAGAAACAGTGGGGCAGAATGTGTACAGAACTTCCTGCTTTCATTATCAAACGTTTGCCTGTTCGTCTTATTTTCGACAACAACTATTTTAATGACAAGTATCAAGGTATTCCTATTGGTGGATATAATAAGTTGATAGACGGCTTGCTTGAAGGCATCGAAACCAAGACTAATGTGGATTTCTTTACGGATAGTATCGAAACGGCATCTGGTGAAACCATTCTGTTGAAGAATGAGTGGCAAAAACTGGCTGATAAGCTTGTCTTCACTGGTAAAATAGATGAGTTCTACGACTATCAATTTGGTAAACTCAACTATCGTACAGTTCGTTTTGAGCAGGAAATCATTGACATACCTAATTATCAGGGAAATGCTGTGGTGAATTATACAGAACGTGAGATTCCATATACAAGAATTATAGAACATAAACATTTTGAAATGTTCGGGCACGAGGTATATGAATGTTCTAAGACTGTAATTTCGAAGGAATATTCTACAGAATGGAAAAATGGCATGGAACCATATTATCCAGTCAATGACAAGCTGAACTCCGAATTGTATGCCCAATACAAGGAATTAGCAGATAAGGAAGATAAGGTTATCTTTGGTGGTAGATTAGCGGAGTATAAGTATTACGATATGGCTCCAACTGTAGAATCAGTATTTGAAAAAATAAAAGATCTATGAAAGATTTTTTGAAATATATTCTAACAAGGCTTTGCTGTTTATTTCAGGGAGTTCCGTATTCGAAAGGTTTGTATATCGGTATGGGGGGGGCACTTTATCAATCATAGGAAATTGTTGAAAATTGGTCAGAATGTTGTTGTTAGACCACATTGTGATGTCTATTCTGAAGGCATATTAGAAATAGGTGATAATACTGAGATTGGTAAATTTTCCTGTATTGCTTCTGCTAATAAAATTATCATAGGCAATGGGGTTTTGACTGGTCCGTTTATTTTTATAGCCGATCATAATCACCAATATGAAAATCCTAGCAAGCCGATATATATGCAGGGAGTAAAATTTAGTAAGTCAGATAGAGTAGAAATTGGTGATGATACATGGATTGGAGCTAAGGTAGCTATATGTGGCAATATTCGTATTGGTAAGCATTGTGTGATTGGTGCCAATTCTGTAGTTACTAAAGATATTCCAGATTATTCAGTGGCAGCAGGTATTCCTGCAAAGGTCATCAAAAAGTATGACTTTGAGAAGGAAGAGTGGGTGAGGGTTTAGTGTAAATAAAAAAATAATATTTTAATTTGGAAAATTAAAGATAATAACAGGAGTAAGTTTTATGCATCGATTAATTTTATTTGATATAGCTAAGGCTATATGTATTATATTAGTAGTAATAGGGCATTATGTGCCAGATTATTCTCCACTGTGGTATGTTGGAGTACATGATGTTATCTATACTTTTCACATGCCTTTGTTTATGTTTGCTAGTGGATTTATTTATATGGCAACAAAGAAGGATATAACGTATAGGGATTTCCTTTTGAAAAAAGTGAAAAGGCTTATGGTACCATATTTTTCGGTATCGGCTATTGTCATTACTATAAAGCTGCTTACAGAAGGACATGCCTATGTGGAAAATCCTGTGACATGGATGTCTTATGTGAAAATGTTATATCTGCCAGAAGCGGGATATTTCCTTTGGTTTATTTGGGCATTGTGGTGGATGTTTGTGATTTCTCCTCTGTTTAAGACTAAGCAAATGAGATTGGGGTTGTTAGTCTTGGCTATAGTATTGCATTATATACCAAATTTCTTACCTGACGTATTCTGTCTTAGACAGTTTCAAGGTATGTTGGTGTATTTTATGCTTGGTGTTGTCTGCTGTGACTGGAAGCAACAAATTTCCTTTGTGAGCAAGGTTCCTGCGTGGTGTATATTGGGATTTTTCGCTATCGCTGAGGGTATGAATTTGAAGGATATGGGGGGGGCAAATCTCAATGTTACTGCCTTATCTTGGAATCGCTGCAATAATGGCTCTTTCTTCTCTCATAGAAAAATGGAATCACAAAAGTAACGAATGGTTGATGGTTGTATCCTCTTCGAGCTATATCATCTACCTTTTCCATACCACTTTTGAAGGTTTTGCCAAGGCTGTAGTACATAAAATCCCATTCTTTACGGATGGAAATGATGTACTGTTTATCATCAATGCTTCTGTTGTTGTTGGTTGTGGTGTTGTTTGCCCAATAATCTTGCATCGATATGTATTAAACAAAACTCACTTTACTAAAGTATTGTTTGGATTGAAATAAAACAAAAATGAATAAGACTCAACTTACCCCCCCCCATATCAGCAAAAGTAAGAGAAAATTACTCTTCTCTGGATGGGTTGCGTGCTTACGCTGCTGTTGGTATTGTGCTGATGCACGTTCTGGCTAATCTTATGATTAAGCCAAGTGATAATAGCTTGACTTGTAATGTGATACCATGGTTTACGAATTTCACATTGCTGTTCATGAGTATTAGTGCTTTCAGTATGTGCTGTGGATATTATGAACGTGTAAAGTCGGGAACAATAACTCCTGCGAAGTTCTATGCAAAGCGGTATCATCGTACCTGGCCATTCTTCGCCATGATGGTGATGATTAGTTTTGCCATGGACCCATCATGGAGTACGTTCTGTCAAAGTTTTGCAGACTTGACGATGTGCTTCAATCTCTTGCCTAATCCAAATATTGAGGTGATAGGTGTGGGATGGTTCCTAGGTACGGTATTTACGTTCTATATGCTTTTTCCTTTCTTTACCTTCCTATTGGATAATAAGAAGCGGGGATGGATGGTACTGCTGCTGTCGTTAGTGTTCTGCTATATTGCGATTGTGTATTTCGGTACTCCAGAATTTATGGTGAAACCAATAGATAAGGTTAATATTATTTATAGTGCTCCTTTCTTTATCTCTGGTGGTATGATTTACCTCTATCGTCAAGGTATCAAGAATTGGGTGGAGAAACATTGGATGATAGCATTGGCATCATGTCTTGTACTTACCATATTAAGATTTGTTGTTGATATCAAAGGTTTGTTCATCTTACCAGATTTATTGGTCTTTGCTGCTTGGCTCATGTATGCCATTGGTTCTAAAGATATTGTATTGAACAACAAGGTAGTAAAGTACCTAAGCGGTATAAGTATGGAGATTTATCTCTGTCACATGATGTTTTTTAGAGTAGCAAGTATGCTTCATTTAGAAAGATTCATTCACAATAATGATATGCTCTATGTTGCAACTTGTATCACTACATTGATTGGTGCAATCTGCTTTTCGCACGTTATCAAATATTATGTGTTTAAGCTACTAAAAAAAGCCTGCACCAAAGGAAATTTTGGCATATAGGAAAAGGTGGTTAACAATAAATAGAAAATAGTTTTGCGTTCTCTTATATCTTTGGAAAATTAGACTGTTGGGATTACAGCAAATAAAATCTTGATTGAATTTTTAATAGGTTATGAATGAAGAAAAAAAGAATAAAGTTATAAAATGGGCTTTAATCATCTCTGCCATTCTTTCAGCGGGAATGTTGTATCTGTTTATTTTCCATGAGAGAAACGTTGCTATAGATGAAGCTGTAGCCACAGATATCGTCGGACAATACGGTGATTTTGTTGGTGGAGTTGTCGGTACCATATTAAGTATAGTGCTTTTGTACTATACTTTTGGCTTACAGCGCGAGGATTCAAAGAAGAATGCTCGTATCTATGAATTGCAGCAGCTGAATGATAAATTTTTCAAATTGATGGAGATTTATAATGAGCAACTAAAACATCTTGTTTATAAAGATGACGATGAAACTTATAGCGGTAAAGAGGCTTTGCATCGATACCTACAAGATATGCAGGCTGGTTTTGAGGAAACAACAAGTTATAATCAGAGGAGAAAGAGAGCTGTAGAAGCGTACTTTGAATTTTATGCTAATAACCGTGATTTTGCACCATTATATTTTCGTACATTATATAGGCTGTTGGAAGAAATATATGGAAGCGGAAGTAATGTATATGAAGAGAAAATAAAGTATATTAAAATAATAAGGTCCCAGTTCTCAGATAGTGAGTTGGTATTCATTCGATATAATGCAATGACTCCTATGGGGACGAATTTTGCTCCATATATCAATCGTTATAATTTATTGAAACATTTACCTCCGTTGGAATTATTGGAGTTTAAGGAATGGAAGAGTATGTTGACTACCCAACAAGCAAATGCTTTGAATGTCATTTTGCTGAATATTAAAAAAGGGTTAGTCCAAATGCTGAGTGGTTTATGGGTTAAAACAATAAACAGCAGTGGAAAAAAGTATCGGATTAATTTCTATCACAATCTAGGTATGTCATTGGCTTCCGTTTCTGTCATAAGAGATTCTACTAAACATTTGTATCCTGGTGATATATTTAGTTGTTTAGATGTTTTTAATGATGATACACTAGTAAGTTTGATGAGATATTATTTGAGAGAGTTGTTCGTCTTGATAAATTTTAATAGTTTTAATATTAGAAAGAATATAAAATTTGAGTATGTAAAAAATATAGATAATCCTAACATAACTATTATTGATGTTAGGGTGAGAAATATTCGAAATGAGGTATTGTGTTTAACTCAGCGTCAGAAAGATATGCATGATGCAGTATCTCCTTATTTTACAAGTTTTTCTCAACATAATTTATTGCCAGATGAAATATAAAGAAGCTCTTGAAATGATTCGAAAAAAACAATTCTTGTTGGGTAAAGTGTTTCAAGGATTTAAAGTTTCTGGTTTCCTAATAGTACCAAGTAATTATTTTAAAAGAAAGAAATTCTTGGCAGCATATTATGAAAGCAAAAATGCTTTTACGGCTATTCAACCTTATAAAGATGATGACTTAGAGATATGGGCTATTGATCTTAGTAGGGTAAGTCAAGGTAAAATAAACTATATAAAGATAAAATGAAGTATTTATTTCTTGATACAAACATTTTCCTGCATTTCCAAAATTTCGAGCAGATTCCATGGAGTAATCTTGTTGGTGATGTTGATTTCAAAATAATAGTATCAGATATTGTTGCTGGAGAAATCGATAAACATAAGGATGGTGCAAGAGGAAAAATCCAAAAGAAGGCTAAGGTATTAAGCAAACTTTTGGGTGATGTATTCTTAGGGGACAAAAATCTCTCGATATCTTTAGGCTATTGTATGAGTTGTCCAGAGAAACTTCCTGATGAAGTACGAGCCAAGTTTAATCCATCTTCTCAGGATGACCAAATTTTAATGGGAATCTTAGCTTCTGATTATCCTAAAGAAAATGTTGTTGTCGTAAGCTATGATAATCCGATTTTGATCAAGGCAAAGGCCCATGGGCTATGCTTCCTTAGAATGCCAGATGAGTTTCTCTTAAAAGAGGAATTTAGTGAAGAGGAGAAGGAATTAGAAAAATGCAAAAAAGAGATAGCAGCTTATAAGAACCGAATGTCCAAGCCTGTGTTATTACTCAATAAAGAAAAGGCCTGCTTGAAAATAAAACGTTCTCCTGTGCTTGATGTTGAGAAAGAATTAGCAAAGCACATGCAGATAATTCGTACTAAACATCCATATAAAGAACTTCCATCAATAACTAAGGATACTACTCCTTTTAGTTCCGTCTTCGAAGGTTGTTCCGTTATAGACACTGATGGTGTTAAAATCTATAATACTTATATGGATTCTTATTACGACAGAGAGGAAAAGTATCATCGTATTCTTTTGAAGAAAAAAAAGCTCGATGAACGAATGTTTGGACTTTCGTTTTCTTTGGGTAATGAAGGAACTGATGAAACAGGAAATATAAATATCTTTGTTAAATTTCCAGATGGAATAAAATTGTATACAGATAGATCCAAGAAGAATGTGGATGTAGATAAGCCTATGGTTCCTCCTGCATATTTTCCATTTACAGATCCAAGACTCCAAGAATCAATGCGACTGATGTCTCCATCTCCTTCTGGAGGTAATTTCGTAAAGATATGGAACTTGGATGATGATAACAACAAGAGAGATTTTTCTTACATAACCTCTGCTGTAAACCATCATGTAGTTCATTCTCTAGAAGAAATGGATGGTATATATATAGATAAAGAAACGTGTGGTAATTTTCAAATTCAATATCGCATTATTGATTCGAAACATATTGATAGTATCAATGGTGTAATTAATGTTGTGATAGAAGAGTAGTTAAGCGTTTGTACTTTACAAATACATTTTTTATGAAAATTTTATTAGCAAATAAGTTTTATTACCGCCGTGGCGGTGATTGTGTCTATGTGCTCAATCTGGAAAAGCTGCTGAAGGCGCATGGGCATGAGGTAGCGGTATTCGCCATGGACTATCCGGAGAATCTGGATACGCCTTGGAAAAAATACTTTCCAAAGAATATGAGCAAATTGATGGCTTTTACCCGTCCGTTTGGTGATGGGGAAGTGAAGAGCAAGTTCTCGCAACTGCTAAATGACTTCAAGCCTGATGTGGTGCATCTGAACAATATCCATACGCAGCTTTCTCCGCTGATTGCTAAGTTGGCGCATGAATACGGGGCAAAGGTGGTTTGGACATTGCATGATACCAAACTCGTTTGTCCTTGCTATACCTGCATGAGAGATGGCAAGTGGTGCGAGGAGTGCTTTACGGATAAACTGGCGGTGGTGAAACATCGCTGTATGCCAGGAAGTATCCCTGGGGCTATCGTGGGGTATCTGGAGGCTAAGAAATGGAACAAGGAGGTGTTGCAGAAGTATGTGGACTGGTTCCTTCCTCCATCGAAGTTTATGATGGATACCTGCGTAAAGGGTGGTTATTCTCCATCGAAGTTCAGAGTGCTCTGCAACTTCATTGATGTGACGAAACTTCCTGAGGTTTCTGCTCAGACTCAGATAAAGGATGATTACTATGTATATCTGGGACGAGTGAATGAAGTGAAGGGGGTTAGAACCTTGTGTAAGGCGGCTGCTCAGCTCAATAAGAAGCTTATCGTGATTGGCGATGGTGAGCTGCTTCCGGAACTGAAGGAAACCTATAAGGACTGCTCTCATATCGAGTTCAAGGGACTGATGCAATGGGAGGAGTTTATGCCTATCCTCCAGAAGGCTCGCATGATGGTGCTTCCTGCTGAATGGAGCGAGAACAATCCTCTCACCGTGATTGAATCACAGAGCCTGGGTACACCTGTTCTGGGTGCGAATATCGGAGGTATTCCGGAACTGATTGTTGAGGGCGGTAAATCTGCTGCGGAAATGGTTCCTAACGGTATGACCTTTACATCGGGTGATGTGGAGGATTTGAAGGACAAAATAGAAAAGATGTTTGCGCATGACTTTGATTATCAAGCCATCGCAAAAGATGCCCTCGAAAGATATTCTTCCGAGGCTTATTATCATAAATTAATGGAATATTATAAATAAATATACTATGTCAGAAAAGAAATTAAATGGTACTGTCATTGTAACTTATCGTTGCAATGCGCGTTGTTCTATGTGTAATCGTTACAAGGCTCCTTCTAAGCCAGAGGAGGAAATCTCTATTGAGACTATCAAGAAACTTCCTAAGATGTACTTTACCAACATCACAGGTGGTGAGCCTTTCATCCGTACGGACTTGAAGGATATCGTACGTGAGCTTTATAAGAAGAGCGACCGTATCGTGATCTCTACCAACGGCTTCTTCACCGACCGTATCATCGACCTGGCGAAGGAGTTCCCTCAGATTGGTATCCGTATCTCTATCGAGGGTTTGGAGAAGACCAACAATGAGATCCGTGGTTTGAACAATGGTTTCAACCGTGGCTATACTACCCTGAAGAAGCTCTGCGAGATGGGATTGAAGGATGTGGGTTTCGGTATGACCGTTCAGGACAAGAACGCTCCAGACCTCGTGCCTCTCTATGAACTGAGCAACAAGATGGGTATGGAGTTTGCTACCGCATCGCTCCATAACTCTTTCTATTTCGTTGAGGCTAAGAACATCATCCACGACCGTCCGATGGTGGCTAAGAACTTCGAAAACCTGGTGAACGAGCTATTGAAGTCTAACTCTCCAAAGAAGTGGTTCCGTGCTTACTTCAACCATGGACTCATCAACTATATCTATGGTCAGAAGCGCCTCTTGCCTTGCGATATGAGTTTCGATACCTTCTTCATCGACCCATACGGTGATGTGATGCCATGTAATGGTACCAAGGACAAGGAGGTGATGGGTAACCTGAACCGCCAGACTTGGGATGAGCTTTGGAGTTCTCCAGAGGCAGAGCAGGTTCGTAAGAAGGTAAGACATTGTGACAGAAACTGCTGGATGATCGGTTCTGTTTCTCCTGCCATGCACAAGTACATCAAAACTCCAGCCCTGTGGGTGGCTAAGCACAAGCTGAAGAGTCTGCTCGGTATGAAGTACTCTATGTATGAGAACCCTATCTGCTGCGAGTATCGTGATGGTAAGGTAACCAAGGAACAGCTTGACAAGCTTTCTACCTGCGATATGAATGCAGTGGTGAATAACGGTCTTTCTGCCGATTCAAAGGAGGCTTTGAAGGGCAAGCGTGGCGAAGACATCGTGAACGCTGACGTGGCTAGTCAGGGCTATGAGGCTACCAAGAAGGAAACAGATAGAAATATTGAAATCAAGTAATCACTTGATTCTCTTATGATTGATAAGAAGCCACAGTGCGGAGAACATCGAAATCAAGATGATGCCGAAGTACTGTATGGCTTCTTTGATATAGTTTGAAATCTTATTCATGCCTGCAAAGGTAATACTTTTATTTTGAAAATCTCTAGTTTTTATGAAAATAGTTGTAACAGGTACTCGTGGTATCCCGAATATCATGGGTGGCGTGGAGACGCATTGTGAGGAATTGTTCCCTAGAATGGTTGAGCGTGGTTATGATGTAACGTTGATCCGTCGCTCGAACTATGTGAAGGATGACTTGCATGAATGGAAAGGTGTGAAACTGGTAACGATTCCTTCTCCTAAGAAGAAGAGTTTCGAGGCCATCATCCATACTTTCCGTGCCATCAATGAGGCGAAGAAGTTGGGTGCAGATGTATTGCATATTCATGCCATCGGTCCTGCCTTGCTAGTGCCATACGCCAAATTGCTGGGCATGAAGGTGGTGTTTACACATCATGGTCCTGACTATGACAGGGACAAGTGGGGATTTGCTGCCAAGACAATCCTGAAGATGGGTGAGCGGATGGGCTGCATGTTTGCCGATGATGTAATCGTCATCTCGAATGTCATCAAGAACCTCATTGCCCGTAAATATGGAAGGACGAAGAATGTACACCTTATATATAATGGTGTTTCTGAGCCTGAAATCTCTGACTATCCTGAATATTTCAAGGAATTGGGGATAGAGAAGGGTAAGTATATCCTGGGTATGTGCAGATTTGTGCCTGAGAAGAACCTGCATCATCTGGTGGAAGCGTTTGTAAAGTGGAAAAAATCGCACACGGATCTCACGGATTCCACGGATATAAAGTTAGTGTTAGCTGGCGATACAGACTTCGAGGATGAGTATTCGTTGGGATTGAAGCAGATGGCAAGGGAGAATGGTGTGGTGCTTACTGGCTTTATCAAGGGCAGAAAACTTCATTCGCTGTTGACGAATTGCCGCTGCTATTGTCTCCCTTCTTCGCACGAAGGTTTGCCGATTGCCCTGTTGGAGGCGATGAGCTATGGTGTAAAGGTAGTAGTGAGCGATATTCCTGCGAATCTGGAGGTTGGCTTGCCAAAGGATGATTATTTCCATTGTGGTAACGTGGATGAACTTTCTGAAAAGCTCGGAAAGATTATCGAGACTCCATTGCAGCATGCGAATTACGACATGAGCAAGTATGATTGGAATCAGATTGCTGATGAAGTAGGAGGAGTGTATCAAGGGTTGAAGAAATGATGTGAATAAACAAAGAAAAAATCCCAACCCATAAGCTTTTTAGGACTTATAAGCTGGGATGATTTTGAACACGAATAACTCGAATAGCACGAATATCTGGGAACTGTCC
>ERZ773185.431-NODE-431-length-38387-cov-5.011974_pt1 | contig 38387 bp, 31 predicted proteins | sample MGYA00580531_ERZ773185 | MGnify/ENA primary metagenome ERZ773185 (study PRJEB29015, sample SAMEA2737799) | human gut metagenome | biome: human gut; feature: human-associated habitat; material: faeces | place: China | collected 2012 ...
ATACACTAACAATAGAATGCACGCTCTGCGAGCATTCTATTGTCATGAATAAAGGGCTTCCGTGCTTTTGGCACGGAAGCCCTTTTTGTTACAGTTCACTCGTATCTTTTTTTGCCCCGGCTTCTTGCAATCTTTTTTTCGATCTCCTATAATAAATCCTATAATAAATACGATGTGATTTAATTTTTAAAAATACAGGGAGTTTTTGAATGGATGTTTTACTGATTTTGGCAATTTATCTGCTGATTGTAAATCTTGCGGGATTTGCTGCAATGGGAATTGATAAAAACCGCGCACGCCGCAAGGCATGGCGCATTCCGGAATCGACGCTGTTTCTGCTCGCCATCATCGGCGGCAGCATCGGAAGCATCGCCGGGATGTATACATTCCATCACAAGACACTGCATCCACAGTTCGTCTGGGGAATGCCCGCTATTTTAATCCTACAGATTGCTGCGGTTTTGTACATCCTGTTCGGTCCTGTTTCCATTTCCCTCTTATAACAGGCCGGCGCTTACAGGCATCCTGTAAAACGCAGCTAAAAAATTTACAGTTCACTCGCACCATTCGCAAAATCGCATCTTTGAATGCTATTTACAAAAGATCAGGAGGTATCATTATGCACTTGGCAATCTGTGATGACCATATGGCGGACCGAAAACAAATGGAACGCCTTCTCGGGCGGGAATCTGACCGCCGTCTGAATACAACCGGCGTTTTATACGTAGATTCCTTTGGAAGCAAAGAGTCCATCCTCACAACACCTATGATCTATGATGCGATTTTTATGGATATGACAGAAGACGGCTGCGACGCTGTGGAGCTTTCCCACATGCTTCGGGCCGACGGCACAGATGTCCCCATCGTTTTTTGCTGCGATAAGGTAGACTACCGCAAATCGAAAAATCTTCCAGACAATGCTCTTTTTCTGGACAAGCCCATTGTCGTTGCAGAGCTGACAGAAATGATTGACCATCTGCTGTCCATCAAAAACAGTAAGGCCCAAAAACTCGAATTCCGCAACCAGACCGACACCATTTACCTGACGGAAGACCAGATTTCCTACGCATGGCCGGAAAGCAACCGTCACGTCTGCATTCACACTGCCGACAGCAGAGAATACACCACCGATATGTCCATTGCCTCGTTTTGCGGCACCTTAAGCAAATATGACAGCTTTATCCTGCTTGCCAGTAATACGGTGCTCAACATGCGATATATCCGATCCATCTCCATGTTTAAGGTAACGATGCAGGACGGCAAATCCTTCCGCCTGGGCTTTGGCGAAGCGAAGGTTCTGCGTAAATCGGTAGATGCCTGTATGGAAAAACTGGCGCAGGGGGAGAAGGCACAGGGAGAAGAGGCGTAGCAAACAAAAGAAACGGCCTCAGCTGACAAAAAGGCGAACAAATCAGCTGAGGCCGCACCTCTATTCTTCTAAAAATCTCATTCATTCCCTTTTTCCATCGGGCTGTAGCGCATCCGCACACGGATTCCCTGACTGTAATTTCCAAAGCCGCTGCCAAAGAGCGTCATGCCGCCCACATGGGCAGCGTCCTCCTGTACGGCAAATTTTAACCGGATCTGGCTTTTATAATCGAGCTGCAGCTGAGTTGTGGAAACGTCTGAAATTTTCATTCCATCAATATATGTCCCGTTCCGATCGATAACAAGCATTTTTAACAGTCCGTACTGATTCCATCCGGAAAACCACCAGTTTGGTGTAAACAGCCCGTGCCTGTCCCCAAAGTCTCCCGGAGATGTCCACACTCCAACCGGCGTGTCATTTAATAAAAAGGTAATATCAGAGGGCCAGTCGTTGTTAAAGCCCGGTGCCTCACTGGAAATCTCCATAGTGAACGTAAGCTCGTCTATCTTTTGTCCTACCGGAAGGATATTCGGGACCAGATATTCCACATAGCCTTTCGAAAGCCATAAAATTCCAGCTTCCGCGCGATCCGGATGGGCAAAATAGCGGGGATCGTCCACTTCACCGATCATCTTTTTCGTCGTGGAAATGCCGCAGGTTGGAAATACCTGATAGTCCGAATACTGCCCCACCGGGATTTCTGCCCGGAAAATACCGCCTTCGCCTGTCTCCTCCTGCGTCCCGATCTCCACCAGGATTCGGGTTTCCAAAACGCTGCACACCTTCTGGTTTCCATGTCCGACACTGTCCTGGGTCACACGGATCAGCCCGGCCTCCTCCAGCTTTCGGATATGGCTGGTCAGCGCGCCGTTGGTGATCTGCAGCCTGGCTGCGATCTCATTCATATTCATTTCTTTTTCTTTTAACAACAGTAAAATGATGTTCACCCGGATATCCGAGCCAAGCACTTTGAACAGCTCCACGCCCTCTTCCAAATTTCTGATATGCAGCATCCGATTTCCCCCCTTTTTCCTGGTTTATCCAGCTACGATGTCTGATCTCTCCTGCTCTAGTGTTTCTCCTGACCATAATAGGCGTTTGCGCCGTGTTTTCTGTAATAATGTTTATCCTGAAGCTCCTGTGGTGCCGGCTTTACCTGCGGGTGGATCAATTCTGTCCGGTATGCCATTTTTGCAACCTCTTCCAGCACGACCGCATTGTGTACCGCTTCTCTGGCATCCTTTCCCCAGGTAAAGGGGCCGTGGTTTTTGCACAGAACTGCCGGAACTGCCATCGGATCTTTTCCCATCCGGACAAATTCCTCCACGATCAGCCTGCCGGTATTCTGCTCATAGGCTTCTGCAATCTCCTCCGGGGTCAGACAGCGCACGCACGGAATTTCCCCATACATGTAATCCGCATGCGTCGTTCCATAGCATGGAATCCCACGTCCTGCCTGGGCCCAGCTGGTCGCATAGGAGGAATGGGTATGTACGATTCCGCCGATCTTCGAAAACGCCCGGTACAGCTCCAGATGCGTTGCCGTATCCGAGGACGGACGATAGCTTCCTTCTATTTTATTACCGTCCAGATCCATCACAACCATATCATCCGGGGTCAGCTGATCATACTCCACGCCGCTTGGCTTAATGACAAACAGCCCGCTTTCTCTGTCGATTCCGCTGACGTTGCCCCAGGTAAAGGTCACCAGACCATACCGGGGCAAATCCATGTTCGCTTCATATACTGCTTTTTTGAGTTCTTCCAGCATCGTTTTCTCCCTGTTTTCTGCCGCTATTTTGCGGCATCTGCAATTTGCAGTATTGCACCTGTATCTTTTCAGAACGCCTGTACCGCAGCTTTTTCCGCTGCAAGGCATGCCTGATACTGCTTCGTATACGTCTCAAAGCCTGCGACATCCGCTAGATCCGGCTCCATGGTCTCTGACTTTCTCTCAGCAAATACCCGGCTGTCCAGATAATCCCCAAGGCTCTGTCCGTCTTTTTTGGAAAGCATGTATGCCGCCAGAAGCGCCATGCCCCAGGCGCCGCCCTCTCCCGCCGTCTCCATCACGGAAATCGGCGCGTTCATGGCTGCCGCCAGAATACTCTGTCCGACGCCCTTTGTTTTAAACAGTCCGCCGTGTCCGGTGATGGAATCGATTTTCACGTCCTCTTCTTTTAATAAAATGTCCAGACCGATCTTTAACGTCGCCAGTGACGCATATAAATGCGACCGCATAAAGTTCGCAAGTCCCAAATGGCTCTCCGGTCTGCGCAAAAACATCGGACGGCCCTCTTCCAGACCGCTCACCGGTTCCCCGGAATAATAATTGCAGGCGATCATGCCGCCGCAATCCTTATCGCCCTCCATCGCCTTTTGATAAAGTGTGGAAAAAAGTTTATTTTTATCTGCTTTAATGTCAAAACATTCTGTAAACTCCGCAAACAGCCCGACCCATGCGTTCAGATCTGACGTGCAGTTGTTACAATGCACCATCGCAACGGGATCACCCGCAGGCGTTGTCACCATATCAATTTCCCGGTGCATGGCAGAAAGCGGCTTTTCCAGAACAATCATCGCAAACACGCTCGTCCCTGCGGACACATTGCCGGTGCGCTTTTCCACGCTCTTTGTCGCGGTCATTCCGGTTCCGGCGTCTCCCTCCGGCGGACACAGGGGAACCCCCGGCTGCAGACACCCGGAACGATCCAGAAGCCTTGCACCCTCTTTCGTCAGCGTGCCTGCCATTTTTCCGGCACGCAGCACCTTCGGTAATATTTCCCGCAGCTTCCAGGGAAATCCTTTGTCCGCCACGAGCGCATCAAATTTCTGCATCATTTCTGCATCATAATCGCCGGTTGCAGAGTCGATGGGGAACATCCCGGATGCCTCTCCGATTCCGACAACGCGCTGTCCGGTCAGCTTCCAGTGGATGTAACCGGCGAGGGTGCTTAAATAGTCGATTTTTTCCACATGCTCCTCGCCCTTTAAAATTGCCTGATACAGATGTGCGATGCTCCACCGCTGCGGAATGTTGAAGGCAAAGCATTCCGACAGCACAGCAGCCGCTTCCTCCGTCATCGTGTTGCGCCATGTCCTAAACGGCACTAACAGCTTTTCCTCCCGGTCAAATGCCATATATCCGTGCATCATTCCGGAAAATCCGATGGCTCCCAGGCGGGTCAGCGGGATCTGATAGGTGTTTTTCACATCTTCCGCAAGTTTGGCGTAGCTGTCCTGCAGCCCTTCCCAAATCTCCTCCAGACGGTAGGTCCAGACACCGTTTTCCAGACGATTCTCCCATTCATGGTCGCCCGCTGCAATGGGATTATGGTTTTCGTCGATCAGCACCGCCTTGATCCGGGTCGAACCAAATTCGATCCCCAATACCCCGCGCCCCTCCTGAATACAGGAAATGATTTTTTCTCGTTTCGTCACATCCGCATCCTCCTTATTCCGGGAATTTCTATTCCGATTTTTCGCTATTTTGTATGTTTTTGATAATTTTATAGTAAGATATCGAAATTTGATTGTCAATCTGTTCTATAGATTTTTATAGAATATTTTATATTCTTATAAACCACAACCTTTTCATTTTCAACTGCACCTTTTTCCTGTTCCAGCTGCCTCGTTTTGCGTACAACCGGAAAAACACCGATCCTTCCAGTGATGAATAAGAAACAAAAAAGCGACCGCATATTACCGCACAGCCGCCTTTCATTTCTCTTCTTTTCGTATTTCCTGTCCATCAGATCGTCACGATAATGCCGCCGTCATTGGCATACATGCTGCTGACGCCCGCAGTATCCATAATCACAACATCCTTTACAGAAACCTTAGAGGTCACCATCCGCTTCACGCTTTCTGCACGCTCCGGGCAATTACAATGGGTGATCATCAGGGTCTTTTCCTCCGGTCTTGCCACATTGCGCACCACTGCGTCTGCCATCTTCTGCAGACCCTTACGGATGCCGATGCCCTGCCCGATCTGCTCGATCCTGCCGTCCATCGTGCCTGCCATAACAGGCTTGATACTCAGGGTAGATGCAACCAGTGCCTTGATACCGCTGAGTCTGCCGTTTTTACGCAGAGTTTCCAGATTATCCAGGACAAAATACGTATTCATCTCACTGCGGAACGCTTCCAGACGGCTTACCACCTCTTCAAAGGAAAGTCCCTGTTCCTCCAGGGAAGCTGCCAACAGCGCAAGCTGTGTCTCTCCGCAGGAAGCCGAACAGGAATCCATGACGTAAATCTGTTTGGACTCGTCCTCTTCCAGATACATCTGCCTCCCGACCATGGCACTGTTATAGCTTCCGCTCAAATTGCCGGACAGCGTTACCACATAAATATGCTCTGCCTCCGATTCAAACGCCTGCCGATAGCTCTCCGGCGACGGACAGGAGGAACGCGGACACTGGGGACATGAGGCAACCTGCTCCAGAAATTCCTTCTGATTAAAATGCTCATCGTCCATAATCCGGTAATCGCCGACCTCCAGACCAAGCGGTACGATTTCAAAATGCGGATCCTTCTTATATTTCTCCGGCAGCTCACAACAGCTGTCCACAACGATTTTATAACTCATGATACCCTCCATACCGCAGGTGCTTTGCGCCTGCCGCACACGGCTTCTCGTATATTCCCGAAACCAATTCACATAGTTTTTATTACTACATATGATAACACGTTCTGACTGCTCCTGTAAAGGGTATTTCCAAAAACCCCCATCTCTGATATACTGATACCACAGTTCACTCGTGAATTTTTGAAGGAAGATTTCGTGCTCGCACGAAAATCTGACTGAAAAAATCTACGAAGGGAGCGTGGGTGAACTGTTTCACAACTGACCGGCACGCATATCACAAAAAACCGCGCAGCAGCACAAAGCGCCCGCGGAATGGAGGATTGATTATATGACCGCTTTTCAGATTCTTGAAATGAAGCATTTTATGGCAAAGCTTTTGACAGAGGATTGCTTTGACTCTTTTCTGCTGGAGAAGGCTTCGGTTTCCTGCGCCGTTTCCTATGAAATCGACGGGCGCGTCAATCCCGAATTTTATCAGGACGATGAAACGCCGGACGCCGGCTACCTGTTTCTGCCCTGGAAATCCATCCGCCCGGTTCTGTTTCAGATGATCCGCGGCAAACACACGCCTCTTTCCTTCAAATTCGTCCTGCATCTCATGCCCCAGTATGTCCCCGGCGTCATGAAGGGCGCAGATCCGTCTTTAAAACCGGAACAGGTTCAGGCGCTGGTCCTGACCATAAAATATGACGGCTCCGCCATCCGCCTGACGACCGGAACCGCCTTTTCTTCCTTTGTCCCCGATAAAACACTGGACGCGCAGTGGGACAAAACCATGCGCCAGTTTCTTTCCCGCAAGGAAATCGCCTGCAGGGAATAATCCTTCTACTTTTTCATTTTAGGTTTAAAAACAAGGCTCGCCAGATATCCGAAAATCAGCGCCGCCGCAGTTCCGGCAGCCCCTGCCTGAAAGCCTCCCGTAAACAATCCGAGAAATCCGTCTTGTTCCACCGCTTCTTTTACGCCCTTCATCAACGTATGCCCAAAGCCAAGCAGCGGCACGCTCGCCCCTGCCCCGGCAAAATCGACAAAGGGCTGATACCAGCCAAGTGCGCTCAGCACTGCGCCCGAGCAGACCAAAAGCACCATAATCCGCCCCGGCATCAGCTTCGTCTTTTCCATCAAAATCTGCACCAGCGCGCAAATCAGACCACCTACCCAGAATGCATTCAAATAGTCCATCGCCCACACGCCCCTTTCCTTTTCCCGGCAGTTTCTTTCCAAAAAGCACCGCCGTTTTGGTCAGGATGCGCAGCAGGTTCCTGTTTTATACACTCTAAACAATGTCTTGCACGCTTTTTAGACCGTCACTCTGCGTCCACCGTCACCAAAACATCCCCGTACAGCACACCGTCATAATAATCCAGCAGCAGCTTCACCACACCGTCATACGCTTTCATGCCCTCTTCCACTCCGTTTAATTTCAGAGAAGCCGTTGTCGCCGCGTTGGAAACCTTTTTCGCTGTTTTGGTACTGACAACCGCCTTTTTCTCGACAGTCTGCCATGCTTCCTGGGTCAAAAACATGTTATCCGCATAAACCTGTGCAGAAATCTGCGGATGCTTCGCGTATTCTTTCCGGCTCTTTTGAATGCTCGCACGAAATTCTTTTTCCACATAATTGAGTACGCCCATATAGCCGCTGTAACGGAAAAACGCATCGTCTGAGTTGATACAGGCAAGATATCCGATTAGATTCGCCTCATCCTCCTGCATAAAGCCCTTTAAATGTGCAAATTCATGACAGATCACAGAAGGCTTATTTACAATATACATCGTTCCGTTGTAGTTTGCTTCCATGGAAAATGGGAAATAATACCCCATCATATAGGTCTGACTGAGCAGCTCCGAAAAATAAATCTCCTTCGGCTGCGGATAATAGCCCTGCAGGCGTCCATAATCTGTGCCGACCTGCTGCATCGCCTCTACAGCCGCCTGATTCATGTCTCCCTTATAAATCAGATAGCCGTCTGCATCCCGCTCCATCTGCTCTGCAAGCTCGTTGGCATTGACCACAATATAATCCCGCAGCACAGCAAGCTCTGCCTTGGAATAGTTCTCACTGCGCACCTGCTCCATATACCGATCCTCAAACGCCGAAGAATGATACAGCAAAAAACAATTACAGGTCATAACCCAGACGAGTGCCAGAAAAATCCAGGAAAATGTGCAGGAAAAGCTGTGAAACAATTTTTTGCTCCACGCTTTTTTTACAGTCAAACGCAAAAATCCTACAGCTGCAAACGCTGTCAGGAACAAAATTCCCAGCACGATCATGCCCTCTCCGACGCTGAACGGAAAAACCGACATCACCCGCGTGAAAATGCTGCTCCATACCGGAAAAACCGATTCCGCATAAAAATCGCAGAAGCTGCTGCTTTTCCACGCCAACACATTTAACGCCAACGCTGCCAGAAACAAAACGCCCCATACCTTTTTTTTCAACTGATCATCCCCTAATCGTCAACCTGTCCTTGTACCTTCCTACTATCCAGTATATCCGGTTGCCGCCGATAAGAAGCTGAACGATTTGTAAACGATTATGAACATTTTGTAACAAAAAAGAATCGGTTGTTCACCGATTCTTCTCTCTTTTTCACAGTACTTTTTTACTGTTCCACTTTTTATTTGTGCTATTTGTTGTTTTCTCTCTGCATCATGAAGTTTGGATACAGCAAATGTTCTACTTCCGCAAAAATCTGATACATTCCATCCGCATGGTCTGCCAGCCTGCGCAGTGCCTCCAGCGCCGGATTATTCCGTCCCGCCAGATCATCCAGCGAACATTCCAGTGCATTTGCAATCTTCAGAATACTGATAAAGGATGGTCTGCCGATTTTTCCTGCCATCAGATGCTTTACGGTTTCATAAGGAAGATCCGCTTTATCCGCCAGCGTCTTCATCGACCAGTTCCGGCGGATCATCTGATACCCGATATTTTCAATCAGCTGATCTGTGACCTGTGCATAATACCCATTCTCCTCTAGCGTATGCTTCTGTTCCATAAAAAATCCCCCCCCGGCTGACAGCCAAAAAACAACGCCCGAAACGAGCTGCTACAATAGAATGCACGCTCTGCGAGCATTCTATTGTCATGAATACTAGAATGCACGCTCTGTGAGCATTTTATTGTCATGAATAAAACAAGAAAAAGCCAGAAAAGATATAGTCTTCTCTGACTTCCTCACAACAACAGGGGCAGTAGGAATCGAACCCACATCGACGGTTTTGGAGACCGCTGTTCTACCTTTGAACTATGCCCCTATCGAACTGACAAGTGATATTATAGCACGATACTTTCTAACTTTGCAAGCCTTTTTTTTACTTTTTTATACAAATCTGAATTATGGTGTTCGTGTCGTATTGTGAGAGATTGACTCAAATAATCGTGTTGATTAGTGTGGAAAATCACAGAAATTTCATTTATTTTTACACGAATATCTGCTATACTATAGTCAGTACCTTTAAGGAGGACTGTTTATGTATAGAAAAATTATGGGCTTCCTGGAAGGGTGGAAAGAAAGCGAACACCGCAAGCCCCTTATTTTACAGGGCGCACGACAGGTCGGAAAGACTTATTCCCTTCTGGAGTTTGGACGCACCCATTACGAAAATGTGGCATACTTCAACTTTGAAACCAATCCGAAGCTGAACGAAACCTTTGAGGAAAACATCAGCCCCGATTATCTGATACCGATTTTATCCCATATTGCAGGTCAGACCATCGTAAAAGAAAAGACGCTGATGGTATTCGATGAGGTACAGCTCTGCGAAAGGGCTTTGACTTCGCTCAAATACTTTTGCGAGAACGCTCCGGATTATCATATCATCGTGGCAGGCAGCCTGCTCGGTGTTGCGGTCAACAGAGCGAAATTCTCTTTTCCCGTAGGAAAGGTCGATATGAAAACGCTTTATCCTATGGATATGGAGGAATTTATGTTGGCTCTCGGTGAGGACGATTTGGTAGAGCAGATTAAAAAGTGCTTCCAAACCGATACGCCGCTGCCGTCTGCCTTGCACGATGCCGCAATGCAGCTCTACCGTCAGTATCTTGTAGTCGGCGGAATGCCAGAGTGCGTGATGCAGTTTGCCGGAACGAAGGATTATATCCTTGTTCGCCATACACAGGACACGATACTTGCAAGCTATCTCAACGATATGAGCAAGTATAACACCTTGAATGAAATCAAGAAAACCAGACTTGCCTACGACAATATAACCGTTCAGCTTTCAAAGAAGAATACCCGTTTCCAATATAAGCTGATTAAGAAAGGCGGACGGGCTTCCGAATTTGAAAATGCGATTGAATGGCTTTGCCTGTCCGGTATCGTGTCACAGGTCTACAAAGTCGAGCAAATCAAAAAGCCGCTTGAAAACTACCGTGATATTGATGCGTTCAAGATTTATGTATCCGACTTAGGATTGCTTTGCGCCAAGAAAGACCTGGCCGCCAATGACATTCTCTATATGGTCGAGGAAATCAACGATTTCAAGGGCGGTATGACGGAGAACTATGTCAATGTGCAGCTCTCCATTAACGGCTACCACACCTACTATTGGGAGTCCGAGCGTGGGGCTGAAATTGATTTTATCATTCAGCGTGACGGTCAGCTCATTCCCATTGAGGTCAAGTCCGCCGACAACACCAAAGCCAAGAGCTTAAAGGTCTATATGGACACCTACAAGCCCGCTTATGCAATCAAGCTCTCCGCCAAAAACTTCGGCTTTGAGGACAATAAAAAAATCATTCCTCTCTATGCCGCTTTTTGTATCTGAAATCAATTTTGCGGCTGTAACGCTCACAGAAAATGTGGGCGTTATTTTTTGCTCCGAAAACAGAATAAGAAGGATAACGCTTGTGAAATACACGAAAATCATTTGTATAAGCACATTCGCTTTCCTACAGGCAAAACATCGCATCCCTACGCCCCTGCGCGCCGTTTTCTCCGTTCTCTGCGCTTTTCCATCGAAAGGGGTGCAAATATCGTTTTTCTCCCAATAAATCCGATGATCCTTGTCATATAAATTCCGGTGATGCTTCCTGCCGTATCGATCGCCACGTCCCGAAGCGCCGGCGAGCGTCCTGCCACAAACATCTGATGATACTCATCCAGACCGGCAAACCCGGCACAGAACAGTCCGGCAGCGAGCACAAGCCAAAAGCCTCGCAGCCGATAAACATACAAGGGCAGGGAAAGTGTCAGTCCCAACAAAAAATATTCGCCAAAATGTGCCATCTTCCTTACGAGAAAATGAATCTCATCTACATACCCGCCCACCTGCGCGGTATCCAGATTGCCGGAGGTCAGTTTTCCCAGCAGGAGCACCACCTTTTCACTGACCAGCATACTCAACTGTCCGGATTCGTCCGCCGTCTGGGCGGAAAAGGAGAAGATCATATACATCACGCACAGCGCCGGTACAAAGGATAAGGGCTTTAATAAAAAACGAAACATCTTCTTTATGGTCAACCAGAAATATTTCATGTTCACTCCATTCTGCAGATCACAGACAGCTTATCGGATCCTTTAGGGAGCCTTTGCTCCGAGCTTACCGCCTGTCCTTTTTGTGCCTGCCTTTTGTCCGTTTAATATAGTCTATATTTCCATTTCTTGCAAGAAAGAAACCCTTAATTTTTTATGAACAGCTCAAACGGTACGAGTGAACTGTAACAGAAAAACCTAATTTGTGAAGTTTTTTCAAATTAAGTGTTGACTTCTGTCCGATTATGCTGTATCATATCATTTGTCCGGTTGAGAAATACGGCACATCGGGGTGTGGCTCAGGTGGTAGAGCGCTTCGTTAGGGACGAAGAGGCCGCAAGTTCAAGTCTTGTCACTCCGATTATCAGAAAGAACCTTGAGAGATCGAGGTTCTTTTTTTCATGCCAATAGAATGTTCGCATGGCGTGCATTCTATTATTCATGACAATAGAATGCTCACATGGGGTGCATTCTATTGTATTTTCCTGAAATCCTCAAAACATTCTGATGCAAAAAGCATCCGCAGAGATCAGCGGCCCTGACAGCCTGTCGCCGCTGATTTCTGCGGATGCTTCTTTTTTCCATCTCTCTGCCTCTTCATCCAACCAGGCTGCACCGGACCGTCACACGCTTTCTTCCTCCATAGGTACAGGTAAACAGCGTCAGATCCCAGTCACCGGACAGCATCTCGTCTACTGCATAGGGATTTAAGGTTTCTACCTTTTCTACCTCATATTCGTATACGTCGCCCGAAACCGCTGTAAACTTCACCGTTGCACCCTCCGGCAAAAGTCCGATATTGCCAAAATGCCGTTTATAATTATGAGCGGCAATAATCAGGGAATTTTCCTCTGCACTTCCGGTGTAGCGGCAGGGTGCTTTTTTCAAGGACGGATAGCTCCAGGGATCCGCCACCGGCAGCGTAAGCTGCAGGGACGGAATTTCCAGCTCGCCAATCCAGCAAAGCCCGTCTGCCTCCACAAAGGTCATCCCGCTGTTCTCATCCACAGGAAGCGCCTCCGACTCCTGCTCCACAGCAGCCAGCTCTTCTTCATAGGCCTCCAGGGACGCCTCCACCGCAGCTTCCGCACGGCTGCTGTCCCAAATATTATACGCGGAGATCCCCACTGCTCCTGCTGCCAGAAGGATCCCAAGCCCCATCAGAGCCTTGGAACAGTCTTTTTTTTTTCGACCGATCCACCATCCAAGAAACAGCAATACGGCTCCTACTGCGGAAAGTGCCAGAATCGGCCAGCGCAGCTGTCCTGTCTGGGGCAGCTTCTCCGGTGTTTTCTGCTCCAGAGTGATTTGGGGTGTAACGATGATCTCTGTCTTTTTCGGCGGTTTTTTTACCTCCGGCGTAGTGGGCTCCTCGGATTCTTCCGGCGGATATACCGGATCCGGAATCCTTTCGGCCTTGGGATTCACCGACATGTCATATAGCAGCTGGGCGTTCAGATTCGTCGGGATTGAAATCAGAGACGGATCGGTTCTGTATTTCTGCATCTGACCCGGAACCAGCAGATACAGACCGGTCTGCAGCCCTGTCCAGCTGAGCTTTCCGTTTGCATCAGTCTTTTTCGTATCCCCGGAAATGTGATTTGCTTTCTGATACTCCAAAAGCGCTGCCGAAGCCTCCTTGGACTGCTGTGCCGTCAGGTTTTTCAACTGCACGCCGCAGCCCTCAAAGCCGCCTGTCAGCTCCAGCACCGTATACCCACCCCGATCCACCATTGCTGCAACCTGATACAGGGTAAACTCTGCATTTGCAACGGGTTCGTCCCGCATGGTGTCAAAGAGAATTTCGATGGAGCCTTTTTTGTCCGTATCCACGTCCTGCATCAAATTGGACGAGCTGCTCTGACTCTGCTGTGCACAGACGTCCTGCTTCCAGCCGCTGCAAAGGGACAATACCATGGCCAGTGCAAGCAGCCAGCCCTTTACCCCTTGTCTGATCCGGATTTTTCTTCCTTTCATTTTCTTCCTCACTTTCTGCTGCAGCTGCAGCATCTCCAATCTATTGCACCCGCTCCCCATGAATCAAAAGACGATGGGAATTGACTCCATAGGGCGTACAGGTAACCAGTGTGACCTGATCCTTGTCGGACTCTGCTGTCAAACCGTTTAACTCCTCCGGAAGCACCACCTCTGTCTGGGTCACTTCATAGACCAGCACACGATCCAGCACCGTGATCTGAAAGGTATCTCCCACCTCCAGCTGATCCAGATCGGTAAACAGCTTTGCCGAGGGAAGCCCCCGATGACCAAACAGAATCGCATGAGTTGTTTCGCCTCCAACCGGCAGGGAGGTTCCCTCCAGATGACCGACTCCAGATTCCAACGCCTCCTCCGATACTCCGTGATAAATGGGAAGCTTCAGCTTTATTTTTTCGATTTCCAGATATCCCATCACACCGCTGTCCTCTGCCAAAAGCAGCTCATCATAGGATTTTCCGTCGATCAAAAGTGCCTCCTTTTCTACCTCTCCCAGCATATCGAAGCTGATGCCAAGCTCTGCCAGCTTTTGATTATACCGGTCGGCTTCTGCCAGCAGGGCAGCCCGCTTTTTTTGCTCCATCTGCGCCTGTGCTTCCTGATAGGCTGCGATCTGCCTGCGCTGTTTTGCCTGTTCCATCCAGTTGCTGACGGAGGGATATAACAGGACACCCAGCCCTGCCAGACCAAGAAGGAGGGCAAGGATTGTCAAAATTTTTCGTTTCATGCACTTCTCCCTTCCGCTTTACCAAAAACAAAAGATCAGGCTTCCCGCCAGACGCTTTGCCGGCGACAGCTCCTTTGATACAGCTTCTGCAAGCGTTTCATAGCAATCCAGTACAAACTGACACTCTTTTTTTGTCAGCCCCTGATCACTATAGCATGCCTTCAGTACGATATTTGCCAGCTTCTGCGCTGTCTTCTCCGAAAATACCGGATACTTCTTTCCAAGTTGCTTTGCAAAGCGCTCCTCCTGACAGCTGCATACACTTTTTTTGTTGAATTTCTGCAGAGCGGCAAAGCTTCGATAAATCCTTTGGATCTGCTCTCCCAGCGTTTCTCCTTTTCTGCCTCTTCTCCGTCGTTTACAGAGGATATGCCTCCGGATGACTGCTGCGATCCCACAGGCAGCTATCGTCAAAGCCACCGCCGCCAGTGCTTTTTTCACCACCCGGAATATTCTGCTGCCGATCCCGGGCGTCTCCGCCTCCGGAGTGTCTTCCTGATCAAAGACTTCCCCCGGGGTGTCCGGGCTGTCTGCTTCCTTCTCCTTCTGGCCCGAGGCTCCATCGCTTTCTGTTACCAGGGCGGCAAAGCCCGGTGTCGCCTCCACTACGGTCCATCCGATTCCTTCCCGGTAGACCTCTGCCCAGGCATGGGCGTTATCATCCTCCAAAACAGCCTGATAGCTGCCGTCCTCCTGTCCCTGAAAGAGACTTGCCGGCGCTGCATAGCCCACCACATATCGTGCCGGCATCCCGCAGGCACGCAGCAGCATGGTGGCCGCCGCTGCAAAATGAACGGAATTTCCTTCTTTGGATTCCTTTAAAAACCATTCTACAAAGTCCTTCCCCTCGGGCACAGCCTCCGGTTCCCGGACAAATTCATAATTTCCTGCCAGCTCAGAAACCACTGCGGTTTTGATCTTTTCCCAGTTTTTTTCTGCTTCCTTTGGATCTGCACTTTCCTTTGTTTCCAGCTCCAGGTCAAATTTCTCCTGCAAAAAACTGAGATTTTCCGGCAGGCTGCTGCAATGTGCCTGCACATAGGCGGCATAGGCGCTTTCCGCCTGATCCAGAGTGCTTTCCTGCTGCTTTGTTTCGTTCCAGTCCTCTAATGTTTCCTCCAGCTGCTTTCTGGGATAACAGGAAAAAATATCCTGCTGAACGCTCTGACCTGCCAGTGCGCCATCGCCCCCCAGCACCTGATAATAATCGTTTAAAAATGCTCCATAGGGAACATAGGTATAATTCGGATTTGCCGCCAGATTTTCCACCTGCAGGGTCACAGCAGAGGAGGCTGCATTTGCCGCAAGCTCCGGCTTTGCATCGTCTCCCTCTCCGGTAAACACCACGTTTTCCGCATAATAGGTTCGCAGAAAGGGCAGATTTTCCACCCCAAGGGATACATTTCCATCCAGCTTCCACAAGGATGCTGCCTGCACAAAGCTCTCCCCGTCTGCCTCCTCAAAGGCTGTCCCGGTGTAATCCGTGCCGATAAATCCCTTTAAATACACTGTCTCTGAGGGTTTTTCCGAAACCGTAACCTTCAGGGCCTGTACCTTTCCAAAATAAAAACCATCCTGATCTGTCAGTGTGCCATCCGATACCCCTCCGCCGACTCCCTCAACGGAAAGCTTCAGCCTCCCTCCGGAAACCGCCGGAAGCAGCTGCCAGACTGCCTGCAGCACACCGTTTTGTGTCTTCATCCCTGCCTCCTGTGCCTGGAGCAGGGTATTGGTCAGGGGCCGCACCAGCACAAACGCCAACAGCGACAGCACTACAGCCTGCAAAAGCAGCCAGACATTGACACTGCTTTTCATCTGCTCTGTCATCTGCCTTGCTTGACGGGCACTCTCCTGATCCCTTTGATCCGCCCGGCTGACGGCGGCGGCACTGAGCATTCCAAGAGTTCCCAACAGGATCAGAAAAAAGCTGAAAAAGGAGGGTGTCCCTCCGGCAATTCCGATTCCTGCCAGCACCGGAAATTCTCCTGCCAGAACCACTGCCGGATTGGTCCGGTAACAGATCCCGGCAGATAACAGCCCCGCCAGCAAAAACAGGATAAACCCGAAAAATACAGTCATCTGCATCGCAGATGCTGACGCCTGATACAGGGCAAGGGTACCGTCATAAGCCTCATTTAACCGAGTGCGTACCCCGTTTACAGCGGACATATACCCGGCGATCACATCCCTTTGCAGCAACAACAGCAAAAGGCTTACGCCGATCAGAGTTCCCAAAATCGCAAGGAGCCGATACACCCCTTCCAGGGGCAGTCTGGAAAACCCGATCCAGAACAGCACCGAGACAATCAGAAGCATCCAAAAAACAGGGACCAAATATCGGATTCCAAAGCCACTGAGAAATGCGCTGCAAAGACCACCGGTGAGGCAGAGCAAACAGATCAGCATACCAGCCAGCCGCCACAGCTTTTTGACCAGCATACCGCCGGGTTCTTCTTCCTGTAGCATCCGACAGGTGATCCTGCCTACCGCTTCCTTATCCAGCTGTTCCGGCTCCTGCCCTTTCTTCATTGCCTCTCACCTGCCTGACTGTTCCTTCTGCATCTATTTTCCAAAGCTGCCCGTCGGCTCCCGGCTCTGTTACACCGCTGCCTCTGCTCCTTTCCAAACTCCCCTCTGCCGGATACTTATTTTTCCCGGCAGATTGCTTTTGGCTCTGCTTTCCATTCTGCTCCAGCTCTTCCTTGGTGGCGGTAAGACAAAGCCGTTTGAGAAAGACCCACAGCTCCGGGGCTCTGGAAATCTGCATCCTGCACAGCTGCTCCTGCTCCTGCCAGAATACCTCATATTCCTGTTCTGCCGCCAAAAGCCTCCAGCAAAAATCCGCTGTCTGCTCCAGCAGCCGTTCCAATTTACAATGATCCCACTTTTCCTGAGGCGGATGATACAGATCCACCTGCAGCAAAAGCACCTCCCGCTTCGGCAGGCTGAATTCCCGCACCAGCATTTCTCCGGTCTTTGCAGTCAGCTTCCAATGCACTCTCTGCAGCGGATCTCCATCCCGATAGGCACGAACCTCGAATACCTCCGAGCCATCGTCCCCGCCCTTTTTTTGGGAATGCTGATCCGAATCCCCGCCGGAGGCGAGCTGTGCCGGAGGAATCCATTCCTCCGCCTGATGTACCAGAGGCACGGACAACACCTGCACTTTTTTGTCTGTGATCAAAAGCTTCTTTGACCATAACCGAAGCCAGTCCCGCACCGATGCCGACTGGGTCCAAAACTCGTAAACACCGGAATACTTCACCGGGATGCAAAATTCCAGCACACCGGTCCTTTTTCCACCTGCCATTCCCATGCTTTCCACGATGCCCGTGCTGTTATCCAGAAGATCCCGCCAGCCGACGGTAACCGCCACGCAGGACGCCGGAAGCATGGAAGCATTTTTCAGCTTTACCCGAAGGACGATGGGCTCTTTTTTCCCCACCGTCTCTTCTGCAGGCTCCGGCACAATCTCTACCTTTCCAGCCAGGATCTGAACCAGAATCCACATGGAAAGCGCCAACAGCAGTTCAAAGCCCAGCAAAAACGGAGCAAAGCCCTCGGGAGCAGCTACGCCCCAGATAGCAGTCAGAACGACCGCTCCTATATAAATTGCTTTTTCCTTCAAGGCTTCACCCTTTCTCCGGAGCAGGCGCCGGGGTCTCCTTTAAGATCCGCTCCAGCACAGCTGCTGCACGGACTCTATCCATTCCGGAGCTTGATACAGGCTGTACCCTGTGGGCCGCAACATCCTGAAATTCTGCCGCAACATCCGCAGGAATCACAAAGCTGCGGCCTTTCCGATAGGCTCTCGCCTGAGCCATTTTCAAAAGCGCCAGAGAGCCTCTGGGACTCAGCCCAAGCTCCAGCGCGTCATTGTTTCTGGTGGCCTGAGCCAGACGCACGATATAGTCATATACCTGATCGTGTACAAACACTTCTTCGACTTCTTTTTTCATTTCCATCAGCTCCTGACTGCTGATGACGGGACGTACATCTTCCAGCCCGTTTCCGCTCCGGCGGCTTTTTAAAATATCCATTTCCTCTGCGGCATCGGGATATCCGATCCCAAAGCAGATCAGGAACCGGTCCAGCTGGGATTGGGGCAGCAGCTGGGTTCCGGCAGAGCCGACCGGGTTCTGGGTGGCAATGACCAGAAAGGGAGACGGCACCGGTCTTGTCACGCCGTCTACGGTTACACTGCCCTCCTCCATTACCTCCAGAAGCGCCGCCTGGGTCTTGGGAGAGGTACGGTTGATCTCATCCGCCAGAAGAATATTGCACATAGCTGCGCCGGGACGGTAAAAGAAGCCATCCTTTTCCCTGTTATATACGGTAAAGCCTGTAATATCAGCCGGTAAAACATCCGGTGTAAACTGCACTCTGTTCTGCGCCACATTCATTGCCTTGGCAAAGGCCAGCGCCAGGGTTGTTTTTCCCACTCCCGGGACATCCTCCACCAGCACATGTCCGCCGGCAAGAATGGCGGTCATGAGCTTTTCCACGCACTCTGTTTTTCCGATAAATGCTTTTTTTACTTCTTCAATTACTTTCTGCGCCTTGTTTTCCTGCATGACTGACTCCTTTTGCCTTTCTTTCGTTTTTCCCGGACATCTCCACGGCTTCTTTGCCGCTTCACAATCAGCAGGAAAATAGATCCCTCCACACCTGCCACGATCAGCAGGGATACAACCAGCCACGGCCATACATCCACGATCCGCTTCGTGATGGTCTGGGACTGTACTTCATGCACTGCATTCTGTTCTGCCAGCTCCTCCGGCGGGATGTACTCGGTCCGCTCGCCACGAACCAGCAGCCGGTGGGTGTTGATGGCATAGGGCGTGCAGGTAACAAGAGTACAGTAATCCTTTCCTTCCACGATCCCGATGTCCTGGGTTTCCTCCGGAAGCACAACCTTGATCTGGTCTACCTTGTAGGCAAGCACCTCGCCCAATACATGGAGATAGAACACATCACCCTCCTCCAGCTTGTCCAGATCCGTGAACAAAACCGCACTGGGCAGTCCACGATGACCGGTCAGCACGGAATGGGTGCTTGTACCGCCGATGGGATAGGAGGACTCCGCCAGATGACCGACGCCCTTCTGCAGCACATCTTCGCCGGTTCCGCTGTATATGGGAAGATATACGTCAATTTTCGGAATTTCGATAAAGCCAATGCTCTCGCCCACATCCACCAGGTCGAGATAACTGATTCCATCCTCTCCCTGCATGGCACTGGCTTCCACTGCTGCATTGAGCTGTTCATTATATTTACGGACTGCTTCCTTGGCAGCGTCGATCTGCTCCTGATCCATCTCTGCAACCTGCTCATCATAGGCGGCAATCGCCTGACTTGCATGGGACTGAGCGATCAGGTTGCTGACAAAGGGATACAGGGTCAGACACAGACCTGAAAAAAACAATATCGCGATAAACCAGGCTCTTTTTTTATCCATGGCAGTAACCTCCGGACATTTTATAAGGAAAGGCACAGATCAAAGGCCTGCGGCAGCCGCCGCTTTTGCATTTTCTCTGCGCCGTTTTTTCGTGGACATCCAAGGGCACGGGAGAGCGCCCGGATGTCCTTTTCAGGAAGGGAATGGGAAAACACAACACGGAAAAGAAAATCCCAAATTTTTCTTTCCCGATTACCGCAGCCGCAGCCGGTTTCTAAGACCGACGGCGATCACCGCAGTATCGCTCCCTTCAGGGGGAAAGGGGGTTCTGAAGGAGCGATGCACAGGGCGGGACGTGACCCCCGTCCTGTGCCGGAATCTGTTTGCGCCACACGAAACGCGATACAGACCCGTTGCTGATAAAATTGCAGCTGTACTTCACAACAGCTTCGCAGCATCCATAGAAGAGATAACAAAAAGGTTATCTGTCTGAATTACTCTGCTTTTTTCTTCTTGCCGGTGATCAGCAGGATCACTGCTGCTGCCATCATGGCAATACCAGCGAAGGTGAATACGAAGGTACCGATACCACCGGTGGTGGGAAGGGTGAAGCCTTTTTTGTTAATAACTTTCTGTACTTTTATACCTTGTTGAGTAGTTGAATCTGCGGAAGTAAATGTAGTTTCTGTAATCTCGCTCTTTACCTGTTTTTGTCCATTTGTATCTTCTACCCAAGCCGACTCAGTTTTCGTAATTGTTGTATATTGAACATTTAATATTACCTCAATCGGTTTTTTCAACAGATTATATCCATCATTCGTTTTTGTTTCAACCAGATAATAGGTACCATTGGAAAGTCCATTATGGGTTGCTATACCACTCGCATCTGTTGTTAATGTATCAATCTTTTTCCAGAATTTTGCATTATCTAATCCTGCAGGCACAGATGCTCCCGTAATGGCACCCGTTGTTTCAGCATCAACTTCCTGATATAGATCAAATTTAACATCTTTTAATGGAGTAGTTCCATCCTCACCGGTCTTTTCAATTTTTACTGCAAAGGTATATACGACAGTACTGTTCTCGATCGTATTTTTTCCTTCTTCTTTATCTTTGTTCGGGTTATCTGGATCATCAGTAGTATTTGGTGTAATATTTTTGGAATATTCCAATTTTGCAGTATTCCGATTGCCAGCTGTTGTGTTAAAAGCAGTATCCTTTAATGTCGCATTATATGTGATGACTAACTGTTTTCCTTTATATGCCTCCATCTGAGCGGGAGTAAATTTAATTGTAAATCCATCTGCTCCCAGTGCTTCTGTAGAGTATGCCTCCACTACAACAGGAGTACCATCGCATGTAATTTTAATAGAAGATAAGTTATCTTTTAAATTAGTAGGTGTATCTGTTACGGTAAATGTTTTCAGCTTTGTAATATTCTTCGGAACATCTACAGTAATTTTGTAAGGGATTTCATCTCCGATGCTGTAATCTGCATCCATTCCCCATGTACCACCGTTTTTCTTCTGAACCTTTTTTGTTAAATCAGGGCGTTCGTTAGTTACATTAATTGTGATATTGGCATTTGTCTCTGTGCCGTATGTAATTGAGCTATCGGCATTTACTTTAAATACATATGCAGTGGCACCGTCCATAATATAGCCATCTCCAACAAATGTTTCAATCAAACGATACTCACCTTTGGACAGTCCTTCGATTGTAATCTTTCCTTCGTTATTTGTTGTAAGACTTAAGGCAGCTCCAGTATCATCACCCTGCGCGGTGGATTGTTTCGTAATATTAATCCACTTACCATCTGCATCAGATTTTTTTTGCAGAGCAAACGTAGCGCCTGATATTTTTTCATCATCCTTCACGCCAGTTTTTTCTAAGCTTATCTTTCCATATCCTGTTTCATTTTTGGGATAGACATGGATATCATATAACCAATCCGAGCCATCTGTAGTAGTCATTGGAACCGATAACAGAAATGGTTTCATAGGTATTGTAACAGCATCCGGAACAGTTGTTTCAATTACAACGTAAAAACCAAGCTCGAGGTTAGAGAACGTTGCAGTTCCGCTTTTATCAGTAAGGCCTTCGCTAGTCGCATTACCAATATATGCTTTCTTAATAGTTCCATCAGGCTCTACATATTCAGAAACATCCGGTAAATCTTTTGGATCTGCCTTGTAATACGCCTCCATGCCACCTTTATCTACAACCTGATAAAGTGTAAATCCTGCACCTTTTAAAGGCTCTGCACCAGTCGGAAAGTCGCCCGGATCTGCTTCTGTACCGTTTCCTACACTCCCCATACCATTACCGCTTGTATACTTATGAATCGTAACCGTTCCCGTCTTATCCGTATCAATCGTCGGCATTTTTGCGGAAGGATCAGCCGCAAATGCCGTCATTGTCATCATCGACAATGTTATTCCCAGGGTCAGGAGCCCTGTCAGAAGCTTTTTCATTCTCTTCATTGTTTCCATTCTCCTTTTTTGTCCGGCTGTCCTTTTGTGTTTGGGACAGCCGAATTATTTTTACTTCTCCTGCTTTGTACGTTTCGCTCCGTACTTTGTTTCTAAGGTTTTCGCCTTATGCAGCTGCCGGACTTAAGCCCTTGTTCCAACAGCCTTTGTTTCATACCTCCGGGGGTATTATCTCTTCTTCCGAAGCTTATCGTCCCCCTTTCTGCATTGCAGCGTGAAGTATGTACCCATAAGGATTGCCTGCGCCATCAGCGCAATGCCTCCCATAGTAACCAATCCAAACCCTGATCCTCCTGTTGCAGGAAGGATCAGCTGCTTTGTGTTGTAGATGGTGAGGGGGATTACCTTTTCTTCCTCTAGAGATATGTCCTTCCAAGATGTTTCCTTCTCCATCTTCCATTTCACCTGATTCGATGCATCAATCTCAATTAAGATCGAATCACTCAGCAGATTGTAACCTGCTGCAGCCTTTGTTTCTATCAGTCTGTAGGTTCCCTGACCGAGCTTTGTAAAGGTAGCAATGCCGTCAACAGTTTTTTGCGGATCAAGGAATGATTCATAATACTCTCCATTCTTCTTCTCCAGCTTAAACTCTACTCCGGAAAGCCGACCTTCACCTTCCGTTGTGTTTTTACCCTTTTTCGTAATTTTCAGGTTCAGCTCTTCCAAATAGGTATTGGTCACTGTCATATTCACTGTCGGCTGCTTGACATCGGCTGTTGCAAAAGCTGCAAGTTCAATGTCTGTTTTTGTCGGATCTGTTGTTGTGCCTGTCGAAGTATCTATGGAATAGGCTACTCGATAGGTTTTTCCACCCACAGTGTATTTCTCGCCGGAAGCAATCACCTTTCCTTCGGCATCCACTTCCATAACCCGATAGATCCACCGGACTTTAGGGTCTGCTGCGCTGTTCACATATTGCTCCAGATCCATAAAGGAATAAGACCAAACGTAGGATGAACCAATATCACTACGCTGGGGAATAACTTCAACCCAATTTTTCCCTGAGATATTGCCGGGATAGTCAACTGCTTTCCACTCAGTAGCTCCTTGACCTTTCTCTTTTCTCTGCAGCTGCAGATAAATACACTTCGGAAGCTGGCTCAGATCCGTAATCTCAGTACCATCTTTTTCCCATTTTTTGGTTACAACGATGCTGCCGGTCGGTTTATTATTATTTTGAAATTCTACAACAGGATTTTTTGCATCCGCTGTAATGGTTCCGTTTACGGAGCCTTTCTCTACTTTAAAGGATGTATCATCCTTAAAGTTTGTTCCATCGTTACTGATCAAAACCTTCTTCAGGGTAGTTCCATCTTTCAGTTTTACTTCTGTAATCTCATAATCTGTTCCGATGGGAATTCCTGTAATCGTATGGGATTGTCCCTGCTTTAAGCGAATTTCTGTTGTAATGGAGTCTCCTTTTTCCAATGACATTCCAGCGACATTTGTAAATTTAATTTGAAAGGTATAGGTTCCGGTCAGTTTGTCCGAATCCTCCGTCTTCTCCTTTTTGATCTTAAGGGAACCAACCTTGACTTCATTTACAAATACCGCTTTTAATTTTGTAACACCGCTTTCATTATCCGGATTATCGTAGGAGCGGAACACGATGGCGTTTTCAGTTTCTACACCCTCTTCTTTCGCAAAATGCGTTGTAGTATATCCGGCATTTTTGGTATTATCATCCTTACATACCTCTTGTCTTCCATCCCCGATCTGCTTTCCTGGTACGTTTGAAACCTTTTGCCCTGATTTAATCTTTACCGTGCTTCTTTCTACGGTTACCTTGTCTACTATATGTCCGTTTTCATACAGGCTCCAGCTTGTATCAAATGCAGGAGAATCTATTTCCTCCTTCACGGAAATGTAGCTGCCGCGGCGGAACTGATTTCGGAAGGTTGCTGTCTGACCATCCGCCAGTACAAAGGTTCCATCTTCTCCAATCATGCCGGTATCCGTACTGGAGGAATCGCTCAGAGAATAGACTGCGCCCTCTGGCTTCTCCAGGTTTCCGGATGTAGCAGAATCATAATCCGGAATGGCTTCCTGATTCACCTTGAATCCGATATGCTGCGTTACCTGCACGCCGGAACGGAATACAAAGTCATCCAGATATATGTCTCTGGGATAGCTGTAATTAAATTTGATGGATTTTATCTGGTTATAGTTAAAATCAGCTGCTCCGTTTAATTTGCTTAAGTCAACCGTCAGAGTATTCCATTCGTTTCCCTTAAGAGTTGTGTTTCCGTATAGCTTTCCGGATAACCAGTCTCCTTTAGTCCTCCCTTGTTCATCCTCCAGCTCCAGATAAATACATTTCGCTGTTGGAGTGTCATTATGAGCATAATACAGCTTGAAATCCAGATACTTTTTCGTCGCGAACGCATCCAGAGATCCGGTTGATTGATATGGGATAATACCAAATCTCGAGTCTTTGTGCTCTCCGTCCGTATCTTCAAACTGTGTATACCAGTGCGCAACACCACTTTGATTTTGATAGTTTTCTACCCATTCAAATGTATTATCCTGGCTACTCGTCAATTCTGGTGAATTGCTGTCAAAGCTGTTAAATGTCTTTGTTACTACCGTTGTTCCACTTCCTGTTTTCTTTGCTCCATAGTGTGTCGCCTGATTTTGGATCGTAAAGGGGAATACAGATGCATCCTCAAAGGAATCCTTAAACAGCTCATTTACTTCACTTTTATCTACCTGCTTTTCTACTGCAAACTCGTTATCATCTGGGAAGTTGAAGGCAATCATCATATTAGATTCCCACATACCGCGTTCCATATAGAACATGGTAAGGGTATGCTCGTCTTGTTTATCCCCCTTCAATGTGAAGTCTGTTGTTTTATTGGTGCCTGCATCTCCTGCAGCTCCGTCTGCCGCACTTTTCTTTACCTTACTTACTTTTGCCTCCAGATTTTTAAAGTCCAGCGTTCCTGTTACCTTTCCATGGGCTCCGCCAACATCCAGTGCCAGTTTTCCATCAATAAATACCCATACATCATCATCTCCGGAAAACGCAAAGGTAATCGGCACTGGTTGATTGTCTTCTCCCAGAACCGTTCCATCCTTTGTCAGGCGGAATTTAATCTCTAATTTTGTACCAAATCCAAAATTATATTTTGCTGCGTTCGTTCCACCAGTGGTTTCATTAAACGGGAAAAATCCATACGCCTCCGCATCCTTTCCATCAGACTTAACATTCCTCGCCCAGCTCTGATTATCTGTATTCTTCAGGTAATATTTTTGGGTAGATAAATCCTTTTGCATCGCAAGTGTCGTTTTGCTGCTGTCAAACCACCAATATTCTACTCCATGCTCATCCTCTTTCTTTTTAAACGGGAATGATACATTATGATAGACCTCACCCAGAACAGCATTTTTGCTGTTCTTTCCCAGTAAGAACGCTTCATCAAAATGGGGCTCTGCACATTCCCCCTTTGCAGTCTTCAATACACCATTCGTCAGCGTAGAGCTTACAAGTCCCTGTGCTGCGTAGTCATATTCTCCTTTGTCACTTCCGTTCTCCACAATCACAGAGTTATTTGTGGAAAAGAACGCTTCATCGTTATCACTTCCATATAGCTTCAGTGTGCCATTGATATCTTTGAATTGGCAACCCCACTTATCAATACTCGGTTGAAAATGACCTGTATAGATTGGAATGGAAACCTGATTCTTTTTGTAATAATCACTCAATGCCTGATCAAACTGCCGGAACGGAACCCAGTTGCGCTGTGACATTCCACTCGGGTCTGAAAAGGAATCCCGATTATTACCGTTCAATTCATAATCCGTGTAATAGTCATAGAAGGTAGAATCCACATACAGGGTATCCGAACCTGCCGAAGAAGGGTTCTCCTGAATGTCAACTACATCGACGCTCTTACCATCCTCGGTTTTCTTATACTTCTCTGCATCCCGAACCGTATATGCTTCAGCCCAGTAACCATCCCTATATTCATTAGCATTGTATGCCGCAGTATCACCGGCGTCTGCATAGAAGCAGGGTTTCCCTCCATACTTATCCGTACCCGGAATCGTCAGAATAGCAGTTCTTCTGCCGAACTTGTCAGTCCACTCATCCTTACCTTCTAACGCATCAGCAGAGAAAATAATTTGATCAATTTCATCCTCTTCCGGAATCCGCACATACCACACATCGTTCCAGGTCTGTCCATCCTTTTCGTGGGACTTTGCTTTTATCATCTCTCCAGACCGGTACTTTCCATTATTGGTTGTGCTCCATGCATAAAAATAAACCTTCGCATCGTCACTTGCCGGGATGGAATTTTGTCTACATTTTTCACTATCCGGCGTATTCAGCTTTGAATAGGTTGCATCAAAATAGATCTTATTTCCGTATCCATAATCGCCTGTGACATTTGCTATGTTGTCCTCCGTCACCTGAAGCAGGTTACAGTCCAGATCTGTCCAGAAGAAATGATAGATATTGCCCTTGGGATCCTTTACTGTCAAAACAGTCTGCTGGAGTGTATCTTCCGTAAACTTATAGCTATATAAGCTGTCTTTAAACTGCGGATCCGGTATCAGCTCCTGCACATTCCCTGTTCCAATCTGTAAGGTTACCTTCTGACTTCCCTCTTTTGCGTCTACCGGAAAATGCAGATTATCAAAATAGAGGGTTTTGTCTTTCAGACTCTCATTACCCGGTGTTGTGCCCCAGCCGCTTATAGTAGTTGTTGTTGTACCATCGTCGTTCTGCAGCTCGGTAGCTCCATACAGGAAGGTATCCACAGAACCAGCTTTATAGGTTACAGGAACTGCGCTAGTGTCTGCACCGGTACTGTCTTGCCCGAAATAGTAACTTTTTCCCAGTGGATTTCCATCTCCATCTGTAAACTTCACATAGGGGTTTGTTTCAATTTTCGTCTTTTCCAGTTCTACTGTATAGAGATTCGGAAAATCATTAACGCGATTCATCTCAACTGATTTCGTCGCCCCTTCTGTTTCCGTAGAGAAGCTGCTGCCCGACGAATAGACTACCTTTACCGGGGTTTTGACATCACCTGTAAAGTCATAGAAATATAAAGGCATCTTGTTGGCAATTTCTGCAGTGATGTCTTTGAGGGCATAGACCTCTTGATTATGAATTGGCTCTGACGCTTTACCATCACTTGCAAAGACTTTTCCGCCAGCTTGTGAAAAAATTACACTTGCCAATACCGTTCTGTAGTAATTTGTAGCATCAATTTTCCTCCAGTCATTTGTAAAGGAAAATCCAAATTGATTGGTGTTGCCATCAACTTGCCATCTCCAATATTTCTTGCCATTAATTTCAACTTCTTTTCCTAGTGTAAAATGGGTCCCGTCGTTTAACTTAAAAAGATATATCTGACTTGCTGTAGTCCAATCCGGCCCTTCACTCAAATCCATCCCCGTCGTATCCAGATATACATAGTTAGATTCCAGTCCTCCTGCTGCCTTTCTGAGTCTAACCTTCGCCACACGGCTGGCTTTTCTCATTTCGCCGCCCATGTCGTACAGGTTTCCGTCCTGCTGGATTTCTTCTGTTGCTTCCTTTTTGACAGCTTCCTTGGAAGGAGCTTGCTCTTTACTGCTCTCCTCTGTGCCGGTTTCTGCTTCGGTCTGTTTGGTCTCTTCCTCTGTCTGTTTGCTTTCCGATGCAGTTTCTCTGTTGTTTTCTTCTGTATTTTCCTGTTTGGAGCCTTCTGTGGCAGGCTCGGTTCCCCGTTCCAGGGTTTCTACGGTCTTTGCCTCAACCGTTTCGCTCAGCACCTCCAGGTGAAAAAAACGGGTCTCGCACCTCGCTTCCTGCTCCCAGGCTGCTTCTGCTGTCGGATCGCTGTCCGGAGTGTTTCCTTCGGAACCTGCAGCATCGTTTTCTGTTTCCGGTGCAGAGGGCACATTGTTTTCCGTTTCATAGCTTGTCTCTGTGCCGGTCTCTGTTTCCGGTTTGAAATCTGCTTTGGTCTCGGTTTCTACTGTGGTATGTGTTTCTACAGCAGTTTCCGTCTGAGGTCTGCTTTCTGTTTCAGACTCGTTTTCTGTCTTCGTCTGTGTTTCGGTTTCCGTCTGTGTTTCGGTCTCGGTTTCCGTCTCGGTTTCCGTTTCCGTCTCGGTCTCTGTTTCCGTCTCGGTCTCTGTTTCCGTCTCGGTTTCTGTTTCGATTCTTTCGATGGTCATCTGATAGCAGGGTGCTGCCAGACTGTTCCAGTCAATTTCAATGACATCTGTTTGGATGGCTGCATCAAAGGAGGTGCCCAGGAAAAACTGCACGTGGTCATATGCCTGATCCAGGGTGTACTGGTAAATATCCTCGCCTTTCGTAGACGCAATCATCCGAACCGGCTCTGCAGAAAGCTCCTGTCTGCCGCCCTCCTGCTCTGTCCAGGCATAAAGAGATACGCCCGACTTTAAGAACTCCGGATCCTCTTTGATCTTCGATGCATCGAAATAAATCATATAATGAAGGTTTACCCAGCTGCCTGTGGATTCTTCTCCATCCACCTTCTCCAGTACAAAGCAGGGATCCCGGAAGTCCCATTCCGTATAAACCGGTGTGGTCGCTTCCGTATAATCCCATCCATCTGTCCCGGCCATAAATGCAATATATTCATAAGGTCTGTCCAGACAGTATTCGTAAATTCCATCGCCCTTATCAGAGGGCTTCATTTCAACCGGTGCGTCCGCTGCACTGTCTTCTTCCGAATCATATGCATAAACGCTGACGCCGTTCTTACAGAACTCACTGTACTGACTTCCATCAAAATATACGGTATACAATCCGTAAAAGCTGCCTGTCCCGGTCAGGTCTTCTCCCTGAAGCCGGTAGCAGGGTGCCTGTAAGGACCAGTCTATCGTAAGCTCCCCTGTGGTGTTTTTGTTTTCTTTTTTCTGTCCCTGGCAAAATACAACATGCTGATATTTCCGGGTCAGACTCAGCTGCCAGATCTCCTGCTGTCCCTCTGCCTTTTCCAGCTTTACCGGTTCTGCTGCTTCTGCCTCTGCTGCATCGTCATAAGCGTATGCATAGATCCCTTTGGATGCCAATGCCTCTGCCGTGCTGCTTCCTGAAAGATCCAGGTATACGGCATATGGAGTTTCTTCCTTCGCTTTCACTCTGTTTCCTTCTGCAAACATGCCAGTTCCCGATACCATTTCCAGTATCAAAAGTAAGCTCAGAAAAAAGCTGACAGATCTTCTTATCTTTTTCCGTTTCTCCGGTGATATTGTCGCTTTCCACATACCGATTTTCCTTTCCCCCTGTTTTGTTCCTTCTGTTTCACAATGGTTTTTATGCCACATTTTCACTTTATCTAAATTGTAGGATTTTTTTTGTGCAAAAGCAATACCATTGGCATATTGAATATTTCAGATTTATATTAAAAATTTAAGAACTTTTCACAAATGTCATTATTAAATGTATATATATTCGTTTTATCAATTATTTTTTTGTATTTCATATATTTCCTATCATCCTAACATGTTAAAAATAATGTTTCTAGTATTGCATATCACGTTTTTATATTGTTTTCAGGGATTTTGTGAATTTTGCTGTATCTGCATTTCCTGCCGCTGGCAGTCTGCATAACTGTGCTGCGTGGGATAAACTTCATTACAGTTCACTCGTCCCCTTCTGCGTTCAGATTCCATAAAATTTATATGTTGTAAAAACTGCCGTTGAATTTTACAGCAGTTTGGGATATGCTATGAGCGAAAAGAGTTGCGAAGATTGAAAAACAAAATTTTTCAATCGCAAGATTTGTGTCTGCGCGCACTTGACACAAACTCGACATGCGCCAAAAACGTGCGCAGAAACGCGAGGAAAATATGCCAAATATCAAACCCATTTCCGATCTGCGAAATTACAGTGACGTGCTGCATGATGTAGCTGTTGGTGCTCCGGTTTTTCTGACGAAGAACGGACGCGGCAGATATGCAATTCTCGATATACAGGACTTTGAAAAGACACAAGCAACCATCCGGCTGATGAATGAACTTGCAAAAGGCCGCAAATCCGGCGAAGAGAAAGGCTGGCTGACATTAGATGCTGTGGAGAAGAACCTCGGGATTGATCATGAATAAGCTGCATTTATCCGAAGAAGTCCAAAATGATCTCTTAGAAATCAAGACCTATATTGAGGAAGAATTATTAAATCCATCCGCAGCATTGGCAACCGTAAGCAAAATTACAAAAAGTCCCCGTATTTTGCAGAACCACGCTCAGGCCGGAGCTTTGCTATCTTCGATTGCAGATATAGAGAGCAATTATCGATTTATTGTAAGCGGCAACTACATCAGCTTTTACCGTGCTTACGGCAACGAAGTTTACATTGACCGTATTCTCTATGCCCGCCGCGATTATATGCGGATTTTATTTGGAGACAGTACAACAAAGGAATAACTGTGGAACACCTCAAAAGGCCGGTCAGAGAATCTTTCCCTGACCGGCCTTACTCAATCTTATTCTTTGACAAACAACTCGTAATCATTCCACGCCCTTTGGTGCAAAGGGATCCTCATAAATTGCATACACCCCCGGACGGCAGAGCTGTCCGGAGCCGTTGACCGCGGAGCGCACACCGTCGATTGCCGGGTCGGAATAGGTGCAGAACCATTTTTCCATCCTGCCCTTTAAAAGTTCTGTAAAGCTTCTTCCGGGAAATCCTACAGGCTGCTTGTCGGAAAGTCCCGTCAGCTTAAGGATCGTCTGCATATAGTCCAGATTAGATGTGTCTATGTTCATTGATAACCTTCTCCTTTAAGAGACTATTATACTCTACTGAGTGATTTTCCAGTACCCCTTTCGGTCAGATCCTACTCTGATAATTTTTCCATTTTCTTTTAGAGCTTTTATAAGACGGCTTACCTTTCTTGCACTTATATCCATTTGTTCTGACATTTGCTTTGCTGTAATGGAAGCATTTTCCTCCAATAATCCCAGAACTTTCATCATTTCTGAATCATCATCGCCAATTTCATTGCCATTATCATCGCCATTGGCAATGATAGTATTATCTTTTGGCAATGAAAATGGGAACTCAACTTTTATAAAATGTTCTGATATATGAAAAATACTTTTATCATACTCTTTTAAAATTCTACTCATTCCTGATCCAAATTGTTCTACAAGACCCACATCTTTAAATACACGCATCAATTCACGATTTCTCGGCATACTACTACAACTAAAAAAATCTTCCTTGCTTTGCCCCGGAAGCAATCCACCATAAGATGTAAAAATCATTTTGTCATTAAAAATTTCAAAAACAGGTGGTATCTCCCTCGAAAAATCAGAATGTACAATTGCGTTTATCACAGCTTCTCGCATTGGAATAGGTGCAATTAAATTTTTTTCTACTCTCTTGGTATTCGTTACTTTTGCTCTGGTTATATTTTCAATTTTTAACTTTTCCAGCACTTGATGCGTTGCTTTGATTAAAGAGCAATAACCATATTCTTCATTCTCAATCAGATCCACTTTATCGCTTCCAGCATATTTGGCAACCTTAATAGATACTCCATTTTCATCAGCAAGCAAATATGCAACATAATTAAACTTACCCTCAGGGGTTAAAAGCTCCAGTGAATTTGCAAACTTTTCATTCAGTTCCAATCCTCTTTCCTGATAATATATCTTCAATTGTGCAAAAGTAAGATCCTGTCTGGGAGATGCAATATTTCGCAATGTATTATGAATCCTTTTGCTATAAAGATCGTCAATCATTACAGTTGACATCGGTTGAGATGATGCCCCCATTCTTGTAAAGCAACCATTTGGTGACATTCCCTGTCTCTTTATATAATATGGTTTTTCCAATCCACTGGAAATTAAGATTTTAATTACAGAAATATTATCTATCTCTTCAGTCACAATATCAAATAACCCCAAAGTTGACGGAAGAATGTTATTTTTTATACGATCTGCAATCTTCAACTGTGTAGAATCAATATCTGAGATTCTAACTGGCTTTCCATTATCATCTACTCCTACGTATAAAATGCCACCTTCTTTATTATTCAGAAAAGCCACCACTTCTTTTTCCAGTTTATCATTCAATTCCACTTTAAATTCTATGCGATTACTTTCTTGTAGCATTGATTGTCCTCCCTTCTGTTTAGATTTGTAAACTTTCAGCATATTTGAACAGAATAATATCCCTCGATAAAGTTTCAACATATGCCTGCTCTTTATGCATAAAGTTTATTATTTCATTCTTGCTCATCTTTCCAAATTTCTCTATTACTACATCCAAAATATCTTTCTCTTCATCTGATAATTCGGGAAAAGTTTGTTTCCCACTCAAAGAAAAATGATAAGCATATGTCTCACCCATATCTACTTCTTCACAAGGAACATCTTTTAAGTCAATTATGGAATTGTGTCCCACCGGAACAGCTCCCATTGGAAGTACTTGATATACTAAGCCCGTAATTGCAAAACCTCTTCTTTTATAAGATAATGCATCTGCATACCATATAAGTTTCATTAATTTTACCTTATAAAGACTTGTCACTTTAATTGATGATGCAAAATATCTAATTACCTCAACAACTTTATCCAATGATAAATCTGTGTTTCCATGAAACATTTGATTTCCCTGGAACTTTGCATAGCTCGCTTCAATTGCTTTTCTGAGATAGGCATCTCGATCTTCCTCGTATAAAGAGGTTGCTGCCGCTAAATATTTTTGATAAGATTCTGCTGATAGATTTGCTTTCGCTCCGTTTAAAAGAGACAGAAACCATTCTGGATCCTGATCTATTTTCTTAAGAATGGTATCATGTGCCTTATCCTGCACTTGGTGGCTTTCGTATCTTGTAATAGTTTTACCACCCCAACCTAACAATAAGCATAAATCGCTTTGGCTTATACCATACTTTGCTCTAATTTCTCCTATTTGTGCTGATGTTAAAAGTCCTTCCTTTTCTCTATATGCATCCTTTAATCTGATGTCATTGTCCTGCATCTGCTGTTCATCCATGTAGAGTTCTTTTGCTAATTCACAGAAGAAATACGATGCCTCATAATTTACTGTGCGATTCTTAAACGTAGCCTGATCCATAATAAGAACGGTTTTCACTACATGTTCTTCCATACAGCATGGGCAGATTCTCTTTTCACTTTTAATGATCTTCATTTCCATAAAAGTACCCTCAAGGTATCAATTGATACCCATATGATATATCCATTATTCAATTTTGTCAATTGTTTATGCCACCATATTCTATGCAATTCTCGATATGCAGGATTTTGAAAAGACACAGGCAACCATCCGACTGATGAACGAGCTTGCAAAAGGCCGGTCAGAGAATCTTTCCCTGACCGGCCTTGCTCAATCTTATTCTTTGACAAACAACTCGTAATCATTCCACGCCCTTTGGTGAAAAGGGATCCTCATAGATTGCATACACCCCCGGACGGCAGAGCTGTCCGGAGCCGTTGACCGCGGAGCGCACGCCGTCGATGGCCGGGTCGGAATAGGTGCAGAACCATTTTTCCATCCTGCCCTTTAATTGGGTTACCAGTTTTTTATATTCCGGTAAACCGTACAGATTCTTCTCTTCTCCCGGATCGTCCACGAGGTGATACAGCTCGTGTTTTCCATAGGGATACCGGTGCACATATTTCCATTCTTTCGTCCGGATCATGCGGACAGGCCCGTATTCGTCAAAGATCACAACCTCGTCGCGGTGCTCCCTCTGCTCGCCTTTTAAAAGCTCTGTAAAGCTTCTTCCGGGAAGTCCCGTAGGCTGCTTATCGGAAAGTCCCGTCAGCTTAAGGATCGTCGGGAGCAGATCGCAGGCGCTTATCATTTCGCTGCAGACGGTATTTGCAGGAATGTGCCCCGGCCAGGAAATCAGAAACGGCACCTTAACTGCGGAATCATACATATTCATCGGGAATGTCCCGTTGCCCTTTCCCCAGACGCCGTGCTGTCCCATGCTCATTCCATTGTCCGCTGTAAAGAGGATTACGGTATTGTCCGCCAGCCCCTGTTCTTCTACTGCATCCAGCAGTCTGCCGATCTGTTCATCCATCGCACTGATCGCCGCAAAATAGCCCCGCAGATTTTCTTCCCTCTTACCGGTTCCATATACCGCGCCGGTGCGCAGATCGGGATGATCCGGCACGTTGGGAATGCTGGGAAACGTGCAGCCATCGTAGTAATCGATCCACTTTGCAGGATGGTGCTCCTTTTCCCAGGGAGAATGGGGTGCAGTATAGTGGACAGACAAATAAAACGGGTCGTCCCCTTCGCCCAGCTCTTTTAAATATTCCAGTGCACGATCCGTGATCAGATCTGTCACATATTCCCCATGATGCACGGTGATTTCTCCATGGTCCACCATGTCCGGGTGGTAATAACAGCAGCCGCCCATGCCGATGGTGTACCACTCCTGAAAGCCCTGCTGCGGTTCGATGCTGTTGCCCAGGTGCCATTTTCCGGAGAGTGCGCAGTGATAGCCGTTCTGCGCCAGAATGTCCGTATAGGTGGGCTGTCCTTCCAGATAGGAAATCGGCTTCCGTTCCTGCTTATAGCCCTCGAAATAAGGATTTTCCTTTCCCTGGGCGGCAAATTTCTCGCCGTCTAAGTTTCCGCTTCTGAGCCAGTCCTGTACGCCGTGAGCGGAAGGCATTTTCCCGGTCAGAATGGATGCCCTCGCCGGAGAGCATACCGGCGAGGCACAGAAGAAGCTGTCAAACCGCATTCCCTGTTCTGCAATTCTGTCCAGGTTGGGCGTATAAAGCTCCGGTGTCCCGGCGCAGTGCATCGCCCAGGGGCCCTGATCGTCTGCCAGAATCATGATTATATTCGGTTTTTTCTCTGTTTTTTCCATATTATTATAGTTTCCTTTTTACTGCTTTGCTTTTGTTTTCTGATACTCTGCATTGACTGCCTCAAGGATCTCTTCACCGCCCTGACTTCTCCAGGACTTGCTCAGCTGCTCTACACCCTCTTCGATGGAAAGCTTACCCTGCAGCATATCCGAAAAGTACTGGGTGTAAATATCGTCCACTGCGGCGCCGTTTTCGATCTCAACCTGCGTTTTCTGCTTAATCAGGTTCGGAACCTGGCACTGGGTCGCAAGATCAACGGTATGCAGCGCACGTTCCCGGTTCGGATCGGTTACAGGGATGTAGTTGCTCTCCAGAGGCCAGTAGAAGGAGCCCCACGCCAGCGCGTGCGCCCAGCCATTGGGCGAGAAAGCATCCTTTGCACGCTCTTCTTCGTTGAAGACGATTTCGTCGCCATCCTTGGTGTAATGAATACCTTCGATACCAAGACGCAGCAGGTTATTTCCTTCCTCCGAAACCATGAAGTCCACAAATGCTGCCGCTTTGTCAGGGTTCTTGCAGGCTGCGGTGATACAGGTCATCATACCGCTCTTGCCCTGCTTGCTTAAGCCTCTCGCGCCGTCCGGACCTGCGGGTGAAAGATCATAGCAGATCGAAGCGTCCGGGAACAGCTCTCTGACGCTGTTTTCATGACGGGTCACATGACGGAACAGGGGTGCAGGCATCATGCCGGCTTTGCCCTGATAGAACTTTTCTTCTTTTTTAGACATATCATTCAACATCAGCTCCGGATCGATCGTACCTGCATCCCACAGCTCTTTGATGTAGGTCATGCCCTTTACAAACGCAGGATCTTCAAAAACGGGGATTACCTGATCGTTTTCATCCAGCGAATAGTCCGCATAGGGTAGTCCGTATGCGAAAAATACCCAGTCAAACTGTCCCGGCTTTTCTGCCGTGTAGCCGTATGTATTGTTCTGTCCGTCGCCGTCCGGATCGTCGTTTGTGAAAGCGAGCATGACGTCTTTCATTTCATCCAACGTCTGCGGATAGGACAATCCCAAATTATCCAGCCAGTCCTGACGCATCACGATCAGGGTATTGGCCACACTGTACTGTGCAATAAACGGCATGCCGTAATATTTTCCATTTTGTGCCGACCACTCGTAATTTTCCAGCCATGCCTTCATGCTCGGGAAGGAATCCATGTAATCATTCAGCGGAATAACCATTCCATCATCAATCCACTGCTGGGTTGCGCTCGTCCCGTATGCACCAGTTACCACATCCGGGAAATCGCCGGACGCCATCGCAACGTTGACCTTTTCCGTATTGGCTTCCGGAACGATTTCAACCGTCAGGTCTATGCCGAGTTTTTCGTTGATCGCTTCAATAATGCGGTCGTTATCCTGAATTGCTTCTGCCGCAGCGTCGCCGGTCGTCAGCCAACGGATCGGAACCCGCTCTGCAGAATCCGCAGTGTTCTGACCACCCGAAGCGCTGTTGCCGCAGCCTGCTGCCAGAATCGTTGTCGCTGCCATCGCTGTTGCCAGAAATGCACACTTACTTCTTTTTCTCATTTTGTTCCCTCTTTCTTTCCCTTTTATATTTTACCCCTTCACTGCGCCTGCCGTCATCCCTGCTGTGAAATATTTTTGGAAAAACGGATACGCGCACATGATCGGAATAATTGCCAGCATCACAGCCGCCATCTTCATCGGCTGTCCTAATAAAAACAGGCTTTCTCCGCCGCTGGAATATGCTGCGTCATTCTGAAACAGCATCGACCGTAAAAACAGCTGCAGCGGCCATGCTTCTTTCTTATTGATATACATAATCGCCGAGAAAAAGTCGTTCCAGTGATCGACTGCATAAAACAGCGTCACCGTCGTCAGCGCCGGTTTGGAAATCGGAAGCATGATCCTAAACAATACGCCGATCTCCGTACATCCGTCCAAAAGCGCCGCTTCCTCCAGCTCCATCGGAAGCTCCAAGAAGAAGTTTCTTAAAATAATCAGGTTGTAGGTGTTGACCGCCGACGGCAGGATCATCGCCCACAGCGAATTCATCAGATGCAGATCCTTTACAACGATGTAGGTCGGAATAATTCCGCCGGTAAACATCATCGTAAACACTGCCAGAAACATGAAGAACCGCTGTCCCTTTAAATCCTTTTTCGACAGCACATACGCCGCCATCGTCGTAATCAGCATGTTGATCAGTGTGCCGACAACCGTGATAAAAATCGAGTTCGCATACGATCTCCACAGATCGAAGCTTTTTAACATATAGGCATAGCCTTCAAACGACCATTCGTCCGGCCATAAATGGATGTTCGTCGCCAGATAGCTTTTCAGCGAGGAAAACGAAACAACCAGGCAGTCCCAGAACGGGTAAAAGGTTGTCAGCCCCAGCAGAATCAGAAAAATCAGATTTACTGTGTCAAAAATCCTGCTGCCGACAGAAACCTTGATTTTTTTCGGCTTTTCCCTGCTCATCAGTAAATTCCCTCCTCTCCTGCCATGCGTGCTGTCTTGTTTGCAATGACAACCAGTGCAAAGTTGATCACGGATTTAAACAAGCCGACCGCTGTCGCCAGCTCAAATTTGCCTTCCTGCAAGCCCATCCGGTATACATAGGTATCGATGATATCCGCCGTCCCGTATACGCCTGGATGATACAATACGAAAATCTGTTCAAAGCCCGCCTGCATCAGTCCGCCGATTCTCGTAATCAGCACAACGATAATAATAGAACGGATACACGGCAATGTGATATGTAACAGCTTCTGCCACCGGTTCGCCCCGTCCACGGTCGCCGCCTCGTACAGCTGCGGATCGATTCCGGTGATCGCCGCCAGATAGATAATCGTGTTCCAGCCGAACGTTTTCCAGATCATCGAAACGACCATCGTGCCGACGAAATACTTTTCATCTGTCAAAAATCCGATCGGTGCAAAGCCGAGCGCCTTGATGACGCCGTTGACAATACCCGAATCCATCGATAACAGGCTTGTCAGAATACCGCCCAGAACGACCCAGGAAATAAAATTCGGAATGTAAATCGCTGTCTGGATGACCCGTTTTACCTTTCCAAGCCGCAGCTCATTTAAAAGCAGCGCAATGATAATCGGAAACGGAAATCCGAAAATCAGTCGGATCAGGCTGATCCGGATCGTGTTCCAGAAAACGGAATAAAACTTTTCCATTCCAAACAGCTTTTGGAACATTTCCGTCCCCGCCCACGGACTTTTCCAGATTCCAAGCATCGGATTGAAATCCTTGAATGCAATTGTTACGCCGTACATCGGAACGTAACAGAAAATGATGTAATACAGAATCGCCGGAAGCAGCATCAGATACAGATATTTATGCTTCCAGAAATACAGTGCTGCCTTCTGCAGGCCCCCCTGCTGTCGGCCCTTTGAAAGTGCTGCGGTTTTTTCCCTCTTTCCCGTCATGTACCTTCCTCCCTCTCTTTTTTTCTGAAACAGTCCTGTTCCGTAAATGCTGCCCGCCTGGTGGCTGCAGCCCCTTT
>ERZ773185.442-NODE-442-length-37831-cov-4.560303_pt1 | contig 37831 bp, 45 predicted proteins | sample MGYA00580531_ERZ773185 | MGnify/ENA primary metagenome ERZ773185 (study PRJEB29015, sample SAMEA2737799) | human gut metagenome | biome: human gut; feature: human-associated habitat; material: faeces | place: China | collected 2012 ...
CGCGCCGAAAGTAGTTGGGGGATCGCTCCCTGCGAGGATAGGGCATTGCCATGCACATCTAAACGAACTTTGGCACCTGGCATTGCGTGTCAGGGTTCGGATATTGGAGAGTTGTCCGAGAGGCCGAAGGAGCAGCATTGGAAATGCTGTATACGGGTTAAAGCCTGTATCAAGGGTTCGAATCCCTTACTCTCCGTTTCTTATGACCCATTAGTCAAGCGGTTAAGACACCAGCCTTTCACGCTGGTATCGTGGGTTCGAATCCCGCATGGGTCACTTAATTTATTATCGCGGGGTAGAGCAGCCTGGTAGCTCGTCGGGCTCATAACCCGGAGGTCGTTGGTTCAAATCCAGCCCCCGCAATTTTGGTCCGTTGGTCTAGTTTTGGTTAGGACGCATCCCTGTCACGGATGAGATCACGAGTTCGAGTCTCGTACGGACCGTAAATGGCTCGGTAGCTCAGTTGGTAGAGCAACGGATTGAAGCTCCGTGTGTCGGCGGTTCGATTCCGTCCCGCGCCACTAGCCATTTTATTATCGTTCAGCCACGTTATGATAATGGGGCTGAACGATTTTTTCTTTTTCTCCAAAAATTATAAAACGACGCAGTCAGTAAATGATCACTGATGTTTTTTATGCTTATGAAAGCGTCAAATACGAATTCGCTATTGAAAGATTGATGTCCAAATAGCTTAGGTGAACTATCCATCAGCAGCTTTTGCACGATAACATAATGAAAAACACGCTGTCCTAACCTTGGTATGGCTAGAACAGCGTGTTTTTGGCTGCTGGATTATTTCTGCTTGTCTTTTAAAAGCTCAACGATTTCAGCTAAATATTTTTCCTCAGCACTTGGTTCAGGATCAGCCGGTGCCTCATCGTGACTTGGCATCAGCTTATTGACAAACTTCACCAATAAAAAGACAACAAAGGCAATGATTAAGAAGTTGATGACTGAGTTTAAAAAGGCCCCATAGCGGAAGTGCGCGTCGCCAAAACTAAAGACCAGATTAGAAAGATCAATCTTGCCTAAGAAGATTCCAATCAATGGGTTGATCAGATTCTTAACCAGCGCATTGACGATTGACGTAAAGGCCGAGCCGATGATTACCCCGACGGCCATATCCATGACATTGCCGCGTGAAATAAATTCCTTGAATTCCTGCAACGTTTTTTTCATTAAAGTATCTCCTGTTATTCTTAGAGCAACAGTAAGATTATATGCTAAATCAACTAATTGAGCAATTAAAAATTAAATTTAGTATCCATATAATTAAAAATATTATAGTTATTAAAGTTAATCAAGTGACTAATTATTGCTTGTAAAATTAAGAAGGTTGATTGTATAATATTAGAAATTTTTAATTTAAGAGAGGAATTCTAATTATGTTCAGTCAAATTGGTGAACTCATTTTTAATAATGAGGCCGTTGCTAAGACTTCTGATTTTACAATGGGATTGGAAGTCGAGATGCAGCGCGTGGATGAAACCGGCAATGTCAGTCAAGAACCGTATCCGGCCGCGATTGGCGATGAAAAGACCAATCCTTGGCTGACCAATGACTATTTGGAGACGATGCCTGAAATGGTAACACCGGCTGCCAGCCACTCATTGGATGCAATGCATTATCTTTATAAAATCAATAATGCTCTGCGTGCGGCCCTGGCTCCTGGTGAACTGCTCTGGCCACTGTCAATGCCGCCTAAGCTGCCAGCTGATAAATCACAGCTGCGTTTGGCAAAGATGGGACCAAAAAAAGAGGCCTATTTGAAAGAATGGACCAAGCGTCACAGCTATTCAGAGGGAACGCCATGCGGAGTACACATTAATCTAAGCATTGATCAGCATATTATCGATCTGGTCAAAGCAGGCTTTCCTGATAAGTTTAAGGACGAAAAAGCAGTACGCAACTATCTGTACGCGGTTTTGGCGCAAGGATTCGTTCGCTATCGCTGGTTTATTACCTATCTGTTTGGTGCCAGCCCAATTGCTGAGGCCAACTATTTTGAAAAAGGGCAGGGGATTGACCATCCAGTTCGCAGCATTCGCCAAAGCTCGTATGGTTTTGGGACCAAATTTCAGGGTGACTATACGGATGTCCAAAGCTACGTTGATCGAATTGAAGACGGGGTTAAGCAGGGAATTTTGACCTCAGATTATGAATTTCACGGCAGCGTGCGGTTCAAGGGCAATGCCAACCTAAAAGAGCTGCCCAAGACTGGGGTGGAATATATTGAGCTGCGCATGCTGGATCTGGATCCCAGCAGTTCAGTTGGTGTCAGAACGGATACACTGCGTTTTATTCGTCTGCTGGCCAGTTATTTTATTATGCACCCAGCCTTGCCGCTTGCAGAGGTTAATCGAGTCCTGGATAATGCCGACGAGATGAATGATGTGGTGGCTAAAGAACTGCCAACTGAACCTTGTCATTATCAAAACAAGGCTTTGGCAATGATCAAGAGTCTGGAGCGCTATGCCAACCAGATTCAACTGGGACCAGAATTTTCCGAGATTTTGGAGGATCTGGAAGACCGGGTTATCAATCCTAAAACCACACCAAGCGCTAAGCTGATGAACTACATCGAAAACGGTTCTTTAGAAAGCTATGCACTGCGCCGGGCGCGTCGCTATCAAGAAGCGGCCATGGAATCGCTGCATCCGTTCCAGGGATTTGCCGGTGATCATATTCCAAATGCCGATGAGCTGAAGCGAGAACTTGATAAATAGACGAATTTAAGATTAGACATAAAAAACGGCACTGCCAGCTTGAAGCTTATGCAGTGTCGTTTTTATGCTAGTTGTTTTGATTATCGGTATGATGACGCTTGGCTGCAACCTTGGCTGAGCGGCGGATAAAGTCGCCAAACAAGGCCTGTGATTCGCGGTAATGCTTATACATATTTTCAGGATGCCACTGCACGGCCAGAATCTGATCACTGTCACTCGATTCTAGGGCTTCAATGACTAGATCCTGCGCGCGGGCAGCGACCTTAAGCGAAGGCGCTACCCGATCAATGGCCTGGTGGTGTCGCGAATTGATATAAGGATGCTTGCCGATCAGCTTGTAGAGGCGACTGTCCAGGTCAACGTCAATATGATGCGAAGGCAGATTGCCTGGGGCACCTTGAACATGTTTTAAATGAGCGTCTGGATTCTCAGAAAGGTCTTGATACACGGTTCCACCCAGCCCAATGTTGATCAGCTGCATACCGCGGCAGATTCCTAAAATGGCCTTGCCGGACTGAACCGCCCCCTTGAGCAGTGCAATCTCAAACAGGTCCCGTTTACGGTAGGTCATTCCCAGATTCATGTGTGGCTCTTGACCGTAAAATGTTGGATCAACATCGGCCCCGCCAGCAAAGACAATCCCATCAAAAGTCTCGAGATATTCAGGCGCTAAGTCGGGCTGCACGCTTGGAAAAATAATCGGCACGCCCCCTGATTTAACAACGGCTTCAATAATCGGCCGCGGCGCAAATGGAGCATTGCGCTCGTTGATAACGTTGGTGGCTTCAGTCAAGGTTGCGGCTGGAATCGCAATTTTTGGTTTCATTAGAAAAATCCCCCATTTGCAAAAATCTTATTAGAATGAACTTATCATACTTAATCAGAAAAAGTACAGTTAAATGCTGAAAAATATTAAAAAAAGATGATAAAGCGATTAGTGAAACAGTTGGTGCCAGTTGGCCGTTGCTTTTAATTTTTTTGAAAATTGGTCGTAATCGCTGAAATAAAGGCATTTGGTAACTAGAAAGCTGAATTTTCATAACGATTTACTAAAAAAACGCAATTGACAAAGTGACCAACAGCGAGTATCTTTATTTGCGATGAATGAATGTCCTTTAAGTTTAGTCCAGAGAGGCTAGCAAGGAAACGAATTAAATTGCGGCATGGTGAATGCTGTTTTCGTTGAACGCTGCCCTCAAGTAAGGGTGGCGTTTTTTTAAGGGCAAATTCACAAAGGAGGATTTTTGATCCGCCATTTAAAGGACGACAGTGAGCGTCCAAACGGTTACTCGTGAATTTAAGGAAGGATTTTTTCAAATGTTAGAACCTATGAACCTTGTCCGCTTAGAAAACTTTGTCAGCGTAGAAGATCTGTCGGCTGATGAAGTCAACGCTTTGATTGCTCGTGCTGAATACTTCAAGCGTGGTGGTGCCGTGCCAAAGCTGAACAAACCGGTCTATGTCGTTAACGGCTTCTTTGAAAACTCTACTCGGACGCATACCAGCTTTGCCGTGGCTGAACGTAAGCTGGGCTTGACGGAGATTCCATTTGATCCGACGCATTCTTCAGTTAAGAAGGGTGAGACGCTGTACGACACGATGTTGACGATGACGGCGCTGGGAATTGATCTGGCGGTTATTCGTCACAGTGAAAACAACTACTATCAGCCACTTATCGACACCAAGGAAGGCGAACAGGCCAACATTGGAATCGTTAATGCCGGTGATGGTTCGGGCCAACACCCATCACAATGTCTGCTGGACGTGATGACGATCCATGAACAGTTTGGTACCTTTAAGGGCCTGAAGATTGCCATTATCGGTGACATCAGCCACTCCCGCGTTGCCCGCAGCAATGCTCAGCTGCTCAATAAGCTGGGGGCTGAAGTCTACTTCTCTGGTCCAGAATACTGGTTTAATGAAGACTTTACGCAGTATGGTCAATACAAGCCGGTTGACGAACTGGTTGGCGAGATGGATGCCATCATGCTGCTGCGGGTTCAACATGAACGGCTTTCCAATGATGATGCTCACGAAAAGGACTTCAGCAAAGAAGCCTACCATGAAAAGTACGGCATGAACCAAGATCGCTACAACAAGATGAAAGACAATGCCATCATCATGCACCCAGGCCCAATCAACCGTGGCGTTGAACTGGCCAGTGAACTGGTTGAAGCACCTAAATCCGTCTTCTTCCGTCAGATGCAAAACGGGGTCTTCATGCGGATGGCAATGATCGAAGCAGTTCTGCGCGGTCGTAAGTTGGGTGGTTTGGAATAAGATGACGACAAAACTGATCAAGGGTGGTACGGTCTTTGTAAACGGCCAATTGGTTAAAACGGATGTCCGAATTGCTGATGACAAAATTCAGGCAATTGGCAACGATCTGCCGGCCGCCGATGAAACGATTGATGCCACCAATAAATTAGTAGCACCAGGACTGGTTGACGTTCACGTGCATTTCAGAGAACCGGGCCAAACCTATAAGGAAACGATCGAAGCCGGCAGCAAGGCAGCTGCTCATGGTGGTTTTACCACGGTTGGCGCCATGCCAAACGTTGATCCGGTACCTGACACGCCAGCACGCATGCAGGCACAGACTTCTTTGAATCAAAAAGAAGGGGTCATCCATATTTTTCAATATGGTGCAATCACGCATGGACGGACCAGTGAGGAACTGGTTGACTTTCATGGCCTCAAGCAGGCAGGCGCTTATGCCTTCAGCAACGATGGCAGCGGTGTCCAGACGGCTGGCACCATGTATCAAGCCATGGAAGGCATCGCCAAAGAAAAGATGATCTTGGCGGCGCATGTTGAAGATGATTCGCTGCTGTTTGGCGGGATCATGAATGCTGGCAAACGAGCTGAAGAACTGGGACTGCCGGGTGCACCCAGCGTTTCGGAATCGGCTCAGGTGGCTCGGGATCTGGTCTTAGCCAACGCGACGGGGGTTCACTACCATATCTGTCACGTTTCTACCAAGGAAAGCGTTGCGATGGTACGGTTTGCCAAGTCACAGGGCGTCAACGTAACCTGTGAGGCATCACCACATCATCTGTTGCTGGCTGATCAAGACATCCCGGCCAATAACTCATATTACAAGATGAATCCGCCGCTGCGTCATGAAGATGATCGGCAGGCGCTGATTGAGGGACTGCTTGATGGTACGGTTGACGTGATTGCGACTGACCATGCCCCACATTCACAAGCTGAAAAGCCAAAAGATGACATGCGGGGGGCAGCTAACGGTATTACTGGCAGTGAGACGGCTTTTCCGATGATGTATACCAAATTCGTCAAGGGCGGCATCTGCACCTTGGAACAGCTGCTGAACTGGATGAGCACCAACCCAGCTGACATTTTTGGTCTGCATGAAGCTGGGCATCTGGAACCGGGCAAGCCAGCCGATATCGTGATTTTCGACTTGACCACGCAGCGAACGCTTAATGAAGCTGATTATCTTTCCAAAGGCGTCAACAATCCGTTTACCGGTGAGCAGGTCTATGGCACGGCTGATCTGACGCTGGTTGATGGTAAGGTTGTCTATCAGCGATAAAACTATTAAATTCAAACCAGATCGAAAAGAGCGGTCTGGTTTTTTTACTTCTCAAACATTTGTTCGCAATTGAGAAACGTGTTAAAATGAGATACCAATCCAGAATTAGGAAAAGAAAATGGTGAAAGCTTTGAAAACGATAACTTGGCAAGACATCATCCGAATGCTTAACAGTGATGTCTACTTATATGAATTAGGTCGTAAATGGGGAAACGATTTTTTAACTTCCGAACAGCAGGCTGCCATGATTCGCAAATATCAAAACGAACTGCTAGACCTGCAGGATGATCTGGCGGACTACACGAGCTTGCCGCTACCTGACAGTGCAACTTTGATTGGTATTTTTATGGCGCGCTGCGTGATTGCGGAACTGATCAATCAAGAGCCGGTTGCCAGTGATGAGATTTTAAAGGTTGATTATAGTGCCAAGCCGGATCAGTTTGATTCTCGTTGGACGATCACGATCTATAATCCGGTTGCTGATGAAGAGATGATTGGCGTAGCGGAGCTCTCCTATGCTGAGATTTTGGGGATGCGCGTAGCAATCGATGATGATACTGATTTTATGGCCGGGCTGGCTGTTTTATTCAATGAGATTACCAAATCAGGACTTTATGACTGGGAGCGCAGTGCGGTGATCTATCGTCAGAATGCCGAGCAGCGGGCAGTTGAATCCGCTATGTATGATTTTATGGAGCAGACGCAGCAAATCGCGCTGTTTTTCGATGAGTACGTGGCCAGCCATCCCGATGATCCGAATCTGCCCGATGAGATTGCACTTTTTTGGCCATTGACTACCGGCATTATGGCGCCATTAGATGCTGATGATCCAGCCAGTCCGCTGATTTCAACAATGCAGCTAGATCCCAAGCTATTGGCTAGGTTCAAGCTGCGGTTTGGCCAAGCGTTTCGCCGTTTTAAAGGTGAATAGTCTTTTACAGCGATAACATTCGTGTTTTTCTGATTTAACCGTCTGAAATATCGGAACGCTATTAAAAATCATTAAAATTCACTTCTATTAATGATTGAATGGTTAAAAATGTTCGCTCAATATGTTAAGATAAATATAATCATTTTCTAAGCAGATTTTAGGAGGAACATTATGCGGGCGATTTTAACCACGATTGGCAAGGATAAAACCGGGATCATTGCAGGGGTCAGCAGCTATCTGGCTCAAAATGACATTAATATCGTAGACGTCTCTCAAACTATTATGGATGGATACTTTACGATGATGATGATGGTCGATGTAGACGATGCTGCTGCTGATTTTGAAAAGCTGACCCAAGAACTGGATGCTTTAGGCACCAAACTGGGCGTCGACATCAACATTCGCAACCAAGAAATGTATGACGCTATGCACCAGCTATAGGAGGCCTGTTTTGGAAACTGAAAAGATTATGGAAACGGTTCGCATGGTCTCTGAGGAAAAACTTGATCTGCGAACGATTACGATGGGGATCTCGCTGCTTGATTGTATCGACAGCGACAGTGATCGGTCCTGTCAAAAAATTTACGACAAGATTACGAAAAAGGCCAAGGATCTGGTGCGGGTTGGCAAGGAAGTCGAAACTGAATTCGGAATTCCAGTTGCCAACAAGCGTATCACGGTGACGCCGATTTCATTGATTGCCGCGGCCTCTGGTGATCACGACTATGTCAAGTATGCCCTGGCTTTGGATCGAGCTGCCAAAACGGTAGGCGTTGATTTTATTGGCGGCTATTCAGCACTGGTTCAAAAGGGATACCAAAATGGCGACAAGACGCTAATCAAGTCGCTGCCTGAAGCCTTGACGCAGACTGACCTGGTCTGTGCATCCGTTAATGTTGGCTCCACAAGAACGGGGATCAACATGGATGCCGTCAAGGAAATGGGGGAAGTCGTTAAAGAAGCTTCCGAACTGGACTACATGAACAATGCCAAGATGGTGATCTTCTGCAACGCGGTCGAAGATAATCCGTTTATGGCAGGGGGCTTTCATGGCGTTGGCGAATCGGATGTCGTCATCAACTGTGGAGTCTCGGGTCCAGGGGTTGTCAAGGCAGCCCTTGAAAAGGTTAAGGGCGAATCAATGGACGTCGTAGCCGAAACCATCAAAAAGACGGCCTTTAAGGTTACTCGGATGGGGCAATTGGTTGGTACCACGGCGGCCAAGCGTCTAGGCGCCAAATTTGGAATTGTTGACCTTTCATTGGCCCCCACGGCAGCGATTGGCGACTCAATTGCCGAAATCTTGGAAGAAATCGGGCTTTCAAGCGTTGGCGCGCATGGAACGACCGCAGCTTTGGCAATGCTTAACGATGCTGTTAAAAAAGGCGGCATTATGGCCTGCAGTCATGTCGGCGGACTTTCCGGCGCTTTCATTCCGGTTTCTGAAGATGCTGGGATGATCAAAGCCGTGAATGCTGGCTACTTGAACGTTTCCAAGCTAGAGGCCATGACGGCGGTCTGCTCGGTCGGGCTTGATATGATTGCAGTACCGGGTGATATCGAAGCTTCAACCATCAGCGGGATGATTGCCGATGAAGCCGCAATTGGGATGATCAATGCCAAAACAACGGCAGTCCGGGTCATTCCAGTTCCTGGCAAAAAGGTTGGCGATACGGTTGAATTTGGTGGTCTGCTGGGCTATGCGCCAATCATGGATGTCAGTCACGCCTCTTCAGCAGCCATGATCAGTCGCGGCGGCACGATTCCGGCACCGGTTCACAGCTTTAAAAATTAACGATAATGTTAAAGATCGTACTTGTCTGGTTAAATTGACAATTAACGGTCTTTTTTTTATTATTAAATGAGAAATTGCGGATTTATTTAGAATATGGTATCATAATTCTAATATTTTTTTAATTTAGAATTGGGAGTGGAGAATATGAGTGTCCGGGTTCGCGACCTATTGAAACTGCCAACCCTGTCGCGATCACACATCGCAGCAGGCGAAGCAGGGCTGGATCGAATAGTTTCAACAGTATCGGTAATCGACTTTACAGCGACGTCGGTGGCCCAACGAGAACTCTATCAGCCGGAAAATTCGGCTAATGAACAGCTGCTGCTGACCTCAATTGAACAAGACAACTATGATCTGGTAACGGATTGCACTAAAATCGAACAGCTGGCCAAAACTGGTTGTGTTGGCGTGGTAATTTATTATGTTGGTGAGCGGGTACCAAGTCTCCTTACTGAAATCAAGGAAACGGCTGATCGTCTCAGATTTTTAATGATTTTTGCCCAGGAAACGCAAAAGAACATGACCTATAGTGCCGTTATCTCTGAAATCATGTTTGCGATTTTCCAAGATCGGATGCGTCATCCCAGCTTTGCACCGACAATTATCGGTCGCGTTTCGGCAATGCCGGAATATCGGCGCAGCGTTGGCGAGGTCCTAAAGCTTTTGGCCGAACAGATACAGGCTTCATTGGCAGTTATCGATGACCAAGGCGAGATCGTGTATCGTGAAAACTGGCCTAAAGAAGCGGTTGTCAACTGGGAAAGTCTCTTGAACGTGGTTGAAAAAATTAATATGAATGGCGAGCTGCCGGTAACTACATCTGATGGTATGAAGATTACGCATTGGCGCTTGCCAAACAGTGAGGAGACGGTCTTGTTCGTTGGCCGCCAGACGGTAACCAATCTGACGTGCGAGCGAGTGGCTGAAACGCTGCAGACGGCCTTGAATCTTTGGGGCGGGCAGAATCAAGATGATCAAAATCTGATTCGCGCCATCATTCAAGGACAGATCGTTCGGGCCGCCAAACTTGGTCGCCATTACCGTTTTGAGACTAAAAATACGCAGGCTGCCTTGATTGTCAGCTGTCCGAATGACGTTAACAAAGCTAAGATGAAAAAATGGGTTGATCAACTGACTGAGCAATATACCGACCAGCTGATCAGTGACTGGTATAATGACCAATTGATCGTATTGTTGGAAAAGACGCCTTCCTATCAAAACTGGCAGAATTGGGAAACTGACTTTAAGAAGGACGATCATCAATTGGCTGCTCAATGTGTCGTAGTCGAAGCCGCCCTGGTTGATGGCGTTGGCGGCATTCAAAGACTGTATCAGCTGGTCAGTCAATACTTGCCAGCGGCCCGTACGATCTTGCCATATCGCTTGTTTTTGAATCAGGCTGATTTAGAGTTTGCGCGGGGCTGTCAAAGAGAGCTGCAGGAAGAAGGCACTGAGGTCATTCGTTGGCAAAAACGGTTGGACTCCATGCAGCATAATCTGGTAGAAACACTAATGGCCTTTTTGCTTGATACGCCACAGAATATAGAGCAGGCTGGTGATCTGCTTTACGTTCACCGAAATACGATCAAATACCGGCTGAATAAGATCAGCAATCGATTTGGCTTTGTTCCCGGCGTCATGCCTGAATCATTCGAGCTCTACCAGGCTTTAGGCGTCCATCGGCTTTTGCGCGGCAATGATGACCCAGGCGAATTAGGCGAATAAAACAAGTGCAATGGAAAATTTTAGTTGACATGCCTAATGACAAGCGGTGATTTTATTCGTATAATATTGCGTATAGTTAGAAATCTATCTGCGAACGTAGACTTCTAATTAGCTGTCAGCGTCGGCAAGCGCTGGCACACTTCAAATTTTCCTAATTCCGAGAGTAGCTAGAGAAAACCTTGATATAAAGGCTTTCCGGCTACTTTTTTATTTTGGTCAACAGAAACATGCTGCTGATCAAGCCGGCTGAGCGATTCGCTAGATTAAAGCATTCGGCGACCAGCCGTTTTAATTTTTGCTGAAAAGTGAGTTGCAACTCACCTTAACGTCCGCTATAATGAGTGCATACTCACTTAATGAAAAGAGGGAAACAATGGAAAATACGATTGCAATTACCGACCTCCAGATTGGCTATCAGCAAAAACCCGTAGTCAAAAACATCAATCTTATCGTTCGTCCTGGTGAGATTCTTGGGCTGCTTGGTCCCAGTGGTTCGGGCAAAACCACCTTGATTAGGGCAATTATGGGGATGATCAAGCCAATGAGCGGCACGGTACGCGTTTTTGGCCAAGCCATGCCGAATCGACACCTGCTGGAAAAGATTGGCTATATGGGACAGACGGATGCTCTATACGATACGCTTACAGCCCGTGAAAATCTCCAGTTCTTTGCCAGCCTGCGCAAAATGCCGCATCAGCAGACTGTTGCGGAGATTGAGCGAGTTGCGCGGGTGGTTAGTCTGCAGTCGTTTCTGGATCGACGCGTGGCTGACTTTTCTGGCGGTATGAAGCGGCGGCTCTCATTGGCAATTACGCTGTTGGGAACCAGTGAGCTTTTGATTTTGGATGAACCGACCGTGGGAATTGACCCCGAGCTGCGGATCCAGATATGGCAGGAGTTAAAGCAGCTGGCAGCAGCCGGCAAAACGATTCTGATGACAACGCATGTAATGGAGGATGCTGAACAGGCCACGCAGCTTTTGATGATTCGAAATGGTGAGGCGATTGCTGCTGGCACACCGCTTGATCTGAAACAGCGGTATGCCGTTGATAACGTTGAAGAAGTATTCTTAAAAGCAGGGAGGATTCAAGATGCGCATCTTAGCAGTCTTTAAGCGAGTTATTTTGGAAATGCTGCGTGATCGACGCACGCTGGCTTTAATGATGTTTGGACCGTTGCTGATGTTGTCTTTGATTTGGGCGATGTTTCAGACCAATGCCACGCAAACGACCGTCCTGGCGACACAGAATGTCGATGCTTCATTGGTTAAGGCAGTTGACGGCACCAAACATCTCAAGGTCGTCAAACTTGCCAAAAACGAACGGCAAACGCCACGCCAGCTGATCAGGAAAAGTGATTACGCGGGCGTTTTAAAAGAACATGATGATAAATTAACGCTGACATTGGCGAATAACAATCCGTCGCAAAGCAAGCTGATTCGCCAAGGCCTCAGTCTGGCTAAGATCAAACTGGCACTGCAGAACCAGACACGAATAATCAAACAGCAGCAGGCAATGCTCCAAACACTGCTTGCTCAACTACCAGCGACAGGCAGGCAGCTATCTGTTGGCGGTCAGTCAACGGCCGAGAAAAAAGTTGCGGTTAAGTATCTATATGGCAGTGCCGCTTCGACTTATTTCGATGCGATTTTTCCAATTATGATCAGTTTTATCGTGTTCTTCTTTGTTTTTTTAATTTCAGGAATTGCACTGCTTAGAGAACGGACACGCGGCACGCTGGATCGGGTCTTGGCAACACCGATTCGTCGCGGTGAATTGATCGGCGGCTATATCCTTGGCTATGGCACGTTCGCGATCGTACAGACCTTGATCATCGTTGGCTTTAGCATCTGGATTTTTAAAATGCAGGTTTTGGGCAGTTTCAGCGGCGTCTTTTTAACCAATATTCTAGTTGCGTTGGTTGCGCTCACCTTAGGTCTTTTGATATCGGCATTTGCTCAATCAGAGTTCCAGATGATGCAGTTTGTACCAATCGTCGTTATTCCGCAGCTTTTATTCTCAGGCTTGATTCCGTTTGATACCATGCCGCATTGGTTGAAGCTGATCGGATATTGCACTCCGCTTTATTATGGATCCACGGCGATGACCGATATTATTGAAAAAGGTGCTGGTCTGCTGCAGGTTGGCAATGAATTGGGCAGTCTCATTGTATTTGCCGTTTTATTTATCTGTCTGAATGTGGTATCTTTGAGAAAATATCGTCCAGTTTAAAGGAGCTGTTGAGATGGCTGAAGATATTTTTGAAAACATGCTGGCTAAGATGGATATAACCCAGCGTCAGCGGGCAGTATTACGAGCCAGCATGGAGCTGTTTGCCACGCAGGGATTTAACCAGACCAGTACGCGGCAGATTGCCCAAAAAGCCGGTGTTGCTGAAGGAACGGTCTATAAGCAGTTTAAGACCAAACAAGCGATTTTAACGGCGATTCTGACACCGATTCGCGAATTGGTAATTCCTCAAGTAGCAGTTGATTTCGCACAAAATGTCTTGACGCGGCAATATCCGGAATTAAACGACCTGGTTCATGAGATTTTTTTGAATCGGCTGGAGTTGGTTGATAACAATCGCAACTTTGCTCGGTTAATGTATGGATCGTTTTTGGAACAGCCACATCTGCGCCAAGAAGTAGTTGATGCCTTTGCCAAAGTTGCCACGCCCTTCATTGAAGTATTTGAATACTATCAAAAGCAGGGCAAGATTCGTGAAGGCCTGACGATGGAAAGTATCGTTCAGTTAATGATTTCAACGATTTTGGGCTATACGACCAGGATGATTTTATTTGGTCAGCACTTTGATCCGCATACGGCAGCTGATGAAGGAACGAGTCTGGTCATGCACGGCATCGCCAATTCCTAGCTGTTATTGCTGCTGATTTATGCCGTATTTGAAATCAGACTGAACATAATTAAAACCGCCCGTTTCTTAGTAAAGAAGCAGGCGGTTGAATGTATCATTAACATTAGAAACAAGCATCACTTGACAATAACGGTAAGTGATGCTTTTGACTTTAATTGATAGCTTTAGCGCGGTGCTGTGTCAGATAGACCAACAAAAAGTCCAGCAGCAGGGTACAGCCGGTAATGGCAAAGACGGCTGAATAGCTGAACAGGCCAGAGATGGTTGAGCCGAGCAGCGCGCCCAAGACAGCGCCGGCAGCCTGGAATGATTGGTTATAGCTGAAGATGCGCCCAAACGCCTCGGTTGGCACTTCCAACGTCAGAATCGTCTGCGCAGCCGGCATTAAAGCAGCATTGGCAAAACCAAGCAAGAAGCGCCAGAACGCAAGCATCCGAGGCGAATTGGTCAAAGTCATCGGGATAAAAAGCACGGCCGCGACAATCAGTCCAGTCGTCAAAACTTTTTTGGGGCCGATTCGATCCATGGTATGACCGACTTTAGAAGCAGCCACCAGATTTCCCAGTCCGGGCGTGGCAGCAACGATACCGGCAACAAAGGCAATATTGCCGGTATCATGCATCATTTCCTTGACATAAAGCGATACGATCGGGTTAATCGACATCACTGATGATTGTACCAGCATGGTCGTGATAAATATAACCACGATCAATTGGCGGTTGTCGATTTGGCCCATCAATGCCTGTATTGGCTTCATGTTCTCTTTTTTGATCGGCGTAAATTTTTCCTTGACTAAAAATGAAGTAGCGATAAAAACGCCAAACATCAAGCCGCCGGTAATGAAAAACGGGATTCGATAGCCCCAGGCGCCAGACAAGGCTCCACCCAAAAGCGGTCCAATCAGGTTGCCGGTAACCCCGGCCGTCGTCATAGCCGACATTACCCAGCCTGATTTGCTGTGCGGAGTCTCACCGGCCATCAGCGCGATCGAATTATTGATATACCCAGAGAACGCGCCCTGTAAAAAGCGCATGCCGATAATCATCCAGACGTTGACCGAAAGCCCAGTAATAAAAATCGTGCATGCCATGACGCCAGAAGCTCGCATACACATCAGTTTGCGGCCCTTGCGATCGGCAAGACTGCCCCAGTATGGCGAGACGATTGCCTGGGAAATAAACGTGGCGGCAAATGCCATCCCCGAATATAAGTTGAGCTCAAAACGAGAGAAATTTCCCAGCTCATTGATAAAAAGCGAGATAAACGGCATCGTCATCGAGTATCCCATCCCGGTAACAAAGCAGCCCAGCCAAAGCGTATAAAAGGTCTGGTGCCATTTGCTGGGTAATTCGTGATGGGTACCGATGTTTGAGTCTTCCAAAAGATCACCTTCCAAACAGATTGTAGCTAAATCAATGAGCAGGCTTAGATCCGCTGATGATTCTGCCAGCTAAGGTAGCGATAAAAGATCACCAGCATCAAAACAGCCAGGACAACGGTTACCCACATGGCAGCTCGAACGCCCATCGTCAAAGAAGCCGGCAAACCGGAGATAACGACCAGAAGCGTGACTGAAGCTGCCCCGCAGGCTTGCCGCAGCGTATTGTTAAGAGCCGTTCCGTGACTGTTTTCTTGGGGTGCCAGCTGCGAGAAGGCTTCGGAAAGAGCAGGGTTGAACAAAAATGAGTTGCCGATCAATCGAATCATATAGGCAACAGTCAAGACCCAGACCGGCATGTGGGCACTGACATGAACCAGCGGAATCGAAGCCAAAAGCGTCAAGATGCCGCCAGTCGTAATCAGCCATTTAGGACCGTATTGATCGTAGAGCCGACCAGCAATTGGCGCAAACAAGGCATTACAGATGGCGCCAGGCAACAGAATTAAACCAGATTCAAAGCTGCCGATATGCATCACGTTTTGAGTAAAGATCGGCAACAGTTGCTCGGTTCCCAGCAGAATCATAAATGCGCAGCAGCCGACTGCCGTCATCATTCGAAACGAAGGGTAGCGAATGATCTGGACTTTCAGCATTGGATCGGCCATTCGCAGCTGGCGTTTAATAAAGAACCAGATAATGATCAGCCCAATCAGCAGCATCGCCAGGCCAATCAGCAAGTTGAGCTCAAAGACGGTCAGACTGCCTAGAATCAGTGATGATCCGATTAATGAGATCAAGACCGACACCAGATCGATCTTGATGGGGCGTGGCTGAGAAAAGTTGGGCATCTTAAAGAACGCGCCCAGCCATACCAAAAGCATTAATGGCAAGACAAAAATAAAGATATAGCGCCATGAGAAGTATTCCAGAATCAGTCCCGATAAAGAAGGTCCCAAAGCTGGTCCAGAAGCAATCACCAGACCAGACATTCCCAAAACGGAACCGCGCTTTTCAGGTGGATAGATGGTAATCATCGTCGTCATCTGAAACGTCATTAAGATTCCGCCAGCGCAGGCCTGAACCAAGCGTGCCAATAGCAGCAGCCAGAAATTATTTGCAAAGCAGCCAATCAGCGTGCCGATGATGAAGGTCCCAACCGTTGATAAAAAGACGCTGCGGTTGGTAAAGCGTTCATAGATGTTTGACGATAATGGCGTGATAACCCCGATCAGCAGCGTGTAGCCGGTCGTCAGCCATTGAGCGGCATTTAGCGAAACGTGCAGATCGTTTTTAATCACTGGCAAGGCGGTAACCATCATAGTTTGACTTGCCAGACTGATGAAACTGGCAACCAGCAGGATGATCGTTACGCTGTGGCGAGTGCGCGCGTCGATATTGGTTGCGGACATAACAGACTTCCTTTCATAAAATATCAAGCAACAAAAGTAGATTAAAGATATAATTTCATACCAATCTAGTCTAGCATTGAAAGCGTCATGCAAAACAAGTCCACCTGGATGATTTTTCGATTTTTTTGCTCAGAGGTCAGTCAGGTTTGATATGATTGTTCTTGTGAATAAATAATGAGGTGACATGATGAGCAAGCGAATCGCGGTATTTTCCGACGTGCACGGCAATCTGCATGCTTTGCAGGCAATGTATGCAGACAGTCTGCGCCATAGTGTTGATGAATATTGGTTTATTGGCGACCTGCTGATGCCCGGCCCAGGCGTAATGGAGATCTGGCAGCTGATTAAAAAAATGCAGCCAAGCGTAATGGTACGCGGCAACTGGGATGATTTAACGGTCAAGGGCGTGCGGGGACAGATGGATCTTGAAAAGCCCTCGCGAATCTATTTTGCTCGTTTGGCACAGTACGTTGGCGAGCATGTTTCCGCCGCTGTGATTGATGAGATTGCCAGTTGGCCGCTGCATGTTCAAAAGCAGACTGGCAAATTAACGTTTGGCATTTCGCATAATCTGCCGACGCTCAACATGGGGCAGGCGCTGTTTCCTACCAATCCAGTTGAGCATTTTGATCAGCTGTTTGAAAATTTCGATCAGCAAGACGTGGCGATCTATGCTCACGTTCATCACAGTCTGATGCGCTATGCCAGTGATGAGCGCTTGATCTTGAATCCGGGATCGGTCGGAGAGCCGTTTAATGGCTGGTGGCCGCTGCAGCACGATACGCGGGCTCATTATCTGATCTTGGAGGTTGACGATGATGGGATTGCTGAATTGGACTATCGGCACGTACCTTATGATCGTGAATCGGAATATGAGCTGGCTGTTGAATCAGATATTCCTTACCTGGAACTTTATAAGCGGACGCTTGAAACTGGCCGGGTCAATACGCATGATCAAGAGCTGCTTGATCAGATCAATCGCAAATGGGACTATCTGGCTGAGTATCAGGCTTATGCCAAACGAGTTAAGAAGCGTTCCTGACATATTGACCAACTAATGGTCGCTTTTTTGCCAGATTCCAATTTAATCTGATTTAATTACAAAAAGTAAGGCAAAAAATTTGCATTCAAAAACGCAAATTGGCATAATAGCCAACGAATGACTATGCAAATGTAAAAATCTTATTTTTAATCAAAATCTACATTAAATATGGAGGGTAGAAAATGGCAAAAAAGTCTAAGATTGCCAAGCTCAAGCATCAAGAAGCGCTGGTCGAAAAGTACGCGGCCAAGCGCGCCGAACTGAAAGCCGCCGGTGACTATATTGGTCTGTCCAAGCTGCCGCGCAATTCGGCACCGGTGCGCCTGCATCACCGTGACCGCTTGGATGGCCGTCCGCATGCCTATATGCGCAAATTCGGCTTGTCACGGCTGAACTTCCGTGAGCTGGCACACAAAGGTCAGCTGCCGGGCGTCAAAAAAGCCAGCTGGTAGCTAAAAAGGTCCATGGTCTGAAATCGTCAGCCATGAACCTTTTTATTTTTGCGAGCATGCTGTTATCAGCCGGTTCGCGGTATACTAAGCCTAAACAATCTTTTAAGAAGTGAAGTGAAGCTATGCTGAACAGATTAGTGGAGTGGACGGTGCGTTTCAATCAGCACTCGTTTATCAAAATTACCCGGCAGACATTGATGCTGCTGTTTCCAATCGCCTATGTCGGGACCTTGGCAGTGATGCTGAAAAAAGCCTTCTTTGCCACGGATAGTTTTTTCTTTAATATTGCCGATCTGGGCGACATCATGCCAGACTGGCTTTGGACAGGCATTACGGGGCTGACGGGCGGTCTGGCCAAGATTACGTTTGGGATGTTTGGCGTGATGGCTGCCTATGCTGCGGCCCGCTATACTGCCAAACTTTATCATCAGGATGCACCGATGGCAGGGATGACCGGTTTTGCCACCATGCTTTTGCTGGCCTTTCGCTATACGCGTACAAGCAATCCCAACATGATCTCATTTGACTGGAATCTTTTGAGCGTGCGCAGTGTGTTGTTTGCGCTGATCGTTGGCTATGGTGTTGGACAGGTCTATCGTTGGCTGGGAAAAGGCGGCGAGCCCAGCGATCAGACGATTGAGACGCTGGAAAAAATGCAGCAGCGGGCTCTGAATGCTATCCGTCCGCTGTTTTTTTCGCTGGCAGTCGGCGCGGTCTTAGGAGCGTTGTTCAACTGGCTGACGTTAAGTTCCTGGCTGGATCTTGCCTATACCTGGTTGGAGAATTTTGGTCAGGGCAATCAGTCGCTATGGGTGGCACTTCCTTTGATTGCCGTTTCGTTACTGATGAGCTGGCTAGGCATTGGCGGACCAACGATCAACATGGCTGCTCAGGGATTGACCGGCGCGGCGGCGGCCAATCTGAACTACGCTTTTCAGCATGGCTCAAGCTGGAACGTGCCATATAAATGCCTAACTTCTACGCTTTACAGCTCATTTGCCAACTTTGGTGGTGATGGAGTCATGCTGGCGTTAGTGATTGCCTTGATCATCGTCGGCCGGCAGCCGGAAATTCAGCGGTTGGCACGTTGGAACCTATTGCCGACCCTGTTTAACAGCAGCTATGGCTTGATGACCGGTCTGCCAGTAATCCTAAATCCGGTCTTTCTGCTGCCTTATCTCTTGCTGCCCTTGGCTAATCTTTTGTTAGGCGCTTTGGCAACCTTAATGCATCTGATCCCGGCAACGCCCTATCCTCTGCCAATGGGGACTCCTGGACCATTGGCGGCATTTATCGGTTCCAATGGTGATTGGGAGGCACTGCTGTTTTCATTGGTGCTACTGATTTTTGATGTCTGGGTATATATCCCATTCGTTCGGTTGGCGCTTGGTGCTGAACTTAAAACACAACAGATCGAGGCGGTGGCATAATGCTGATTATTAATGATAAAGAGCGCCAACGCAGCATGCGCTTATTGATTTTTGTCGTAGTCTTGCTGATTGTCCTGGCGTTTCCGGCCTACTTTTGGATGAAAGACAACAACCACTATCTGGCACAGCGCAGCAAGGCTCATATGTCGCCGGTCATTATGATTCCAGGCAGTTCGGCAACCAAGAATCGCTTTGATAAAATGGTGACGCTGCTTAATAAAGACACCAGTCACAAGCACAGTCTATTAAAGCTGGAGGTCTACAACAGCGGTAAGATTACATATACTGGCAAGATCAGCAGTGGCGACAACGAACCGATTATTGTCGTGGGTTTTCAAAACAATCATGATGGCTATGACAACATCAAGAAACAGGCCAAAATGTTTGATGAAGCCTTTAATGAACTGATTGATCAATATAAGTTTAATAATTTTAAAGCGTTTGGTCATTCCAACGGTGGTTTGATCTGGACCCTATGGCTGGAAAAATACTACTCAGATTATTCAGACTATGTAAAAATCAAACGGCTGATGACGGTTGGCTCGCCATTTAATCTTAATGAAAGCTCAACCAGCAATCCAACGCAGATGTATACCTACTTTTTAAAGCATCGTGATAAGCTGCCATCAAGCATGGATGTCTACTCAGTTTCTGGTGCCGATACCTATACTGAAGACGGCATCGTTAAATTAGGCAGCGTAAGAGCGGGGCGCTATATCTATCAAAAACAGGTCAAGCATTATACCGAGATGACGGTTACCGGCAGCAAGGCGCAACACTCATCACTGCCGCAAAATCGCCAGATCATTAATTTGATTGAGGAATATTTACTGGACAGTGATCAGCCTAATGCCGTCAATAGTAAAAATAAACGGGTAAGTCACAGCTCTTCAGTTTCCAATCCATAAATTATGTTTGCAAAATCCCTCTGCAAAAGGTTATTCTAAATGTGACGTGCAGACTGGATACGCGTAGTCTGACACCGAAATAAACAGGGGGATAACAATGAAAAGACAACAGCGTTTTGTCGAGATCATTCTATTATTGTTGCTAGCTTTAGTGGTTTCGTTTTGGGGGTATCGCGGCTATCGATTTATGCAGGCGCATCCGTTGATCAATCGCGTCTATCGCTATCAAGCATCATCTGCAGCCAAAGCAGAACTGACCAGCACGCCAAATGACTATCAGTATTTGGTATTTGGCGCTGGCAGATATCGGGGAAAATACATTAGGGTTGATAATCAAAAACAGCTGCGCCGAATTTTAAATCATCGGCAAGCCTATCAAGCAGCTTTTGATCAAAATGGAACTTGCTACTTGGTTCGTCACCATCAGCTACAGCTTGATCTGGGAAATGTCTCGGCTGGCGAGAGCTATGTTCAGACAAACAAGCAGGCTTGGGTGGCTCAATCAGATCGGCATGATTTAGGGCAGACAGTAAACGATTCGTTAAAGCTGACCTCAATGCATGCTACTAAACAGGCAGTCAGCTGTCTGCCATAGGTTTGGGTAACACTTACTGTACAAAACTAAATAACTATACTAGAGGCTGGGAAAAAAGTCTCAAAACTTAAGAATCGTTAGAAGCCACGTTACTGAAAACGTTGATTTCCAGCGATTTTTAATATTACTATTCTCTAAAATTTATCTAAAAATATAGTTTTTTCCCACTCTCTTTTATTCTTTGTATAATAATTCGCAAATTCATGGCTTGTTTACAGAAATTGAATTGATTAATTTACGTTTCGTACATTAGGTAGGAATACTAAATATTATTTTTTTAACGTTGACTATTTGTATATATTCATTTAAGAGGCTGAATTATTTGCATATATTAAAATGAAATTAAAATCATAAAAGCTGATTTTGTTAAAAAAGCTTTTCAATTGACAGATGAATTTAGAAGATTTTGAATTCAGTACGCGTTTTTTGATGCAGGGTAAAAAAACACAATATGCCAGTGATGCTTTGGTATACCAAGAAGCCATCGCCAAGGCCCGCCCTTTCATTCGGCACCGATCGCGGGCACGGCGGGTACAGCGGCTACGGCACCAACCGCACCGACTGACTCTGGCTACAAGAGGGTAGTGGTTGTCATCGTTGTTCATGTTCATTACTCTGGCTGGTATGGCTATAACTACCGCCAAAGCCGCTCCATGTATTGGCTGCCACGCGTACACCACAGCTGGCACTCATTTTATGGATGCTACTGCTAAAAAACTCGTCTCAAAGGGCATAAAAGCCGCTTGAGGCGAGTTTTTAAATGGTGATGGCTTTTCAATCAATGAAGGAGAGCTGAACAGATTTAAGCCGATCGCTGCTGATCCGGCTAAAAGATGTTTTTAAATAAAAAGAACACCAACGGTCCCAATAAGGATGGCAGCATATCCAGTGTCTTGAACTCCTTGATTTTTAACAGCGAGAAGCCAGACGCGGCAATCAGAAAGCCGCCAACGATTGATTCCTCAACCACGAAGGCATTGGAAAAGAAACTGGCGGACAGAAACTTGGCGATTAAATAGATGCCGCCAAACCAGACTAAAACGATCGGCGTTTCTAAAAGCATCCCCCAGCCAAAGCCGGTCCCAAAAATAATGCCGCAGACCAGCGTCAGCATGGCGTTGGTATAAAGCATCGTCTGATTGCCATTGGTTGCGGCAACGACTGGTCCTAAGATCCCTAAAGCACCAATGCAGTCTAAAAAGCTTGCCGTGGCCACGCCTTCGCCAAGCTTAGAGGAAAAACGCGTGCTGAGCCAGTGGTTGGAACGGTCATCCAGTTGCCAATAGGTGCCTAGCGGGATCCCAACTGCCAGGCTGATGATAAAAAGGACCGGGTAGTTGCTTTTAGGCATGTTGCTGATGACCGACTGCAGTCCAACGCCAAGAGCAGCGAAGCCTAATGCTATCCAGAGGGTCTCAATGTATTTTTTCTGTAAGAACTGCTTAAAAAAACAGCCGATTGCAGTACCGACAACTACCGCGCCAACGTTGGCCCAGATTCCGATCATTTAAAAAACCTCGCTTTAAGTTAATCTGCCAGGCTGAGCAGCATCAGCCAGACATTTTGAACATACTTAACTATTCTAGCTTATTTAATCGTTATAAAAAAGAAATTACCACAGACTCTGAAACGATCAATCAAAGAGTCAAGAAGTTGAGTACTGATTTAAAAAAGGACTGACATGTGTGCAGGACACCGTCAGTCTTTTATCAAGATGAGATTATTTATTACAGGTTTTCATCTGTGTTAAAATTCAAAGGACAGTAATCAGTCATTTTGGTGATCAGTTCGAGGCTCAGCTGACGGTAGGCATTTAAAACGTCGGTTGCGAAGTTTTCTGACTGACGCGTCAAATAGTTGGTCAGTTTGGCGCCGGCCAGACCAGCTGCCTTTTCGTCGGTTGCCTGAATCATGGCAATGGCCTTGGCGTTGCAGTCTTTTTGAACATCACGAAGCATTGGCAGAAAATCGTGCAGGTGACTGTCGACTAAAACGCTGGCATGCTTAAAGATCCAGTATGCCGAGTTGAGCTGAGCCGGCAGCTTGCCTCGTTTGTATGGTGCTGGGGTGTCGTTGATGTTGCTGAAGAATGGAACAAACGTTGATTCATTGGCAACCCCCATGGCAATCCAGTGAATGCTGTTTTTGGAGGCGCGGGATGTCTGCAGAATGTGGGCTTCCTGTGTTTTAGCCAGGCTGATGGGACGGTAGCGATGCTTTTCTTCATCCGAACCGGTACCGATTGGATCAAACGGCGTCCCTTCATAATGGGAGCCAAGGTAGGCCTGGGCGTCAAAGATTGACAGCTTGCGTTCAGGCTTCATCAAAAACGGCAGGTCGGTAGCTTCCGGCTGTTCGTTTTGCGCAGCTTTTGGACTGAACATTTGATGACCATACCAAACGCGCGGCTCACTATAGACGGCATCTGAACGGTCAGCCGTACCAAAGATCTGGCGGAAGTTAAAGGTACCAGGGTGCGGATTGAGGTGGTTCTTTTCGACGAATTCCTGAATGCCAGGATGGTACATGAAGTTGTCTGGATCGTTAAAATCAATCTCCTGGATGGCTAATTGATTGGCAACGACAGCATAGCAGTCATCGGGAATCCGCTGGGCAACCCAGTAGTGACCAGCGCCAGTCTCAAGATACCAGGCCTCGTCATCGTCAGCGAACAAAATGCCATTGGTTTCGCCGGTTCCGTATTTGGCAACCAGCTCGCCAAGTCTTTGCACCCCTTCGCGAGCAGTCTTGACGTATGGCAAAACAACCGTAACCATGGCCTCTTCGTTTAAGCCTTCTTTAACGAGTGGATCATAGCCTAACACCAGATCGTTGGAATAGGCGCTTTCGGTCGCACTCATGGCCACACCGTATTCATTGATGCCGGCTTCTTCAAATAGGCCGTACTTGTCGGTCCATTCTGGCGTTGCCGTATAGCGAGCACTGATCTTAGGCAGCGACAGCTCAAGTTTGGTATCTTTAGAAACGAATTGAGATGGCATCTCGCCGCGTGCGTGAACAACCAGGCGTTTTGGCCAGGCTGCCTTGGCATCTTCATTGCGGCCGATCATGATTGAGCCATCGCGACTGGCCTTTTTACCAATCAGAATGCTGGTACATGCCGATAGTTTTTGTGACATTTTCAAGTCCCCTTATTTGGATTTTGTAACTTTATGTATTTATTTTAACCCAAACAATCAATAAAATTAAACAAAAAGTGGAGGAAATTAAATAATGGAACAGCTTTCAATGTTTATTATTATGTTTTCAGCCCTGCTGATTCCAATATTGATGGCGCACTTTAAGGTTGCCAGCGTACCTACCGCGGTGGCCGAGATTATCGTGGGCATCATTTTGGGTAAAAGCGGTTTTAATCTGGTCGTGCAAACCCGTGACCTGACTTTTTTATCTAGCCTGGGCGTGATCGTCTTGATGTTTTTGTCAGGGATGGAGATCAACTTCAGCTTGTTCAAAAAGCGGCCTGGGGCACCCAAAGACAAAAAGTCACCGGTTAATCTGGCGGTTGCCTCATTTGTTGGCATCATGCTGACGGCGTTTATTCTCGGAATGGCATTGAAGGCAACGGGGATGTTCAATGACGTTCTGTTGGCGACGATCATCTTTTCAACGGTGGCGCTTGGCGTAGTGATTGCCACGCTGAAGGAAAAAGAAATCCTCAGCCGGCCGATGGGACAGACGATTCTTTTGACGGCGGTCTTAGGCGAGATCGTTCCCATGCTTTCACTGACGGTATATGCCTCGATCAACGGTGGCAATGCTGGGCGCTTATGGATGATCGTGCTGCTGTTTTTGGCGGCGATTCTGCTGCTGCATCGCTTCAAGCAGCCATTTATCTGGTTTAACAAGGTTACCAAAGCAACAACGCAGCTGGACATTCGATTGGCTTTCTTTCTGATTTTTACGCTGGTGACGCTGGCAGAGACGGTGGGAGCCGAAAACATCCTGGGTGCCTTTTTAGCCGGGATGGTAATGAAACTGCTTGAGCCCAGTGAGGCCACTCAAGACAAGCTCACCTCAATCGGCTACGGCTTTTTCATCCCGATCTTCTTTTTGATGACCGGTGTCAAACTGAATCTGCGCACGCTGCTGACCAATTCGCATGCTCTGGCGCTGATTCCAGTACTGGTAGTCTGCTTTATTCTGGCAAAGATTACGCCAATGCTGGTCTTTCGGCAGCGCTTCAATGGGCGGAATGCATTTGCTGGCGGTTTCCTGCTGGTTACGACGATCACCTTGGTTCTGCCAACGCTGCAGGTCGCACGCAATCTGCATGCCATTACCGCGACACAGTCAGATGCCTTTGTCTTGGCGGCAGTAATTGTCTGCATTATTGCGCCAATCGTCTTTAACTCGGTCTACCGTCTCGCACCAGAAGACAAGCTCAAACAGCGCGTCGTCTTTTTGGGTACGAACGTCTTCAGTGTTCCTGTCGCTCAGCAGTTGTCGCGTAACTGGTATGAGGTACGAATGGTTACGGACAGTCAGGACAATTATAAAACCTATGACAGTGAAGTTAAAAATCTGACCTATCTGCCGGAACTAAGCGAAGCCGCCTTAGAAAAGGGCAAGTTTTTTGACTGTGACATTATGGCGATTGACTATCTGGATGATGCCAAGAATTTCCGGCTGGCTAAACTTGCCAAAGCGCATCACGTCAACCGCGTAATCGCCGGTCAAAATCAGCGCAATCTGGATGAGGACCAGCGCAACAAGCTGCAAAAGATGGGTGTTGAGATCTTTAATGTCTACAACGTACAAACCAGTGTCTTACGGGCTTTGATTGAATCGCCATCTATTATGACGATGCTTAACAGTACCGAAGCCGGGCTTTATGAAGTCGTAGTCCGCAATCGTCGTTATACAGGTCAGCAATTGCAGGCACTGCCGTTTATCGATCAAATGACGGTCAGTCGGATTCGTCGCGGGACACAGTGGCTGATTCCAAGGGGGACGACGGTGATCGAGCCGGGCGACCACTTGATCTTTACCGGAAAAGCCAGTGACGTGGCCAATATTCGTGCCGAACTGCGCAAACGCAACTAGGAAAAATCAAAAACAGTGCCGCGGCAGGCTGATGATCAAGCTTGCAATGGCACTGTTTTATATTGCTGAAAGCTGCCGATAATGGGATGTCAGTTTGATTATTTTTGCTCAAATAAAAGCGCGCAGACAATCATGATGGCAGCCAGGCCCCAGGCAGCCAATTTAAAGATCAGCAATCCCTTAGGCGTGGTCTTAATTTCTGGATGGCGTTTCCAGTAGATCGGCATTAAAACGGCCAACAGCACACAGCCGGTTGCAATTATCCAAAACATATTAATCACCTCACGTATTCATAAAAAACTTTACCATATATTCAGCTGAGATTAACAATCATTAATCATCTTTTGGACAATTCGCGATTGATAAAGCCTCAGCTCAAAAGGTAGCCACCAGTTTATGGGGCAATTAATTGCACTAAACGGTGAAAATCGATAAACTAGGATACGTTTGCAAGATTTCATGCTGTGGGGGAATTTGATGGAAAAAACATATATCGTTGCTGCTCGGCGAACGCCAATCGGCAAATTTGGCAAGTCTTTGGCTGGCGTTTCTGCTGTAGAGCTTGGTGCAACTGCAATTGCTGCCGTTGTCAAAGACAGCGGCGTAACCAAAGAGGTCGTTGATCAGGTTTTAATGGGCAACGTGATTCAAGCCGGTGCTGGCCAGAATCCAGCTCGTCAGGCTGCAATCAAGGCAGGCCTAGACTATGCCACGCCCGCAATTACGATTAATGACGTCTGTGGCTCTGGATTGTCAAGCGTTAATCTGGCAGCCAGTCTGATTCAATCAAAGCAAGCGCGGGTCGTGATTGCTGGTGGTATGGAAAGTATGTCGCGGGCACCGTATATCTTAAATCAGGCTCGGGGCGGCTATCGTTTTGGTGATGGTCAGCTGATTGATGCCTTGCAAAAAGATGCCTTGATTGATGTCGAAAACGGCTATCCAATGGGAATTACCGCGGAAAACGTGGCTGAACTTGATCAAATCAGTCGTCAAGAACAAGATGAGTTTGCCTTGCGCAGTCATCAAAAAGCAGTTGCGGCACAAAAAGATCATGCCTTTGATCGCGAAATCGTCCCAGTCGAGGTTCAGACTCGCAAAGGTACGATGATCGTTAAAAATGATGAGGCACCGCGCGCGGATACCTCAATTGAAGCATTACAGAAATTAAAGCCGTCTTTTGCCAGTCAAGGAACAGTTACAGCTGGGAATGCCTCGGGACTTAACGATGGGGCGGCGGCCGTCATGCTGGCTTCTGAATCGGCAGTCAAGGAATATGGGCTGCAGCCGTTAGCAGAGTGGCAGGCGGCAACCCTGGTCGGTATTGATCCGGCATACATGGGATTGGGACCGGCCTATGCAATTGAAAAACTGTTCAACGAGACAGGAATCAGTCGTGAAGATGTTGATCTGTATGAAATCAACGAAGCTTTTGCCTCACAATCGGTTGCCTGTCTGCGCCGACTCAAACTGGACGAACGGCGCGTCAACCCACGTGGCGGTGCATTAGCGCTGGGTCATCCGGTGGGCTGTTCTGGAGCACGAATCTTGGTAACGCTGATTCATGAAATGCAGGATCTTGATGCCCAGACCGGGATTGCCAGTCTGTGCATTGGCGGCGGCATGGGCGTGGCCTGTTTGGTTGAAAAGGCGTAATAAGATCTTAAAACAGCCGACGCGTTTTTGACGAGTCTGGCTGTTTTTTTAGTTGGTTATGGCTTGGCGGTCAAACGTGTGTTGACTTAGCAAAATTACGATCAGAAGGAATAATTGGCGCGGATTAGGCATTGGTAAAGGAATGAAAAAATAGTAAAATATTATCCTAGATGCAAAGTTTTGAGAGGATTTTGATTATGAAAAAGTCGCGTTGGATTGATTTTGGCGTTGTCTGCGGTTTGTTTTTTCTGGCTTTCATGTTTGCCGTTTTGCGTCATGACTCCCAGATCAAAACCATGGACCAGGCTGGGTTTGCTTTAACGCTGCCAATTACCGCCGTGAAGACTCGTATTATGCTTTTTATCACCGCGCTAGGCTCGCCCCAGTTTTTAGGACCGATAACGCTGGTAATGATGCTGATTTTATGGTGGAAAAAACAGCTTGGCAGCAGCATGTGGTATGGTGCCATGCAGTTTGTAGGCTATCTGCTGGTGATTTTCTTTAAGATCAGCGTAATGCGGCCGCGTCCCGCTCATCGATTAGAAAAGATCGGCGGCTACAGCTTTCCCAGCGGCCATACCTTTGCAACCGTAATTTTTGTCCTAACGATTTTGGCTTTGCTTTGGCCACACCTCAAGTCAAACTGGAGCCGACTGCTTGGCGGGATGCTTGGTGCCGGTTGGATCCTGCTGATTATGTATTCGCGCGTCTATCTGCACGTTCACTATACCAGTGACGTCTGGGCCGGTTTGCTGCTGGCGCTTTGCTGGTGGCTGGTCGCCAACTCGCAAAAAGAGCGCTTTATGAATTGGCTTACCGAAATTCAAAAATAATTACTGATCACTCTTGTCAAATCTGTAAAAATTCGCTATACTAGTTAGCGTTGACTTATGGAGAGTTGGCAGAGTGGTAATGCACCGGACTCGAAATCCGGCGAACCCGTGTTGAGCGGGCGCGCAGGTTCAAATCCTGTACTCTCCTTAAATATCGCTAAAGAAAGCCTATAATAAAGGCTTTTTATTTTTGTTTGTGCAACAATGGTGCAACGACAACTTTATTTTCGTTATTTTTACCGCTTATTTCATCGAGAACTTGAGCAATTTGGTCATTAGATCTTGCCCGATGTTCGTCAATGAGATAAGCGTATTTTTTTGCCGTAATTGTCATGTTAGAGTGTCCTAGTCGCTGGCTAATAGCAAATAGGTCGACACCTTTGTCCAATAGCAAGGCAACGTGAGAGTGGCGCAAACTATGGAAGTGGAAATTATTGCGTTCAATGCCACAACTGGCAAGATGTTTCTTGAGGGTTTTGTTAACTGCCGTTGAGCCCGGAATTGTACCCACTCTAGTTTTGAAAATCATGTCTTGATTATTAGCTTTGAGTTCAAGCAACAAATCAACTAGTCCTTGATTAATCCTGATAGTTCGATTAGATGATTCTGTTTTAGGTGCTTTGATTTCGCCACCATTTACATAGTCGTAGGATTTATTAATTCGTATGGTTTTGAAGTTAACGTTTAAGTCATTCCAATCAAGCGCCATAATTTCGCCTAAGCGCATACCGGTTAAAATTGCCGTGATTATCATATAACGGCTAACCATTCTGGGCGTAATACCGTCCTTAAGTGAGTCTACTAATTGTTTGATTTGCTGAACACTTAAATATTTAACCTTGATACCATCGCTAGACCATATCAATTCCACACGTTGGGTAAAGTCTTTGGCAATAACGCCATCAAGAATAGCGTCTTTAACACACGCTCGAATAATTGAATTAGTTTTTTGAACTGTTTCTTTAGCGTGGGTTTTGCCAAATTGATTCATAAAGTCTTGGTATTGTCTGCGGTTAACCGTGCTAATTTTAGCGTGACCCCAGTAGTCCGAAATTCGTTCTGATGTTTTAAGGTACAAACGAGCTGTAGATTTTGAAATCTTATCTTTTTTAAACGTGTTAAACCATTCCAGAAAGTAAGCTGGCCATTCGGGATTGGAAGTATTAATTTGACCACTAGTTAATAGTTGCTCTTGTTCGATACCCCATTTTCGTGCAGCTGCTTTAGTCGGGAAACCGCTCTTATTTCGACTTTTCCAATTGCCTTGCGTATCACGCCAAGCAACCCGAACTTGCCACTTCCCGTTACGCTTTGTGATTGAAGCCATGAGATATTTTCCTTTCTTAAACGTACGTTCGTTAATTGTGCAAAAATTAAGCTCGGCGCTGTGCCGGGCTTTTTAGTTATTTAGTATCGCGTGAGCCATAAAAGTTAACAACGGTACAATCAATCCAGCGGCGATTAATCCCATTATCCACCACATGGTTTTGGTTAAATTATCAATTTTAGCGTTGAGAGTATTGAATTTTTCATCAGTTAAGTCAAAACGAGAATCTAGTTTATTGAATTGTTTATCAATTTGATGCATGGCACTAGTAAATTCTTGATGTGTTACATACTTGTCCATATTTCCACCACCCCCATTATTATTACAATGCGAATTGGGTAGAGAATTAGTATTTGATCCTGGTGTCGCTCCAGAATCGCGCCCATGAGTATGATAAAATAGCTGTAAATTGGTCGAATAAAAGGAAGTATAGATTATGAAATTATATAAAGTAGTAAAAAAATATATACCAGTTGAAGCTTATCAAACAAATAGACCTATAGATATTCAAACGATCGAAGGGGTAATGCATGCTAATGCTGGAGATTGGATTATTATTGGCGTTGAAGGAGAAATATGGCCAGTAAAAAAAGAAATCTTTGAAAAAACATATCGTATTATTTCGGAAAAACGGTAATCTTTTTGCTTATAGGATCTGATCTTTTATCAAAAGCTGCGTCAATATATGAGTTTGGTGAATTAACAAAGTCTTCCCATTTTACTAAAATACAATATCTATCATCGATTCCCCAAGCACAGCCTTTGTGGTCAGGAATGTAGTAATTTATACTAAATTCTTTGATAACCGTACTATCATCAATTGCAACATAATTATGTTCTTCTCCACATGTTTCACAAGTGTAGGTTCCTTTGTAAATCTTATCAGTCATTTCAGGTAGCACTATTCCTAAAATGCCGTTTGAGTTGCCATATAAACTTGCCTGTAGCTCTCGTTTAATATAATGCTGATTTTCAAATAGATTATTTTCTGCGCTATGTTCTCCAATTAAGCATATAGTAACTGTGGAATCTTTTAAGTAATCTTCTCGTATTTTTCGCATTATATAATCTTCGTCTTCAGAATTGATTGGTTCATTAAGTGACTTATCAATCATATCGACATCTAAGTCATTTTGAATGGTTTCTTTATATGAAATATCTTTTGTTTTAAATGAGATAAAGCATTTATGTTTCATTGAATAGATCTTCCTTTCTTCTTACCTAATGAGGCCCAATTGGTATTTTCGTTAGAAATAATATTTTCTGTACGATCCACTAGGTTATGGAATTTTTCAGTATCATTCAAATTAGAGTACGCACCTGAAGATGTTAGATAGGAATACTTTTCATGTTTTAAGACTTCTGCATTTGAACGATATACAATCCATTTTTCATGGCATTTAGTTAATGTCATGATACCTTCTGTAACAGTAGCAATTGCAGCCATGATTGCCGTAATAATGGCTGTGAAAGATTGATGTCTAAATATTACTGAACTAACAGGAATTGAGGATGTACAGATTAAAGTGACGACTTTTAAGCAATAATACCATTTCTTTTGAGTAGTACTTTTCTTATCATACCAACTTATTTGATCGTCTAATCTGTCTGTTAGATACTCATATGGTTGTAAAGACAAGCTTACTGCTCCTTTCTTTATCTTCCAATTTACGTCAGTCCTTTCTTCGGAGAGGGCTTTTATTTTTTCTATTGGACTAAGGGTAGCCTTTTAATATCCTTGATCAACAGCATTTTGGTATTCCTGTTGAGGATCCTTTCCCTGCTCGTACATATACTGATCTTGCATTTCACCAGAAGTTTTCATGTTGTCAGGTGTGGAATAAAGAGCATCTTTCACTGACATGCCATGATCAATCTTATAAGCTGCCATAGTTTCACCATAAGTATTAACAAAATCGTGAATGTCTCCATTAAAATTGTCGATATCTGATGAAGCATTGCCATTTACAGAAGAATTATTGCTATTTGATGATTGATTTGCTTGCGTTGTTTGTTGTTGAGAACCATCATTTTGTTGAGCAGCAGTTTGAGATTGAGATGAACTAGAAGAAGCCGAGCTAATTGAGCTTTGCTTCTTTTTTTCTTGTTTGTTTTTCTTTGCGGATTTGTGCTTTTGAACTGATTTAGTCGATGAAGAACTACTGCTGATCTTTGTGGATTTTTGTGATGGAGAGCTGCTACATGCAGTAAGAGTCGCTCCTAAAACTACAGTAGCGCAAATTAAAACTATCTTTTTCATGTTATTTCTCCCAATAATAATTTTATATAATTAGCGAAGAGCTTTGCGGTAACCTGCTGCTTGCGCTTCGGCCTCCGAATTGAAATAGACAGCATTAGCAGAGTTCATCCGGTAACCAGCTTGCTCAGGTGTGTGGTAAACCATTGTTTTAGAATTACCAACAATAGTACCTTGCTGATCAGTCATCATATCGCCTTTGTTTGAAGGAGAAGTAGTACTTGGTTCAGAATCATTCTCTGAAGCGACAGATGAATCGGTTGAAGAAATGCTATTGTTGGATGAGCTTACTGAGCTGTTGTCAGAATCGTCATTGCTTGACGATTCACTTAATGCTTTAGATTCGCTGGAGGAATTGCTAGACATCTTTTTTTGCTTTCTTTTGGAATGATGCTTCTTTACAACTTTGGAAGAAGTCTGCTGCTTTGTTGATGAGTGACTGTTAGAATTTCCCACAGCAAACATAACTACGCCCAAAAATACTAGAGAAACAATTCCGACAATCAGTTTCTTTGAGTCTTTAACATTATGCCGATGATTAAGTAATAGGTATGCTGCCCAAAGAATAAATATCCAACCTAGAAAAATCATTTTTATTTGTCCTCCTGTTTTTCCCTGTTAATTACATGCCATCCAATTAAAAAAATAAATATAATTGCAAAAAAGATATGGCAGGCAGTAAGTAAAATTGCAGTGATAATGATCATCAAAACATCCCAAAAACCAGATGGTAATTTTTCATCTGAGGTATTTGTAGAAACGTTTTGTCTCTTTTTGCCAGTTAATGCTTTAGCAAAAGCTTTTCTGGTATCTATAGAAGTACGATAATAAATTTTATTATATAGTTTTCGATTAGGGTGCAACCATCCTGCGGTTTTCGTTCCATATCCAGGAATAAGACTTTTCTTTATTTTTCTGGTATAGAATCCTTTGTATTTTGCGGCTAAAGACTTTTTGATTGATGGTTTACGAAATACACTTCGTGACATTTTTCCTCCCAATGGTAGCTTTTAACGTCGATCACGCTTGGACGTAATTCTATAAATAACGCGCATGGTCAGCTGATTTTAAATGCTATAATTAAAGAAACTAATGTTCGAGGTGTAAAAATGTCTGAGAAAAATCCGTTTGAAATTGTTGATGGGCAGGTTATATTACATGACGAATTTCAAGGAATCGATAAGACAATTCTGAATTATGAGCAGGTAGCTGCGATTAAGCTGCTCATTCAAAAATGCATTTGCAAAGATCGTGGCCAAAATCAGTCAAATTAATATACGAATGTACTAAATTTAATTCGTTAGATTCATATTCCATGGGCTTGTTGATAGTCATTCTGAGAATTTTTTCTATTATTGCATATTTGTCATCACTTTTTGCCAGTTTGTTAGATTGATTATCATTAACAACGCCCAGAGAAACAAGAATATCAAGAGATGAGTTAAAGTTGTTAACTATATTTGAATTATCATCAATGGCAATTTTAGTTGGAAACGTATATCCGTAACTGTTACCAAGATCTAACCTTAATTGGCCATATGGCAGTTGTTGACCGCCTTGCTGATAGATTATTTTAAGAAACTTAGCTTCACTAGGACCAAATTGAGAAACAACAGTAGCTAGTCTGGGACTAACAACATTATTTTTGCGATTGTCTACAGTAGAAGCAATAAGGTTAACATATAATTCGCGAATATCATCTTCGTTAAGCTGATAACGAGCTTCTTCAATGGCCTTAACTGCCAAGCCTACCTTTGATGAGTCACGATTCTCTACTGGTATTTGTTTGTTCTTTTCTCGAATCTCTTTTGTAAACTGTTCGAGTTTTGCCTTTTGGATAATTCTAAGTTTTAATAGTGGCCAACAAAGAGCCGTAGCAACGCCATCTAACGCCTGGCCGATTGTTCTTGTTGCTGGGTTGACTAAATACTCAATAGTGCTTTGAGGCAGAAAATTCTTCCATGCTTCTATTTGATTTGGATCCATAATCTTCACGTCCTTTCTTCGGAGAGGGCTTTTTTATTTAATTTGGTCCTCTTATTCATGTTTTCTAAACAGCTTTCTAAATACACGCTGCGATTCGCAGACGGCCCATTTTTCGGAACGCATGGTCTTTACACTGCGGGCGTTCGACAAATTGCAGTAATCGTAGCTGTAGTGAACGACTTCATGCAGGGAAGTCCTGATCCAGTCATCGTTGCTCTGATTGCAGTTGATATAGACGTCAGTTCCTTCGATATGGCCGTGATAATGTGGGCTTGGGACATCAATAAACCAGAACCGCAGCTCAGGATATAAATCCTCAATAATCTCCAAGTCAGACATGGCAGGGCACCTAGATACGACGGCGGAATTTTTTTGCAGCCTGAACCATTTCGATGATTGCTTGGCGTTCTTCATCGCTAATGTCTGGATCGATAGAGTAAGCAATCAGTTTCTGATTTCTGGTCAGAGGCTTTTCATCGTCTTCCTTGGGGTCGCGGTGAGAGTTTAATGCAATATTCGGGTCAAGTCGTGGATCGATGTAGTCTTCACTTACGTTGAAGAAACTAGCAAGCTTAACGACATTTTCTTCTGACGGTAATCTTTTACCTCCAAAATATCCAGTTAAAGTACTGGCAGGAAGACCCGTTTGTCTTGTGATGTCTGATTTCTTCTTTCCGCTTTTAAGCAATAATTCGTTTAAGCGAGACGATATTATTTTCTTGTATTCCATTTCTTGAGGAGTCAGCGATTTACCAGGCATAATAGCATCTCCTTTTTTCATTAATAATATCATTTATTTCGCATCAATATGAAAAAAATTCTAGAAAAAAGGAAAAAAGCATTGACTTACGCATTGATGAGTAATAATATAATACTCGTAAGGTTGATCAAGACCTTAACAAGAAAGGAGCATAGCGGTTTGTCGAGGCAACAAAAAAGAGCCCAACAAAAAGCTGAGCGACGTGAAACGATTCGGTTCTGGCTAGAAATCATTACCTTTATCGTCTTACTGATCGATCATCTAATTGCTTGGCTCTAAAAACATAAAGCAAGGGGAGTTAATTCTCCCCGAGCTTTAGTGTACCTTGACAAGTTGTAAGAATCAATGAAAAAAGAAACACGAGAAAGAGTCGAATTATGGCTGTTAGTAGGGATCCTCATTCTATCCTTACTCAGTCTATTCGGCTTCTAGGGGATGATAAGTTGACAATGACATTGAAGGCGGCTCGGGTCAATGCTGGGTTGACTCAGAAAGAAGCTGCGGAAAAACTGGGTATCTCATATCAGACGTTGAGCAGATATGAGAACAATCCAGGGCAGATGCCAGTTAAGATGGTCCTAGATATGTGTGATCTATATCACATCAATGTGGACTCTCTTTTTTTACATTGAAATTACGCATTGATGAGTAAGGAGAGGTGTAAACAATGCAAAACGTAAATACTGACACAGTGATTCGCTATGTCGGTGAGTCCAAGCAACAAGTGATCGACAGCCGGGACGTTGCCAAGATGATTGGCAAGACTCACAAGAACCTAATGCGTGACATTCGTAGTTATATCAATGATTTGGAGATGAGCTCAAAATTGAGCCCATCTGATTTCTTCATCGAATCTGATTATCTTGACAGCATAAATCGAACTAAGCCATGCTACCTGCTGACTAAGCAGGGATGCGAATTTGTGGCCAATAAACTGACTGGACGCAAAGGGACAATCTTCACCGCAACTTATGTCAGCCTATTTAACGAGTACGAGGCTGAGCACAACGGTAAAGCGGTTGCGATTGACAGTGGCCTGGAGCATGAGAAGCTCGCGTACAAGCGAGAATGGCTGATTGAGATGCGCAAGCAGAACGTCAACAAGGCGCACGAGCTGCGCAATCAAGATGTCAAGCTGTATCTGGAGCTTGGCAAAGTTGCTGACGATTACCAGCGGCCACGTATGGCCACCGACTTCCGCAACGAAGCAATTCGAGCCATGTCGGCACTGCCGGTAGGTGCACGCCGAGAGTATTCAGCAACCGAGATTGGCAACATCATTGGCGTGTCGCCGATTGCGATTGGCAAATGGGCCAACAAGCTAGGGGTTAAGCGTGATGCCGATATGAGCTACCGCGATCACGATGGAGCTTGGCGATACTTTCCTGAAGCGCTGAAAGTGTTCCAGGACAACGCGCTGGAGATTCAAGACGACGACTTAGGGCTGTAGGAGATGCAATATGAAGAAAGGATTACGAGCATTTCGGCATTTAGAAAGCACATATTGCCAGAAGCCGAAGCAATGCAGTCAGATGAAACAAATTGGATTCAAAAAAGACCAGCCTGCAAAGCAAGCTGGCCGGTAAAAGACTACTTCTCAGTTCTTACACCTTTGAACTTAGTTCCGTCTTGTTTGACATTTAAAAACCTGCCAGTTTTCGTATCGCGCTTAACGTAACGATTGGTCTTGGTGTTTAGAACCTGAGAACGTCCACGAACCATACCCTTTCGAGCATTGTTTTTTGGAGGGTTAGTAGCCATATAGTCACCTCCTTTCATCAGGAGATGACTTAAGTATACAACCAGGAAGAAGGGAGTATAGATGAATCAGGAAACCAAAAAAGAGCTAGAGAAAATTGCACGACAGCTTGAAGAACAAGCCGCTGCAGACCTGTCTCTAGCTAACACACTGAATAGATTAATTATTCAGTCGTGTCAACAACAATAGAGTTGCGATTTACTCCAACTTTAATAGCATCAATGGTCTTTTTACATGAATACTTGGTGTAATAAAGCTCACTAGTAGCAACTACTTCGTTATTTTCTGACTTAATAACGAAATAATACTGACTATTTGAAGATTTACGAATTGAAAACCACAACTAAGTTCACCTTCTTTCGTTAGGAGATGAGTCAAGTATACAACCGAAAGGAGATGGGTAGATGGAACTATTAATTGACGACAAAGCAATTAATTCCGCCGTTTTAGAGGCGGTTGATAGTTTAGGGCTAATTCCTAAAGAAGACGCGATTGGCAGAACGATTGATATTAATGAATTCCGCCGTAAGTATTGCGGTGGTAAGAGTGCCCCTTGGGTACGGTTATACATCTTCGACAAGTTCCCGGAAACCGATTTTGCAAACGGCGGTTGGGTAATCGCACCGCATGCAACGTCAGGGGTTAAGAAGTCAATCATTTTTGAGTACGAAGCATCTCGATGGATAGAAGCACACAAGCGTGAAATTGACTGGAGCGCAAAAATTTAGGAGGAACAGCATGGACCTATTCGCACCGCTTTTTGGGATTTTGCTGATGGTGGATCACAGCATTTTGAGTAGTCGCATCAAGAAGATTGAACGGGAGATGAAACGATATGAACAACGTTACCCGAATTAACTGGATCGTGCTTGCCTACCTGGCTTGTTGGTGCTGGGTAGACGGGTTCACGACAACGGCATTTGTATTGACTACCTTAGTCAGCGTAGAGGCTGCCTGGAAGCCGTTCATCCGGTCACAGCTGGCAGTCAAGCTGTTTGGGCCAGACACGATGGTAGAGGTTTTAGGAGAACAAAAAAGCGCAACTAGCCGCCACTAGTTACGCAGAAAATAAAAACATTTTACAAAAAGGATTATAACATATGAGCTTATCACCAAACGAAAAAGAATCCGTAGCAACGGCGTTTAAAGGCGTGGATAAAGCCACGCACGCAATGCTCAAAGCACTGAGCGGAGAGCGAGACGATGACCAGATCATCGCAGATCTGTCAATTGCAATCGGTGAGCTTGAACTGGCACAGTCGCCACTGATTGCTGCACGAAACGATTTACGTGAACGAAAGGAAGACAACAATGGCTAATCAAATGGCGATCCTGCAGAAGGACATTACAGACACAGTATCG
>ERZ773185.446-NODE-446-length-37469-cov-6.350751_pt1 | contig 37469 bp, 14 predicted proteins | sample MGYA00580531_ERZ773185 | MGnify/ENA primary metagenome ERZ773185 (study PRJEB29015, sample SAMEA2737799) | human gut metagenome | biome: human gut; feature: human-associated habitat; material: faeces | place: China | collected 2012 ...
CGCCGATGGTACTGCAATGCAATGCGGGAGAGTAGGTAGCCGCCTTCTTTTATCAGGAAGCCTCGATTACGAAAGTAGTCGGGGCTTTTTTTGTCACGCAGATTTCGCAGATGACGCAGATTTTTTCTTTGCTGCTTTTCTTTGCTGCTTTTCCTTTTTTCCCACAGATTTCACAGATATGCACAGATTTTAGGCCTGCTCGGTCTGGGATGACGCAGATTTTGGACCTGTTCGGTCTGGGATTTCACAGATTTTTTGTATCTTTGCATTCGCAAAAATAGAAATTAATTATGAATCAATTTACAAAGATTATTGCAGCACAGCTCAAATTGCGTGAGCAGGCTGTTGAGAATACATTGGAGCTTCTCGAAGAGGGATGCACCATTCCTTTTATCTCCCGTTACCGTAAGGAGAAAACGGGAAATATGGATGAGGTGAACATCGAGGCCATCGCTCAGGCCAACGAGAAACTCAAGGAGATGGCGAAACGTAAGGAAACTATCCTCAAAACCATCGAGGAGCAGGGTAAACTGACGGATGCCCTCAAGGAGCGTATCGAAAACTGTTGGGATGCCACGGAATTGGAGGATATCTATCTTCCTTTCAAACCTAAGCGCAGAACCCGTGCTCAGATTGCTCGTGAGGCAGGCTTGGAACCTTTGGCTCAGGTGCTCCTCTTCCAGCGTGAACGCAACCCGCTGCAGGCTGCTAAGAAGTTTGTGGGCGACAAGGTGAAGGATGCTGATGCTGCCCTGCAGGGTGCTAAGGATATCATTGCCGAAATGGTGAGCGAGAGCGAGGAAAGCAGAAACCAGATTCGTGGCGAGTTCCGTCGTGGTGCTATCATCACCTCTAAGGTGGTGGCTAAGAAGAAGGATGAGGAGGAAGCCCAGCGCTTTTCTGATTACTTCGATTTCTCTGAGCCTTTGAAGAAATGTTCTTCCCATCGCCTGTTGGCTATGCGCCGTGGTGAGGCTGCCGGATTCCTCCGTATCAGTATCTCTGCCGATGACGAGCAGTGCCAGGATAAATTGAAGCGCCACTATGTGCATGGGTATGGCGAATGCCAGACGCTGGTGGGCGAGGCTGTGGATGATGCGTTCAAGCGTCTGCTGAAGCCTAGCATCGAGACCGAGTTTGCGGCGCTGAGCAAGCAGAAGGCGGATGAAGAGGCTATCATCGTGTTTGCAGATAACCTGCGTCAGCTTTTGCTCGCTGCTCCATTGGGACAGAAGCGGGTGATGGCGGTAGATCCAGGTTTTGCCAATGGCTGCAAGACCTGCTGTCTTGATGCACAGGGCAATCTGATTCATCACGAAATCGTTTATCCTCATCCTCCTCGTAATAAGAAAAATGAGGCTACTGCTGCCATCCAGCGCATGGTGAAGATGTATCAGGTGGAGGCAATGGCTGTGGGTAATGGTACGGCAAGCCGTGAAACCAGCGACTGGTTGCACGAAATAAGTTATCCACACCCTGTGGATATCTATGTGGTAAGCGAAGATGGTGCTTCTATTTACTCGGCTTCGAAGATAGCCAGAGATGAATTCCCTGATGAGGATGTCACCGTTCGTGGTGCCGTAAGTATCGGCAGACGACTGATGGACCCGCTGGCTGAGTTGGTGAAGATTGACCCGAAGAGCATCGGTGTGGGACAGTATCAGCATGATGTGGATCAGACTCAGCTCAAGAAGAGTCTGGATGGTGTGGTGATGAGTTGTGTGAACTCGGTGGGTGTCAACCTGAATACCGCATCGCAGCATCTTCTCACTTACGTGAGTGGTCTCGGTCCTACCCTTGCCAAGAACATTGTGGAATATCGCAGGGAGAATGGAGCCTTTGCTTCGCGTGCCCAGTTGAAAAAGGTGCCACGTCTGGGACCATCGGCTTTCGAGCAGTGTGCCGGTTTCCTCCGTATTCCGGGTGCCAAGAATCCTTTGGACAATAGTGCCGTGCATCCAGAGCGTTATGCCTTGGTAGAGCAGATGGCGAAGGACCAGGGTGTTACCGTGAAGCAACTGGTAGAGGATAAGGCTTTGCAGAAGAAGATTGACATTAAGAAATATGTAACTGCCGAGGTGGGTATGCCTACCTTGACAGATATCATGGCAGAGCTTGACAAGCCAGGTCTGGACCCTCGTGGTGAGGTAGAGAAGTTTGAGTTTGATGCGAGCATCAAGACCATCGATGATTTGCAGGTGGGCATGGTGGTGCCAGGCATCGTTACCAACATTACCAAGTTTGGTGCCTTTGTTGATATAGGCGTTCACAACGATGGTTTGGTTCATGTTTCTCAGATGTCCAACCGATACATCAAGGATCCGAGCGAAGTGGTAAAGCTCCATGAGCATGTGATGGTTCGTGTGGCAGAGGTGGATTTGAAGCGCAAGCGCATCGCCCTGTCGATGAAAGGTGTGAAGTGATAGGAAGAATGACAGGAAGTAACAGGAAGGAATATGGATAATCATCAGATTACTGCCGATTGCATCGAGTCGGCCTATTGCTTCATCCACCAGAAACTTCGGGTGTTTGAATATTCTACCAATCCTACGCAGCGGGATGACATCGAGTATGCCATCTCGCAATATGTAGAGGGGATGAATCCCCAGCTTTATCAGCTTCTTTCGCAAGGCAGGAAGGAATTCCTTCTTGACCATGTGAATTTCGAAAGAGATATGCGGGAGGCGCAGGAGAAGCTGGAGGGGATGATGTAATGCAGGGGTATAGTTTATAATTTATAGTTTATAGATTTATCCTATAAGAAAATAAAAAAGAGGCACGCTTCAAAAAAACGAAGCGTGCCTCTTTGCATTTTATCTTATTTCTACGATGTAGTTTTCATCCCTCTTTTTTAATAAGAGATTATCTGATAATCTTTTTTCCCTTTTTCTTCGAGATATAGATGCCTGGCTTTGATGGCGTCTTCACCCGTTGTCCCGAGAGATTATAGTACTTGTCATCTTCCGAATCATTCTGCCAGATGATAGGGTTGTGGATGGCGGTATCCTCACCCTTGGCAAAGACAAAGTGGATGTTTTGCTTGCCCAGTGCCAGATTATCCTGGTTGCTGCTTGTTACCATTTCTTTTGGCAACCAGGCACGGTAAGCGGCTAGGGTGGAACCGGCATATTTGTAGAAGCCGATGCCCCAGGTGCTCTTGTATGACAAGACGTAACCCTTGTTGTTTTCTACAGGGATATCCGTTGAGGTTGGGTTACCCTTCAGGATAGTTGCATTACTACTTTCCATCGAAGTAGGATGGAAGGAATGCTTACCTACTGATCCGTAAACCACATATCCCTTGCCGGCATTGATGACCTCTACTGGCGTGAGCGTCATGGTGAGGTCAGAAACCTTGGTCGTCTCGTCCTGGTAATTGTGAGCTGTAGCAGCATACGCCGTTACTTCCTCAGGAACCTTGGCATTGAATGGCAGGCAGATGGTAGACCAGCCATAGTCAACACCATTTTCCTTAAATTCTCCCACCTTTTTGATTTCCAGTTTATAAGGGTCTGTTATCACATATTGCATCTCCTTGGTGGCTGCTCCCAATCCACCACGCTGGTTGGCTGCACGTATACAGTAGTAGCCATTGCCATAGTCGTTGAGATTGATCTGATTATCTATCGTATTCTCCTTGTAGATCCATTTGCCTGTTTCCTCATTCTTTTTGAAAAGGAAGTAGCAGAGTGCCTCAGGCATCGGTTCCCATTGCAGGAGGTTGTCGTTGATGGTGATTTTATCTTCCCATACGATATGGTTCTTCGGTTCGGTCTTTTCTTTTTCTACCTCTTCTTCGCTGCTTTTATTTGATTGCAAGCCGGATTGGGCATCAATCTGTCGGCAGAGAATTTGAGGTTCGAAGGCATCCGTACCACTCATCACGTTGCGGATATTATAGCCGGTTGTATCAGTGAGGATACAGTCGTCGGAACCTGGGGCAGGAGTGCAGGCGGCAAGCGAACGGGTTTCCAATGGAATCGGATTACCATAGCCATCCATGCTCTTGAATTCATGGAATCGGAGCTTGAGACCGGCAGTCATCTTGGTCCAGCCATATTTGCGTGGCTGGGTATACATCTTGGTATTGATGAATGTACATGCCGGTGAATTGTTCCATGGGCGGGCAAGTGTCCAATCCTGGTCCTTGAACTTGAGGAGATCTTCATTTTCTACCTTGATATTGCAGTTGTTGAATACATATCCCCATTCCTGACCTACTTCGGTGCTAGGTGCAGCTATATTGTTTCCTGCTCGGTCGCGATGAATCAGGTTGCATCTTTCAAACCAGATGTCGCCGTTGCCGCAAATCCAGTCAACCACACCTGCCAGGTCGCAACCCTCGAAGTAGCCACGATAGTTGGCATTTGAGTTATTGGAGTAATAAGTATCCTGCCAACTGAGGAGTGCTACATTCTTCATCACCGTTCTGTTGCCTCGGTCGCAGAAGACGACTGCACGTCCGGCGCCGCTGGCATCTTGTCCTGACATAGACCCCCAATAGTCGAATTTGTTTTCCAGGGTGAGGTCTTGTACGTAGAAATCTTCAATCGTCTTACCTTCCAGTTTAGGCAGGTTGATGGTGGCGGTATATCCGATACCTTCCACGATAGGATGGTTCCATATCCTTACCCCTTCCTTGCTTTGTCCGATCAGCGAGATATTTGACTTTACGATTTCCGTCATACCATTGTTCTGTCCGTTCATGTCGGTCTTTGGCTCACCCTTTTCATCTTTAGGTGCATCCTTTGGGTCTGTACTGCATGAAATGGTGGTATTTCCTGTCAGCGGATAGTCTCCATCCGGAACAAAGATATAATAACGCTGTCCGTCTGTCTTTGTATTGTTATAGTTCTTTCCTTCCGCCTTTCCATTGGCAGCTCTGATGGCTTCGTCCATATCGCCGTAGCCTTCTGCATCAACGATGAAGTCGAAAGTATGATGTTCATAACTGTTTTCTTCCTTGGTGATATGGAGCGTAATGGATATCGGTTGCTGGCAGGTCATGCCATAGATGTCCTTGAATATACCATCTTCAGGCTTGAATGCTATCTGAATGGTTTCTCCGGCAGGATGGTTCCAGTATTTGAATTGCTGTTCCTTGCCGGCTTTGGTAGAACTTCCAGCTGCCTCCATCGTACGGTTGAACTTAAAACTGATGACACCGCTTTTGGCAACATTGTCCAGGCTGATGGTGGTTTCGTTATATGTCTTTCCGTTGATGGTAATCGATTCGCACAAAGGATAATCCTTTGGCTTACCATCGAATTCGAATTTCACCGGATAAGTCTCCACGGTTACTCCGTTTTTATTTTTCACCGTTACGATGCATTCCTTCGTGAGCACGGTTGCTTCAGTGGCTTCCACCGTTCCTTCCTGAGTAGCCGTACCCGTGATGACAGGCATCTTTTCATCGTTTTCCCAAGGAGAGGCGTAGAAGGTGAGGTAGCCATTTTTGCCAATCTCTTCCTCTATTTGCTGTTTGTTTTCATATTTTTTTCCATTGCAAGTTAAAGAGCTGATTTCTGCCAGTGTTACTTCTTCTTGTGGAAGATAGGTTACGCTGAAACTCTTGCTATAGGTTTTTTCTTCCAGGAATTCCACTTTCTGTTCCGACGTTTCACCTTTCCATACTACTTCTGCTTGATTATTGACAAGCGTCTTTTCCTCTCCCGCAATCTTTACCTTCTTATTGCTTTCGGTAGTTTGCAATACAGCTTTGCATTTTTTGGTAGCAGTAAATGCGATGACAGAACCTTCATTAATCTGTATTCGTTCGGTTCTGTCTGTGGTATTGTCAAATTTACCTTTAGTTGCATCGAGGTCGATTTTCACATCAATCCAGGCAGTCTCTTCCATTTCGGCTGCAGTCATCTTAAGTTGTGTAACGAGAAAGCCCGATGTTTTCTGGTAGTTGATGGTTGGGGCATCATCGTCTTGGGTGAAATACCAGGTTGCCGTAGCTTCCCTGTTGAGATGGAGAAGACTAAACTTGTTTGGTTCGAATACCGGGAACATTCTCAGGTTGCTTGCCTTGGCAGGATAACGTTCGCCAATCTGGTATACGTCTCTCTTGCTGTCTTCCCAATGAGCCAGCGTATTACCCTCGTAATAAAGGGTAGTGTTTCTTGGAATTTCAAACCAGTCGCCTTCTTCTACCCAGGTAGCTTCGGGTGATGTACCTGAAGCGTAATCTCCTGCATTGTAAGTAATGTGGTAGGTTTTGTCCTTTTCCTTGAAACAAACCTGCAGGTTATGATGGGCGGTGATGTCGAATTCCACTTCGTATTTTGTACGGATGTTGTCTTCTGCCCAATAAGCATTCCTATTATCTGGATAGTTCTCGGAGGTTGTTACCGTGAAGACATCTTTGTTATCTTCGGTGATACTCCAATAGCCATTCTCCGTCTTTTTCAGTACGGCAACAGGTTCCCCGTCTTCATCCAGGTCATCTAAGTTGACAATCTTATCCAGTTCATAACCTTTTTTTCGGTTGAAAGTCAGTTTGATGCGTTCTCCTCTGTGGAAGGCATAGCCGCCATCTTCCATATTCGAGATTTCATGTCCTTCTCCTGTGATGACAAGTTCTGGTTGCTCGAGCCTGCCGTGTGCTTCATTATCTATTTTTGTATGAAGAGTCACCCAGTTGGCAGCCAGCATCTTTATTTCCATCCACTGGTAGTAAGAGTAGTCATCCCCTATAATAATAGGTACGCGTACATCAGAATTGATGGTGGTATAACTGTATACATACATATAGGCTTTGACGCTTTTGCCCTGTTCCTCTTCTTCGAGCGTCGGCAGACCGGCTTTCTTGCGTTCAATGTTGGTACGTTCTCTGTTGAGTGTCGGCACTACGCCATCAATGGTGGTTGATGTGATCTTTGAGTACGACAGGATTGATATTTTGTTTCCTGTTCCTGCTGCCGTCCAGAATGTGGTACCAGGACCGAAGGCACACCAGTCGTCGAAGTCTTCGTTTCGGATATAGCCATTTTTGCCCGTGTTGCACCATAGGGCAACGTCGAGCCAGTGGGGATGGTCCTCACCACCTTTGCGAACGTTGGTATATACTTTCGTTGTCCAGAAGATGTTCTGGTTCTTTTTGATATCCACATTGGGAGCACAAACTTTTCGGGTGGTTCCTGATGTAGGGTCTTCATATTCCTTCACCTTTCTACTGAAGTCGTAGCGGATTACCGGCTTGTTGATGCGGTTGTCTTGTGTGGTAGGATTTATCTCGAAAACAGGGACGAGGGTCAGGACTTCGTTTTCTTCCTCAAATGAATAGGTATTGCCCGGTTCATAAGGATGCTGGGAAGGATTGGCTTTATTTACCCAGTGGTCGAGGGTGTATTGTTTCTCGTTCTGCTTTCCCTGTTCATCTACACTTTTGAAGAAGGTGTAGTTGGTTGGGATGGTGAAGGAGAGAACATCTTTGATTTCAGGAAGCTGCTGGCTGACGGCATTCTTGTAACCAGCCTTTTCCAGTTCTCCGTTCACTCGGGTGCCGTTGTAGTCAAAACAAACTTTTCCCTTGTGACCTATGGCAAAATGGGCGGTGATAGTTTCGTCTTGATTTCCTATAGTGAAATTCAGGTTATCGCCTTTGTGCTGTGTTCCATCGCCTTCTTTCTGCCAATACTCCAGACGGTAGTTGGCTGCAGCTTCAGCTGTAGCCTTTACTTCTGTACCGGGAGTGTACCAGCTAACTATCTGAATCATCTTTCCCGGTTTCCCATTGCTTCCTTCTTCGCATATTTCCTGATAGAAATTATCATAATGAGGAGCGAGGGATACAGAACCCAGGTTGGCATCCGATGGCTTGATTGTTACCTTGTGCAGTTCTTTGCGCAGGAAGATGGCTTCTATGTTATTGATGCCATCCTTTACGGTATAATCGAAAGAAGCTGCTTTTGTTGTTTCGCCGATTTTGAATTCCTGAAAGTTGTAGCCATAATCTGGAGTGGCAGAAATGGTTACTACATCACCTACTTTATATCGGTTTCCAATATTGCCATGTGACGAAACGGCTGTTTTAAGTGTGATGGTAACCTTACCTGCATTCTGAGGCTTTTCATTCGGAAATGCCGTAGCATCTGCATTCGATATGGAATTGACGGCTACTACATTAGGCACCAGTGGATAGGTGGCAGTGATTTCTTGGAGATAACAGTCGGTTCCTTCAATTTGGCTTGCCTTCTTCATCATAAAGGTGATGGATTTTGCATCACCCTGATAGGTGAAGGTGATGATTTTGCCGTCATCAGATGTGACGGCATTTGTTGTTGCGGCGTTTGTTTTGCCGGCATTTGTAGCAGATGCAGATGACAGAGAAGTTCCTGCATCATCAGTGAGGATGATTTCTCCAATAGCAGTTGAGGCATGGAAGGCTACTTTCATGCCATAGAGGGCTGGTAAAGTGAATTTCACGCTATCCTTTACCAGGGCACCCGTAACTCCTGCCATCGTATTGTCTATCTTTCCGTTTTGCAACATTTTGATATCTTCATCGATGTGGATATCCAGAGCTACATCCTGTTTTGCCTGTGTGCTCTCATTGATATAGATGCTGGCAGGGTGGGTATAGGATAGATCTTTCTGATGATTGGAACGGAAGATGTTGATGGCAGGTGCTTGGCTTGGGTCAAAACTCCAAACTACCATTGTTTCCTGATTGCTGTCATAGAGCTGATAGCTGTTCTTTTCCCACTTGGCTTTCATCTGGGTGGTAGCATGGGTAGCGGTATAGGTAGCACCCGGCTGATATACATTCTCTCCATCCGTCCAACCGATAAAGGTGTAGCCGGGGCGTGAGAAGGTATTGCCAGATGGCAGGGTGACCTTATCCTCCTCATCGCAGATGAGTTTGATAGGGAATTTCCCTGCTATATCATCTGATTTCTGAAAGTTGATTTGTTTCAGAACTTTCGGAGTAACGGCTCCTGATACGTTGCCGTAGATTTTGAGGTCTACGATATAGGCATTGTTATTACGTCCTTTTTTAGGATCATCAAAGTTCTCGAATTTTATCTGGCAATTGGTTCTTTTTACTTCGATGGAGAGTTTTTCGCCAGAAGCTGTTTCGATAGATTTATCATGAAGTGGAACCCAAACTTCATCTCCGTCTCCCTTAACAGATACTTTGATACCTCTTTGTTTACCCGTTGCCACCTGAATGAGTTCAATCCTAGTGATACTTTTCAACTTGGATGTTATTGCTGTAGGAAAATCCTTACTATATTCAGATGTATATTTCGCCGTTTTCAAGTATCCGGTGTAACCGGGAAATTTGTTGGCGTCTGTACCAATAGGATCTACTCCCACGCCATTGAGCGTGAGGGTAAAGTCCTCTTGGGTATATTGGGTCTTGAGATGGACCACCTTATCCACCGTAGAGGTACAGTCGATATTATCCCATTCCTGGAAATCGGTGGAGTAAATCAGCTGCTCGGAAGTTGTGGCATTCTGTGCCCATGCACTCCCCATCCATCCCATCATCAGGAGGAGGAGGATGGAACGGAGCAGCTTGCCGGTTGATATCTTATTCTTTCTGTTCATATATATTCTGTTATTTTACCATGATTTTACTTTTGCCAAAGATGTAGATGCCATCAGGGAAACCGCTGTAGGTGGCGGTGCCTGGCTGCACATCCAGGATGCGGTGAAGCTGACCGGTAGTTGAGAATACCTTGAGCTGGGTGGCGTAGGTGCTCTCGATACTTACACGATGAGCGCCGATAGGGCGGACAAAGAGTGATTCGCCGGCTGGTGTATCATCGTTACCGTTTATTTCCGGTTCTATCCTGTCGATGCCCGTGGTCTCACTGATGCGGATTACAGAAGAAACCTCTGAAGAACGGGTTCCGGCATTCGTACTCTCTTTAGTCAGATAGGTACGGAAAGGCATCACGGTCTGTGAGATTGCCGTATTGCAGAATGCTGTTCCCTCTGTATTGAGCGCATAGATGCCTCCATTCGCCACTTTCTTAGCAGCGAAGGTTCCCTGGTGGGCATAGCCATTGCTTACGGTCTGCATATCTGCTGTGATAGGAATCACGATGGCTTTCTTCTGAGGTTCCATGTTCGCATAAGCATGGAAAGTGATAGTCTGAGGATCTTCCTTCTTGTTCAGAATACTGTTGTAGAACTTGCTGGAAAGGTCGAACTCATAATAACGCTCACCTGGGAAACGGACGATATAAGGTACTCCTGCCATGAGAGGCAGATAACCTTTGAGGGTCTGCGTTTCTCCGTAATATGGATTTTCCACATTATTATATAGCCAGTTTCCGTAGGTGTCTACGAAGAAGGTATTATGGAATGTATAATCCATACCTGTGGTATTTCCGGCGTAATTAAACAGACCAGTACCTGTACCCGGTCGCTGGAAGGTGGCAGTCTTCTCTGTTTCATTCACACCGGTCAAACCACGCAACCAGTACTCATGGTGCAGATCTTTCGTTCCATAAAAATGGGTAATCTCACCATTGAGCGATGCTACAGCTTTCTGTACGGTGAACGGCAGACTGATACCTTCCCATGCTCCTGTTGTATTTTCAGCATAAAGCATCGGCTTGCGAACATACCAGGCATGGTTGGTTACCGAGAATTCAAGAGGCACGCAGAAGTCGTTGTTGTCGCAGGCATCACCCTCGCTGTTCTTGCCATCAGGAGTGCGTTCTACAAGATGGAGCTTCTGGGTAGCATAGGCTTCGCCTGATTTCACGATATGGTGTCCCATGATGAGACTTTCTGCTGTATTCTCGTCGTATCTCAATGCCTTGCTTACGATGTCGTATGCATCGGTGGCGTTGTTCTCCTTATTGTCTTCCGTATAAACCAGGAGGTTTCGGGTCACCCCATCCTTGATGTTGAAATCGTAGAAAGAGGTGGCATTGTCATCGCTGGCAGCAAAGTTGATGGCTGTTGTTGCAGGACTGTGTACGTATGTACCCATGTTTCTGCCATCCTGGTTGTAGGCATTGTAGTAGAACTTGTCTGGATTTATACTTCCGTAATATCCGTCGGTGCGATATACTCGGTTGATCATGTACTTGTTCTGCTGCGATGCTATCTTGGCAGGATAATTTTCCGGAGTAGACTGCAGGCTCTGTCCCCAGAAGAGGAAGTCGTTCATCAGTTCACTACCATTCTTGTTTTCATCGAACAGAGGCAGGTAGTAGCCTGTGCGGGATTCCTTTCCTGTATTTGTTGCCGCTACGTATCCCTGTGCACGTGCCTTGTCGATGGCATGATTCTGGTCGTGGCGGGTTTCTGTCTGACCATAGTTAGGCAGGTCGCTATCCTGACCCGTACGGAGATAGGTGATACCCGTGTTCTTGCCCGTGATGGCATCCTTGCGGTGTGCATACTGATAGTCTCCGTTGGCATAATAGTCGTAGATGTACTTCAGTGCCGTCTTGTCTTCCTCCTTGTCATGGCTTGTGCGCGCACGCAGGTAGTAGCCATTCAGATCGTATGCCACCTTACCATACTTGAAGTCTTCAAGCGTATATCTGCTGTCAGCCTTGCCGTCCATTCCATATACAATAGGTTTAGAAGAGGCAGGGGCATACTCGAAGCAGCAGTGGTATTCACCCGTAGATGAGGTGCCTGTGGTGCAGCCCTGCGCAGCAATCTGTCCTGTAGCCAGACCGAGGTTGTAGATTTTTCCCTGATTTTCCGAGAAGAGTGCCTGGTCTTTCCTCAAGCCATTGATGATGTGACCGTTGCCATGCAAGGTTCCCTTGAAGATAATCTTGCTGCCATCATAGTCTTTAGGGATGGTGAGGTCGTTCTGCAGGATAAACTGGGCATTTCCTTTTATTGTATCCACGAAGTTGATGAACGCCTTCAGGTCGCTGGCATCGTTGATATAGATGCGAGGTTCAGCGAAGTTCAATTCCTTCTTGGCACGTTCGATGGCCTCAGATAGGTGCAGGTCAATTCCTGCCTTATGAGGATCCATCTGGTGATAGTTGTGAACCACGAGGGTATCCCCTAGTGCTATGTTCACAGGGAACACCGTCTCCTTGATACCCGTCATGGTGACACCCAGTTGCACGCCGTAGCCATTCATGAAGTAGTAGGCAGGGATGTCGAGATAGTCGGTGGTCTTGTCGTATTTGGCACCTGCGAAGAGGTCGTTGCGGTCCTTGTCTATCTTGTCGCCCTGCTTATAGGTGTCTTTCGATGTCGTGGTTTCAAGCAGCCAACCGTTTCCGCCTTCAAACTGGATGTCGCCCTTGTCATCCTTCACGAATTCTCCATTTTCATCCTTCTTCAACTTGCCGATGTGCCAGAAGTAGCCATTCGGTGCGAATGACTGGTCGGCGGAAATTTTCACCTTGTCTTTCTTCAGGCGAATCATTTCGCCAGGCAGGGCACAGTTGTCGATGGTGATGCCACCCGTGAAGTTAGGACCCTCCACATACTCGATGGTGAGGTAGATGGTGTAGGTGTAGTTCACGGGCTTGCCATCCTTGTCTGTCTTTGGCTTGCCATTCTCGTCTAGGGCTGGTGATTCCAGCACGAGGGTAGCCTGACACTTCTTGGAGAGATGTTCCTTGTAGTACCCCGGGATTGCGTTATTCACGTTGTTGTCTTCCAGACGGAAAGCAATCTTGGCGTCACCTCCCTGGATGGCATCATTGAATACTTCGGTCTTATAAAAAATACTATCAATCTTCTCCTTTTCAGACATGTGCAGGATGGCAGAAAAGCCTTTCTTGGCTTTATCCGCCTGGTCTTGGGAGGTAGCACCGATAAAGGAGTTGGAATCCGATGCACCCACGTAGAGCTTGTACTTATCCGGTGCAAATTTCTCCAAATCGCATTCGTAGTTATCCAGCTGTTTGCTGTCGCCGGCGGGATGTCCACTTCTCATTTTCCAACTCTTGATACTTACCTTGGCTCCTGGCTTCAGGCCAGCAAGGGCGGTAAGACCGTCCGAGTTGTCGTTGTCGAAGGTGATATTCTCCTTATAGGTATAACCCGTAATGTGGGCATTGTAATAATAGTTGTAGCCCGTTACGTACCAGTAGTGGATGTCCATCTCTTTGTCCGGATCCTTGCCCTTCTCCAGATTGTAGAATCCCTTTGGCGAACAATCGTCTACGATGAAGCGGTTGTTGCCTGTTTTGTTGGTGTAGTTCAGTGGGAACACGAAGTTTCCTGTTGTTTCGAGGAAGTCCTTTCCCGTTCCATCTGTACGCTCATGCACGTTGTCGGCATATACATATCCGCCACCCTCGCCAGGACGAGCGCTTATCAGGTTCATTTCTATGATGCCGTGGATAGGACCGTAGTAGATGATTTCATCCATCTTCAGGGTAGTGGCACTGATGATTTCCTGTACGTTCTGAATCTTCAGGGCATAGCCCGATGCGATACCTATCATGTTCTTTGCCGTACCATTGTTGCGCTCCTGGAAATCAGAAAAGTTGTGATTCTCATTATATCTGTCGATATAACCCTGCTTCTTATTCTGGTATGAGATGTTGTCGGTAGCAGGCTTGCCATTTTGGTCATGCCAAGGGTCAGAGAACTTCACGTTGGAATAGACGGCTCCTACATAGTGGATGTTGTTGGCGAGTCCCATAAAGTTGCGTGCCTTGTAGCCATACTTGAATTTGGCGGAAGTGCTGGTGTGCGTCTCTGGTTCACCTTCCAGTTTTCCGTCAGTATAAGTCACCTCATTTCCCTCCATCTTGATTTCTCCCACACGTGCGATAGAGTAAGGAGTCTTGTTGATTTCGTTGACGGTATAGTCGCGTGCACCGAGCAATGAGAAGCAGTTGTCTTCCAGTCGCAGAATATCAATTCGCTGGAAAGTGTTGATGATTTTCGGATTGTCGATGGTATGTTTGGCAAAACCATAGCCCGTGATGTCGGCACTGCGGAAGCCCTGGGCATAGGAGAGGTGACCATCGCCGAAGATACCACCCTCGCTGTCATATTCATAGAATTTATTTTGCTTGATGCCTTCCAAATCTTTTGGTACATCGTTGCCCTTGTAGTACTTCACCATCTCATAGATGAAGCGATAGGTGTATTCGTCGTCCTTGCTGTTATCATCGTAATATCTGTAATAGTAGCCATAGAGGTCGGTACCATTCGGAAGATTGATTTCCTTCATGTCCTGCTTGGAGATGGTAATATGCTCACTGGTCTTGCTGTCGCCTACCAGAATCAGGGTGTTTCCTCCGAAGCCAGCAGTAGTACCACCCGGAAGCGACTTCAATTCTTCCTGATGTTCTGCACTATTGGCAAAGGCTTTATCCACATTGAATTCATCCGTCAGCTTCAGTACGGTGGTGTTATTTGCCAGCACGGATGTACCCTGGGCGAGGGAATATCCTCCGCCATAAATAGCTTCATCGATATGGATATGTACGTTGTCCCAACCCATAGATGGCTCCTTGGCAGCAACCTTGCTGAAATACTTATCTTTGTTGGATTCTGTTATATCTACTCGGGTACCGTTATCTATCGCCACGATGTCATCATATACACCCTGCGAAATCAGCTCACTGGCAAGCAGATAAATCTCCTGTTTGATGGTAGGAGTTCCATCATTGTTCTTCAGGTCAAGATTCTTCTTGTCGGTACGGTTCAGGATATACTTTCCGTTCTTGTTCACCTTATAATAGGTTGGATAACCCACCTTTACCTGGGTAGAACCATATACATAGCCCGAATAGGAACCGCCTGTTACCGAACGGAAGACGTGACCGTTGAGGATATCCACATCGGTAAGTCCGATGACATTACCCTGCTGACCGCCACCATAGATGAAGTTGGCAGATACGCCGGAAGCGGAGAATTTATCGTTATCCATCGCTGGTTCTTTGCAGCTGATGCTATCACCCATAACGATGCGGGTATTGCCATATACGTAACTCTCCATACCATATCCGGCACCATAGATGTTGAGGCTGGCGTATTCTGGATTGGTAGCCAGATATTCGTTCGATTTCTCCAGTTTTGCCAGATCCTTACCGGCAAGCATGTCGCTCCGGAGGTCGATGGTAACGTCGCCTCTCACGGTTCCCGTCTTGTAGCAGCCGCCATAAACGCAACCGCCCTGGTAGGCATCCTCTACCACTGCAGGTTCAAACTTGTTCTTGATGGTAAGCTTGATGAATGGTTTCTCAGAATGCGCCGTTCCGAGGAGATAGCCACCCTCGTGGGTAACCTCTCCCTTATAGTCGTAGTTGGCATTGTTGCAGCCACCCACAATCTTGCTGGTGATGGTGAGACCTTCCGGGAAGGTATAATCTACCACCTTGCCCTTTTCATCCGGATAGATATTCATGTTGCCACGGTTTCCTCCGCAATAGAAAGAACCGATGGTGCAGTTGGTAAGATTCTTTGCCCATTGCAAAGTTCCCTGGATATTCATCTCCACCGGCTGGAAATAGAGGTCGAGCAGATGAGGATAGATGAGTGGGCGCTGGGCATTTTCTGTTGGCAGATACAGGGTATTGATACCCTTGTTGGAAGGGTCGTTCTCCCAGTCGATAGAATCTGCGAAGTCCAGTTCCTTGCTGGTGTCATAGTAGTCGCCATTCAGTTTCTGGAACTTGTTCATGAAGTTATTGTCTTCGGATGCCGTGAAGAGTGCATCGCCGTTGCAGCCCATGAATACGCTTCGGATGTTGACATTGCTGCCAATCTTGATATCTACGCTACCCACGGTTTCGATGGTTTGGGCAACGGTCTGGCTACCTGATTGAGAGCTAGCCTGCGCACTTGCCTGCGCATCGGCTTTCTGTGCCTTGAGCACGGTGGCTGAGTTACCTCCACCATATACATCGCCCTTGATAAGAACGTAATCCTCGTTGCTGTTGCCCATGATATTGATATTCACCTTGTTGGTCATCGGTCTCCACGAGTTGATGTTCACCATTTTGGCTGCATCGCTGGCTGCCTTGTGAGAAGGCATGTTCTCTCTCATCGGTACGGTGAATACCAATGGCGTGGTTTCCGAATTTGGGTCGTTCAGGTTGAGTGGATAGTTTTCGTTCACGGTAATCTGGGTGTTGCCCTTTCTGTCCAAGGCATAGAGGTAGTCACCGTTGCCGGCACCATATACATCGCCGTCAATCTTTCCGCCATATATATTAATATGTGTACCAGTGCCTTTATTATCCGTGAAGTTACCATTCTTCTCAACTACGTTTACATAGCCCGATACGTCGTTACCGCCGTACACATTGCCATGGATGAAGATGTCCTTGTTGCTGAAAGTGCTTTCTGATGATGCGGCAGAAGGATTTTGGGTTCCGATATTTACCGTGGTACTCTTTTCCACATCACCCATCATACCGCCGCCGAAGATGTCACGGCAGTCCATCGCATAGATATCCACATGGGTAGCCTTGACGGAGTTGTAGAATCCGCCACCAAAGAGTCGGCGGCAGAAGGCACCACCATCTCCTGTTACGTAGGTTTCACCTTCTACCTTACCTGAGTAGCCGCCACCCACGAAGTCCATCACGGAATATCCGCTCCAGAAGTGCTTGTATTCTTCGCCTTTCTTCAAATCGATGGATGGGTCAATCTTGCTTCCTCTTCCAGTCATGGCGATGTTCACATGGGTGTTGCCCTTGATGACAGTATGTTCGCCATAGCCGCCACCGAATACGCAGAAGTGAGGTGATCCCACCTTATTATATATCTCCTTCCATACCATGGTTTCGAAGAATTTCACTTTTACTCCATAAACCACCTGGGTATCATCATGCAGCAATCCCTTTTCCATGGTGAGATGGGCATCTTTGCCTACCACGCATGCTATGTTTCCACCGGCATAGATGTTGTGGTTGATTTTGAACTTCAAAGCCTGGTGGTTGTATTGTGGAGAGTAGGTGATACCGGTTTTTTCATCGATGAATGCCGGTTCCCAGGAACGGGTATCTGCCAGCCAGTAGGAGGTGAGCATTGCCTGACCGCCCTTGATATATACATTGGTGTTACCCTTAACATCTGCCGAGGTGATAACTACTTTTTCCTCTTTATCTACGCTGAGGGTATCGCAGCTGCCCAAACCTCCACCGTAGATGCCATGACCTATTCTTCCATCGTAGATGGTGACGAAGGTGTTACCATATACCGTTCCGTTCTGGCAACCACCATAGATTTTTTCCATCAGCAATGGCAGCATGGTTGCGTTGATGGTGGTATCAGGATGCGCCATGTTCTTATCTAAAGAAGGATCTTCGGAACCGCCAGTTTCTGTCCTGTATGGATAGGTGATGACTGGTCGGTCTATCAGCAGTTTTGTATTGCCATAGATGGCACCCAACTTTGTGACGTCGCCGCATTGGGTGGCAAGACGGCCCTTACCGCCAGCGAATACCTGTGAATAGATGCCGGCACCGCGGAGGTTGACAAGCGTGGTGCGATGGGAGGCATCATCGGTATTGCTGGCATCGTAGTCTTGGTTTTGGTTATCCTTGTTTCCTACGTTTGCCACATCGCCTCCACCATATACGCTTCCGATAACCAGGGTACGGTCTATCTCGATATTGGTATCTTTCAAATGCAGCTTTCTACCATAGACATGTACCTCTGTCTTCTGCACGTTTGCCATAACAGGGAAGTCGATGTATTCTCCATCCTTGTTCTTGACCGACTCCACTCCGGCACCGCCGCCATATACGTTCTGACCGACGAAGCCCGACTTGATGAATATCTTGGAGTTGCCACCTACCTTTCCGAAGTCATAGTCTTTGCCCGTGGTATATTCTCCGAAAGGCACAGCACCGAGACCTGCACCATAGATGTTTTCGCAGAAAAGCTGGCAGTCGGTTTCTACGTAGGTATTGCCTGTTACATATCCCGAGAAGCCACCACCATGGATGGTCTGGAAAGAGAAGCCTGGTACACCGAGCGTCCACGCCAGACGGCTTACGCGATAGCGACGGAAGGTTGCCGGGTCGTTGTCCGTACCATCGTTATTGCCGCCATCCACACTGCCATAATATTTTTTCTTTTCTTCCTTGGAAACTTTCTTGAATTCCTCATAGAGGCTTTTCTCGAAATCGGTGTATGTTTTGAAGTCTTCTTTCTGACTGAGATAGCGGTATTTCGCTCCATCTACTTCGATGATACCATCGTCATCTATATGGCTACCCGGTTGTGCATACACCGTCGCCTTAGCCACCTTGGTATTGGCACCATATCCGGCACCGAAAACGGAGAACTGAGGGTCGGCAACATTCTTGCTGCTGATATACCAGCAAAGCCCCGGAAGGGTGGTGAAGTCGAACATACTGAGCGGTTCGCCGTTCTTGTCGATGATATCAGCCAGAGGCGAGTGATTGATGATTACGATAGCCTCTCCGGTTTCTTTTTCTGCTGTTGTTGCGTTGCTGTCGGTATAGGTACCCACGATGCAGGCACGGTTGCCGCCGCCATAGATATTGTTATTCTTCTTGAAACATCCCGAGAGGAGTTTTTCGCTTGTGAAGCTGAAGAACTGCTGGCTGTCCTCATCGTTCAAGATGCTTTCTATAGCCGCCTTTGCCTGGGCATTGGTAAGCTGGTCTTTGGTTTCAGCCTTCAGAATATCTTCTGTTATCTCCCTGAATTCTGTGATAGTGTTGCAGATTTTCTTACCGTTGCCTTGTGCTGCCAGCCAGGTGGTGATATTGCCGTTGATATCGGCATTTTGGTTCCATATCCAGGTACCGCCATCCATCTGTACCTTGGTATTGCCGAGGATGTTGGCGTAGGTAGCCTTGTTCTGGGAATCCTTTTCTCCGAGAACTTCCTGGGTATCCTGGTTCTCTTCTGAGATTTCAATATCACCGTAGCCTCCACCGAAGATGTCACGACCTAGCATACCGCCCTCGATATGCACCAGGGTGTTGCCATCTACCGTACCATAGGCACAACCGCCATAGATGTTGTACCAGATGGATGGCACGGTATTGCCGTAATAATCGAGTGCGACGGAATTGATGGACGTAGCTGCCGTGTTGGCTACGTGAACGATGGTGTTACCATTGATGCGACCTATCTGGTCATACTGCTGTGCCGCATTTCTGCGAAGACCCTTGCCGCCACCGAATACGGAACCGAAGATGTCGCCGCCGATGATATTCACCAGGGTGCGGAAGTCTTTTGATATGTATGACGGATTGATTTCATCATCATAGATGATATCGCCTTTTTCTTTGTTAATGTTTGAATAGCTTTGTGGCTTTATCTTGTAATTAGGAGTATAATCTTTAGGTCCTACATTCGCCATATCTCCACCGCCATAAACCTTACCATAGATTTTGGCATTGTCAGAAATCTCAACTATGGTCTTGCCGATGACACGAGCCACGTCGATGAAGTGGGTGCCTGTAGCAGTCTTTGGCGCCACACCTGCACCACCGCCGAAAACATCGCCATAGATGTTTCCGCCTTTCACAAAAACCTCTGTACGTGAATCTTGGTCTTTATTATTACCAATTTGACCCGTCTTGTTGTCTTTATCCTTGTAAGGATCACCGAATCCTCCGCCATATACACGGTGCAGGAAGGTGTTTCCATCTACGGTTACCTTGGTACTTCTGGTTACGGTGCCGGCATATCCGCCACCCAATACGCCCAGGATGGTGAAGTTAGGAATACCCTTGGAGTTGTCGAAAACCGGGATGGTTGTCTTTGAGGCGTTTCTGCGGTTGTGAGGACGAGCCATTTGCTCGGTATTGTCTTCGTCATCCACCTCGGCATCATAATCGCTATAATCTCCTTCCACATTCACTGTCACATCGGTATAGGCAACGGAAGTGTGCTCACCATATCCGCCACCGAATACCGAGAAGTGAGGGAATTTGTTGTCGTTATACGATTCCTTCCATTCTTCTGTGTTCAGGAGGTCGAATGGAGTCATACCTTTCAGCACCTCTACAGTAGCAACACCTTTTACGTTGCAGGCAAGATTACCGCCACCATAGATATTATGAGGATTCAGGAAATGAGGATCGCCGTCTGGCGTATCGCTGCCATAGAAAAGAGTATCGTTTTCTTTGGTCCATTCAATGATACCTTTCTTTTCATCCCATATCTTATTCCAGATGACATTGATGGAGAAACTGTCCTTTGGCTTTCCGTCGTCGCCCTCTTCCTGTCCACCCATATCCTGAGCCAGATTCACGTTGGTATCGCCTGAAATATCGGCAGAAGTGAACTTCTTCGTATCGGTCAGTTCTGTGCCCGATTCATCCTTGATATTACCCATACCGCCACCGAATATCTGTCCGGCGAAGTTGGCTGCGAAGATGTTAACGTTGGTGCTGCCATCTACCTGTGCATAGTTTCCGCCGCCATAGATATCGCCATAGATGGAAGGTGCCTGCTGGCTGCTTCCGGTGAAGGTGACGTTGGTATTGCCGATTACTTTTCCCACAGAATCTGGGAGTTGGGTAAAGCCATCTGTTGATACCGGGGTTGTAGCTATAGGACTGGTAAGACGTCTCTTTCTTCCTTTTCCGCCTGCAAAGACAGAACCGAGGATATTGGCTTTATCGCCGATAATCACGTTGGTGGCATCTTTTCTTATAATCGTGTTGTTTGCATATTTTTTTATGTTTTCTACCACTGCCATATCGCCACCTCCATAGATGTTCTGATAGAAGGTTCCGCCATAGATGGTAACGTTGGATTTGCCGTAGATGCGAGCCATCTCCAAGAGGGTAGTGATGGTGTTGGTGTCGGTTGTATTTTTGGGAACATACAATTTTGCATCTGCCACACCATAACCGCCTCCGAAGATAGGGCAATGGAAAGTTCCGCCGTTGATATTCAGCGCTACATTGCCGTAGGTCTGACCGAGGGCAGTATAGTCGCTGGCTTGTCCCTTTTCGCCCTTGGCTCCGTATGGATCTTTGGAATAATACTGGTTGGTGCCTCGTCCACCGGCAAAGATACCTTTCTCGCAATAGAATTCTCCGCCATTGATGGTAAGGGAAACGGCGGTACTATCCTTGCTTCCATATACATTACCGCCCGTCTTGCTTGGGATGGCTTTGGAAGATGTCCACAATCCCGGACTCATATATCCGCTACCTCCGGCATAGATGCCGTCAATCTTCTCTGTCTTAGAACCGAAGACACCACCATTGATGATGATTTTGGTGTTGGTATAGAGAGGATCTACATCGGTATGATTATGTTCCTTTGCGTTATAGCAGTTGTAGTGAACCAATTTGTCTTTGGCATCTGCGTAAGGACCATAAAGCATCACGTCTTTCTTATCATTCCAGTAGGCGATGCTTTGATCGGGTGTATGGGTATCAGCTTTGTCATCACCATAACCGATACCATTCATACCACCTGCACCTGCACCAAAGATACCGCAGAGGATTTTGTCTTTCTGGGTGTTGTTTTCAGGCAGGATCTTGAAGGTTCCGTCGTTGATGATGATGGTGCTGTAGCCATAGAATGGGTTGTTGATTTTTACATCGCCGGTATGACCACGTCCCATACTACCGCCATAGAGTTCGGTAACGACTACGCGTTCGTTATCCTTGAGGTTATCTTTGTCCTTATATTCTGAACTGGCTGGGTCGAGCAGGATATTGGCTCTACCCATGAAGGTATTCATAGGAACATAGTAGGTCTTGTTTCCGTATGTCAAAGTAAATGGACGCTGGGCACCCAAGGTTCCGTTGACGATACGAGCCACCTTACCACTCTTGATGATGATATCCACATCGGCATACATGGCACCCTCGTGGTTTCCGGCAAGAATGATACCGGCATCGTAATCGCTCTTTAGTTTATTCTTATCATTGTATTGATCATTCCAAGCTCTGTCAATATCCATCGTGATGGTACACTTGATAGGCAGGTTAGGGGTTCCCATCACACCATTGTATTCATTTCCTGTAGCCGTCTGGCGACCACCCACGCAGATGGCAGAATAGAAGCCCGACTTGATGGTGATGCTGAATCCCTTTTCGCCATGTGGCATGGATTCTTCGAAGGCTTTGATATTCTTTGGGTCGTTCAGAGGATAGAATCGACCATCGTTGCTGAAACCGCCGAATATCTGCATAGGGGTGGTTACGGCACCATCGATGGTACCGTAGTTGATGGCGTTCTCTGTGAATCCCTCCATCTTGATACCTTTACCCATCTCCAGGTTATTGTATTGGCAGAAGATGTTCTTGTAAGCATCATTTCCGGTGCTGGTATTCTTAAAGGTGATATTCTCAAAGCGGGTATCTCCCCAAAGAGGGAGACCCATATCGAGGCTGGTAATCTCGATGGAACCGCCATCTTTATAATCACCATATTCGCCGGTGATGGTCACATTACGGAAGAGTGGAGAATCCTTCTTGGCATTGTCCCATTTTTCTTTGGTAAGAATATTACCTCCTGTATTATTGTTGGTAATATTGAAACCATTTGTCGTGTTATTGGTAACTTCTTTGCTGCTTTCGCCCATCAATACGATGATGTTTTCATCCCATGAACCTTTTTTCGAGAGCTTGCTGTAAGCTCCCTTCCAGGTCTTCATCGGTGTATCTTTCGTGTAGCCGGAATTGTTGTCATTACCCTTTGCTGGGTTGAGATAAACCACGGTTGTGGCACTTACCCAGGTGTCGAGAAAAGTCTTATCTCCCCATTTAACGGTGATATGACAGCTGTATTTATCGTTATAAGTAGCGTCGTGTGGACGGGTAATGCTGGAGGATGTTCCGGATGATATCAATTTGTCGCCATTATACCAATCGTATTGGATATCTAATCCTAACTTGTCATTGGGGAATTGCTCTTCTGTATCGTTGGTAATATTGACGGTATAGGTGTTACCGCTGGTTGAAAGAGATGCATTTACGTGAATCGCCTTGACCAAAATGGCATTGGTGCGAGAACCACCACCGATGGCATATACTTTCTGGTCGTAATCCTGGCGAGGCAAGGTGTATGTACTGCTGGCAGCTGTTTTCACTTGCTTCCATTCTCCTTCCTCATCAGTAACATACCAGTCGTATGTCTCTTTTGATACATCTCCTGCATCAGTCATTACGGTCAGCACGTCTGTTGCTGCACGATTGAAACTCAGATGTACGGAACTGAAAGAGAACTGTTTGGAGGTAGAAGAATACGTCCAGGTTTTCTTTTCCAGTTGATGGGTATTGATGAAATTATTGTTGATATCCGTAAATTTCTTACCAAATTTGGCTATTTCCTTGATGTTACCTTCTGAGTAGGTGTTTGTTCCTACTTCAGGAGTGTAGAACCAGGTATTGATGCTAGCAGTAGCACCTTCTAGGGTCTTGTATGTTTTCTGATAGGTTGAATTATAAAAAGCTACAACGCTACCCGTGCTGCCGCCTGCCTCATTGGTAACCATTTTCTTGCCATGAACATAGATGTTAGTAGGCAAGATGTTCTTTTTGCTTATACCCCAATTGGTTGCACAACCGATGGCACCGGCAACCGTTACACTTCCCGGTTTCTTAAGCGTGGCATTCTTATGTATATTGATTTCCGTATCAGAGGAAAGATTGAAGATTCTGTAATTAGCATTGTTCAGATAACCGATGATACCGCCAATTCTGCAGACATTGGCTGCTGTGTATTTTTCTTTGTTGTCGGTAATTCTTGAATTTCGAATGATGATGTTGCTCACTTCTGCATAATCAACCAGGTCGCTGGCAACGATACCGATTTTTACCGTACCCGTTCCGGTAGGAAGGTTATCCTTTTGGGTTTCCAGACTTGCTTTTTCGATAATCAGGTTGGTGACGGTGGCATAGTTGTTTTCGTCTTTTCCCTTCAATCTTGAGAAAAGACCCCACGATGCCTCTTTAGTACCATTGGTGGTCCAGTATATCTTCATGTTGCTGATGGTCTTTCCATCGCCATCAAATGTTCCTCCAAAGAAGCCGGCATTGGTATCGTTCAAGGTTCCGATAGGCATCCAGATACCTTTGTTCAGGTTGATATCTGAGGATAACAGGAAGTAATTGCCGGAATACATAGTTTGGGATTTTCCGTTGGTCACATCATGTGCCAGCTTCGCCAGTTCCAGGTCAGTGCTGATGATGTAAGGGTCTTCTTTTGAACCCTTTCCTTTAAAATCTTCTTCGGAATAGAATTTCACTTTGGTATTGTTCTCGCCGTTGTATTCCTTGCCGTAAACCTTCGGCTCCACATCGTCGAGGCTTACGGTTTGTGTGGTATTATCTGCATCGGTATACGATACTTCTATCTTGAGGGTTTCCTGACTCAGGTTCAGGGTCAACATTCTGCTGTCTGCTGATACCGTTTTACCATCAGCATCAGTCACTTCTTTCTCATTTTCCTTTTCATCAGCCTTAACCTTTACCGTCCAGGTACACTTTGCGCCCTCCGGAATCTTACCCTGAGGGATGGTAAACGAGATGGTTCCTTTCTTGAAATTGCAAGTTTCCTGAATATCTTTCTTGCTGAGGCTCTGTGCCCATACAGCCTGGATGCTCATCAGCCAGAAGGCGAGGAGCATCATCAGGTTTCTGCGTATGATATTTGTTGAATGTATGATCATTTTTTCTGTTATATTTTCTTGTCCGTTAATCTATCAGTAGATATCCCGTGTAGGCATCCTGGTCGCTCATCACGTAGAGATAACGGGGTTGGATAAGGATGCGTATGGAATTGATGGTGGCAGTAGAGCCAGTATTGATATTGCTGAAATTGTCCTTGTTCAGGAGAATAGAGGATGTCACATTCTTTCGAGTGATAGGGTTTTTGCCATCTTGCGTCGTCATCTTCACATCGTAGGTTACGTTGATGGATGGCTGGAAGGTGGCAAGGGGGATGGTGTAGAAGATGTCGCCCCATGGCTGATATTCCGTAGATGAGATTTCCAGAGACGGAGATGATTGGTTTTCTGAAGATGATTGGTTTTCAGAAGATGATGTATTTTGATAAGGGATGCTGACGGGAGCATCCTTCGTATAGGTTCTTGTGGCGATGTCCTTCCATATTATCTTGCCGGCTGTCCATTTCTTTGTGTTGGTACTGTAGGTGAACGCTCGGGTGATGGTGCCGCTGATAGGAATCTCGCCCGTGATATTCACGCTTTTGATATGAAACTGGCGGATGGCTCCCATCGTAGGGTCGAGTTTAAAGAGAAGTTTATAGCCAATCAGCGTCTGGTCAAACTTGAACTTCACGGTATGTTCAAACGAGAGTTTTTCATCCTGATCCGATTTCACTGTTCTATGCTCAGGAAGGGCACAGATGATTGGCGCATTTTTAGCATCGAAAAGGAAAGGGGAATTGGATGAAGAGGTTGATGATGAAGAAGAAGTTGATGAAGAAGCTGAAGAGCCTGATGGGGCGTAAGGAACGGAGAGGGTATAGGTGTCGGTATGGCTATCGGCATCGGTGCTGATAGCAATGCTGCTTCCTGTTCCCTGCTGGTAAGGCATGTAGGCGAAGAAATCGAAATGGCGGGCATCCTTGAAGTCTTCCCATTTCTTCGGTTCGCCATACCCCCAGGCATTCTGACTGCTGTCGTAGCTTACCAGCTGGTTATTGAAGATAGGGGTTCCGGCATTTCCCAGCTGTTTGGTAGCATAGTAATATCCCCATACGCCCATCTGCCCGGGATGTAGGGTAGGGTCGTATTTCTCGTACTCGTTGGCACGGGTTTCTGCATTCTGGCTTTTTGCCTTCTGGTTTTCTACTTTCTGGGTTTCTACGGTGAAGGTGATTTCATCGTAATGGTCAGAATGCTGTACGGGCATATTGCTGCTGTCGCAGGCGCTGAGGCTTGCGAGAATGGCAAACTGGCTGAGGATATATTTCAGTTTCTTCATATATTTCTATTTCTTCGTTTTGTTGAGGAATTAGTAGAAGCCTGCTTTGCTGAGGCTGGCTTGCTGAGGCTGCTTTGCTGTGACCTGCTTTGCTGAGGCTGTTTTAGGCGCAGTTACCAGCGGCTTTTACCAGTCGCCGGTACCAGTGCCGTTGTTGTCGATATTGGAATTTTTGTTCCATTGCTCCACCTCTACTTCGGCGAAGGTGATGCTGGAAGTGGTTTCCGAAACCTTAAAGATGTAGGTATATTGAAAGCCTGCCTTCCATTGCATGTATTCGCTGCCGACTGTGGCGGAGACTTGATTTCCTTCTATTTTGGCAGAGAGGATATAATTGCCTTGTTGGTAATGGGCGATATCCATGGGTGGCATGAAATACCATTTCTGGCGAATCTCGGTTTGATGGTTCTTGTCGGTATCTTCCTCGTAAGGGATGGTGAGTTCGATAATGCCAGATTGGGTTGTTTTCCAGGTTTTGGAAACATCAGTGCTGGTTCCTGAAAGGGGATAAGTGGCAATGATATTTCCTGCAACAGGGGTTTTAGTTTCTGCAGATCCTGACCATTGGAAATTATTGCCATTGCCAGTTGATTTCCATCGTTCATCCCGGAAGGAGATTTCTGTGATGGAAGCAATCTGTTTATCGTTGTATTTGAATTTGAATCTTACCTTGGCGATAAGTGGTACGAAGGTAAGTTTCACCTGATCTCCGATTTTTGGGGTACAGAGATTCGAGATATAAGGGGTAGAGGTAAGGGTGGCGTTGGAGTTGAATTCGTAAGGGATGGTGATGGAATGCGAATTGGTATTCGTGTTCTCGCTGGCGGTTACGTCGTGGGCAGTAGCAGGAGCATAAGCCCAGAAGTGATATTGAAGGGCGGAATAATCCCAGTATTTGATGGTTTGCTTGAGATTGAGGGAAACGTTATATTTCCCGGTATACTCCCAGTCATTGGATGAAGTATTCCAATCAACCAAATACCCGTCCATCACTTTTTGGATAGAAGAATTGGTGCTTCCATCGTTGTTTGAACCTCCATTTTCATTTGAACCTCCATCTATGTTTTTGGTCTTATATCCCCAAACTTTAAAGGAAGAAAAAAGGCTTTCCAATCCCGTTTCACCATCTCCTGCACGAGAACTCGCATCCTGCCACGATCCGCTATTTCCGCCAAAAGAAATCCCCACTTGCTGAGGCTCTGGTATAAACGGGTCGTCCTGCCCCGAAGAGGAGCAGGACAACAGGCATGAAGCCATAAAGAATATGAATATAATGTGTTTAAACATTCATTGAATGATAAATTCTAATTGATATATTATTGCTGACCGTTGGTGGTGGCGCTATCTGGCTTCTTAAATTCTTCTTCATCAAAATCTTTAGATTCTGTGAAGTCTTCTACAACCGCATCGAAAGTAATAGGGTAGAGACCAACTGTAGAACCTTCTCCTCCGGTAGTACCATTTGTATTTACCGAAATCTTAAAGATGTAGGTGTAAGAATGATTAATCTGCCAATTGATTTTGTCTTTTCCTACAGATACAGTTGCGCCTTTCACATCAATTGTTTCTTTTGAACCATCTGTTGAGGTCAGCTGATAGTCAACCTTGATTTTCATATCATCGGTTGCAGTCTGAGGCAAGAAACATGTAAAAGCTCCATCTTTCTTGTCAAACGTGACGTTATCTTTTGATGTGCCAAGATTATTGTTAAGCAAGTTGCTGCCAAGTTCTAGAATTGTAGCTTGTGATGCAGCACGACCAGTTGTTGGAATTTCTAATTTTGGGGTATTGTCTGTATTATATGATACTATATATTCCGAGCCGTCTAATACCAATGCTGTATTCTCTGCATTGGCTGCGAACTTATCGTTATGTTCTGTTGTCTGATTATCACCAGTATAGAACTTCTTAATTTGTACCGTATATCCTGGAATGGTGGTATACATACCTACACGAACCTTTGCAATGATGTTGCGGAAGGTAAACTGAACAGCCTCTTTATAATTTGATGTGGAAATAGTCTTTTTATCAGAAAAATACAGTCTATCTACATCTGCATCATTATTTAATGTGATTTTGTAGGTATCATTCTCCTTCTTTACCTTGATTTTAGGAGATTCGCCAGTTAAATCAGCAGAAGGTGCAGAGAATGCTGTAAAGGTGTAGCTGCTTGCGCTATAGTCCCAGAACTTAAGACCCTGTTCGGTTTTATAGGCATTTTCAACGGCTGTTGTATAGTTATAAGTGGTATTTCCATCACCTGCATCGTTAGAGTTGTTCAAACCAGAATACTGCCAGGCTTTTGTAGTCGGAGTAGTTCCTGTTTGGTCTGTATATTTCACCAAATAGTTATTGTAAACCAATTTGTCTGTGTCGCTAATTTTCTTGGTTCCATATACCCAAAAACGACTGCCAAGGGCTGAAGCTGCATTTGCGTTCTCCTTATTTGCACGACTCATCTTTCCCGCCTCACCACTGAAGCTAATCTCCTTGCCATTTACGGCACTAGGGTTGTTTCCTGGAACTTCGCCAAGGAAATCATCATTTGCGCAGCTGGCTAATGCCAAGGCTGCAATCGCTGAAACAAAATAATATTTCTTCATATTCATGTAATTTTTTTAATTTTATATTCTCGTATAATTTATATTCTCGTATTATATCCTGAAAAGCTTGTTACGCTTCATTACTACATATCAAAATCATTCCTACATATCGAACTCCCATTGCTTCTCCTCGAAATCCTTTACCACGGCATCGAAGCCGGAACCGCCAGGGCGGTTGGGAATTGGAATCGTGTCCATATCGAGGGCGATAGTGATGACTCCGCCACGGAATAGCTTTCTTACCTGGTCGGTTACGTCGAAGACAAACGTTGAGTCCTTGCCATTGTTGAACTGCATCGACAGATCGAAATAATGACGGTTGTTCAGATCGGCAGTACCCACCTGCTTGAGCGACTCCTTGTAGGCTCGGGTGTCGAGGCGGCTCGGATTGACTTTCGGGATGCCGAAGGTGAGCACCTTGCCTCCGATGATATCTACCTGGGTGCCATCCTGAAGGGCTAGATCCTTCTTCATTCGCATACTGAAGTTCACGGTGATGGCATCGGAACCCGTCACGCCCGTGTTGAGCGTTACCGAACGAGCCATGCCGCTGAGGTTGGCGTTGCCGTCGATGGAGGTGATGATGCGACCATTACGGTTGTTGTGGCGCAATATCACCTGCACCAGGTAGATGTATGTCATGGGTTGCAGCTTCATGTCGAGCTTCTTCACCCACACGTTGCGGTCGGCATCGAAGTTAAATCCGTCGAGGTTCTTGTTGATCTCGATGGCACTCTCGTATCCGGCAAATAGTTCCTCTGGCTGATAGAAGGAGTGAGAGAAGCGGGTGCTGTAATGGGGAGCTGACATCATTGTCTCACCTGTGTTGGCAGTCACCTCGTCGTAGGAGGTGGATTCGTCGATGCGAATGCTCTGTATGCCGTCGGGTGGATCGATGTAGTTCCATGCCAGGATGTCCCAGTAGCCATAGTCGTAGTTGGCCGTGAGGTCTTTGCCTGTGATGGTATGCTTGTAGGGAGCGTCGTGTGGACCGTTGGGCGTGAAGCCTGTGTAGTAGCGGCGAATCTCAAAGGCATCAGGCTCTGTATAGCCCAACTTGCCGAAGAGTTCCACGTCGGTGGCATCCCAGTTGTATTTCCATTCTGCCTTCCAGTCGTACGTTACGTCGTACTCGAGCTGGTAGTTCCAGATGGCCTGCAGCTCCACGTCGATGTTGGGCAGGTCCATGGTGGCATCCTTGCCGTCCTCGTGCAGATAGAGCATCGGGTCGCGCTGGCAGCTGATCATTGCCACACAGCAGAGTACAAAGAACAATTGTAAGTATCGCATCGTCTTATTTCCTTTCCTTGTGTCGGTAAATCAGGTCGTAGCTCAGCGTGATTTCCACCCTGGTAGGACCTATCCACGAATAGCTATGCTGGCGTTTCTTGAAATCCTTGGCATTGCCATACCACTTGTAGTAATAGCGGTTGGCGTCGGTGTCGGGATCCACGGGGCATCGCCACTGGTAGGGGTCGTAGAGCGTATGCAGGTAGCCAAGCTGAAGGCCGAACTCCAGTCGCCAGTGCTCTTTCCGGTCTATCGGCATCACATATCCTATTCCCATTCCTGCTCCCCATCCTTCTCCTTCCCATCCCCTCTTTTCAGAGAAGCATATATTATATAGGTACGCGTGCGCGTAAGCACTGAAGAAGAATCCCTTGAAAGCCGCCCCTTCTCCCGGTCTCCGCTCCTCTATGTCGCCCCGGCGCAGATAGTAGCGGGTGTGAACCTGGTAGTTGCGCAGCTGGAAGTACTTGTGCTTGCTGTAGTGTTTCCACCAGGGAGCGTCGAAACTGGCTCCGTAGGTGAAATGACCACGAAGCGGATAGAACTCTATCGCCACGTTGGGGATGGGACAGAAGCGGTTGTATCCCGGCATGTAAGCCAGATCGAAGAGCAGATTGGTCTTTACGCTCATCAGCTCGCGGCGATCATCGCCTTCCGTCTCTTCCTTTTCTATTTTTTCTATTTTTTCTATCTTTTCTATTTCAATCTCTTCCTTTTCTGTATGAAGGAGCGTGTCCTTCTGCACGGTTTCCGCTTCCGAAGGCTGAGGCTTGATGCTTTCCTGGGAATTTGCGGCAGTGGTGAGATTTCGGTTGATAGCCATGATTCTTACGGATCGCAGGCTTGGGAAATAGTTGTGATAGAGGTGCTGCCACAGCTTTCCCCTGTCTTGCCTTATCATCGCCTCCTTGAGCAGCATCACGTCGGCAGCATATTGGTTCATCAGCGAATCCACCACCGGAAGGTAATCATCCTTCCTGAGTTTCATCAGAGTCCGCATCAGGGGAAAATCCATCGGTGCCACATCGTAGCGGATGAGATTTGTGTTGATGCCGTAGCTGCTGAGCAAAGCATTCATGGAAGCCTTGCGTGCGTTGGCGAGTTGAGTATTGATATGGAGGGAACCTTCTGGAGATGCTGAGGCGCGACCGATGATGATGCCGCTGTCGCCCAATGCCTTCAATTTGGGAATGAGATTATTGGTAATCCATTTCCTGTCTTGCTGCTCAATGTCTTTTTTTCCGACAACAAACGGGATGATAGGGCGCGAGTCGTGAATGAATGCAGAATCGGTGGTAGACACCTGCGCTGCCGCATTCATGCTGAAGCCGAATATCATGGAAAGTAATGTTCTCGTATATCGCATATCGCACGTTTAGACAATTTAAATGAATTTTATCTATAGCATTTGAATCAATACCGAATTTTAGTCGATGAATTCCAGAAAGGCGCTAGGTAGATAGGCTGTGGCGATGGTGGCGATGTCGTCGATGATGACGGCCACTCGCTGCTGGCCATGATATCGTGCCACTCTTCCTTCCACCCCCTTGAACTTGCCGTCTATCACCCTTACCCGCTGTCCGCTCTTGAACTTCTGCTCGTTTTCCGGTACCAGCAGCACATCGTTGGCTTCTGATTCGCAGATGATTCGGAGACTCTCTATCTGATAGTCGGGCACGATGAGCGGTGTCTTCTGGATTTTGGAACCCTGATGGAAGTGGCGGTAGTAGAAGCGGAGAAAGGGAAGATTCACGTTGTCGTAGACAAACTGTTTCAGTTCCTCCTCCGTGCCGTGGGCGAAGAAGATGTTGGGCAGTCGTGATTCCACGACCACTCTGCGTTCGCCTTTCACTTCCTTGGTTACGTGAAGGGTAGGGCAGAAAGCCTTTACGCCCTTGCTCACCAGATAGTCGTATGCCTTCTTCTCTCTTCCGTAGGTGGTTCTGAGTGCATACCAATGAGCCTCTGGATGCTTGTTTTCCGGTTTTCGCTTAGTTTCCGAAAGGGTATAATGGGTGGACACCCCTACTTGTTGATTCTCCTCTTTCTGAGGAGTCTCTGTTTCGGGGGTGGCACTGGAGGTAAGTCCAGCGCTGGGAGATTTTTTCTGATCTCCTGAAGAATGTGCATCATAAGATGTACATATTTCTACTTTCATATTCTATTTTAACTTATTCTAGTCAGAACCCAGTTAATTGAATTTGATCCTGCTCTTTTCTTTTCTACTTTCAGTAGACTGCAGAAATCATGCTGCAAAGATAGTGTTTTTTAGCTTAACTACTTTCTGTTTTTCTGAAATAATTTCAAAGGAAAGATGTTTTTAACTATTTCGCTATTTTATAGTTTTGCATACGGAAGTCTGAAATATGCGTTTTGCGTTTGTTTGCTGAGTTTTATGTTTGTTTGCTGAGTTTTTATGTTTGTTTGCTGAGTTTTATGTTTGTTTCTTGTGTTCTTCCGGTTGGCATTAAATGATTGTTGGTTTCATGGAAATTTCTATCCGCCATTGGCGGATGCACGTATGGCATTGGCGGATGCTTGTACGGCAATGCCGGATGCCCATTCGCCAACGGCGGATAGACATCCGGCATAGATAATAGATATTAGAACTTATAGATAGCTCCGAAAGAAATGTTGCTAGCATCTACATCAACTCCGAATGTTGACCAGTTGTCACCATGGTCAGGAGAATAACCTCTGTAACCGAGGAAACCTACCTTTGTGATGAAGTTTACGTGGTCTGAAAGCTTAACAGCCAAACCTGGCTTGATGCCTACCTCGTAAGAATCGCCACCGCCCTTGCTGACGCTGCCGTAACCGATTGTACCCTCAACGAAGAGGTTAACCAACTTGGTTTCTACGGCTGTATAACGTACGTAAGGAGCTACAATGAATGTTGTTGCTTCTGGTACTGCTCTGAGTTCGCAAACATCGCCCTTCTTGATACCGATCTCGAGACCTGCTTCCCACTTGTTGTTGAATTCGTAACCAATCTCTGGCATCAAGGTGTAAGCTGTCTTGCTGTCACCATCACCGATCTTGTTGCTGGAAATACCAGCTGTACCACCGATGTAAACCTGTGCGCTAGCGCAAACAGAAACGAGAGCCATAGCGAGGCTCAACATAATTTTCTTCATAATCAATCTTTTTTCTTAAAAATTATACGTTGTTTTCTATCTTCTTTTATTGGAATTCGTCTTCTTTATGCTTGGAATTCGATGGCAAAGGTATAGGAAATATGCGAATACAGGAAATTTTTTCTTTGTTTTATTGTTAATAGTGTTGGATTGTTGACTTAAATCAAGATAATGGCAGGTGTCTGCGATTTCAGTTTTATCAGATAGGCAGGTGTCTACTATTTCAGTTTTATGAAATTGATAGTGTCTACCTTTTCTAGTTGATAAAGTAAAAAAGTGTCAACTGAAATCAGAAAAAGTCACATATTATCAGCACGAAGATAATACGCTGGCAACCTTGGCAGAGGAATCATTTGTTATAGAATATGTTAAGTCTATTCGAAAGCAAGATCCCGGTATCGGTGGTCGTAAACTCTGGCTGATGTATTGCAAGGAGTTTGGAGAAGAGAACGCCATGGGACATTGCCGTTTCGAGGACATTATCTCAAGGTACAAGCTGGGAGTACGTTCTTCCAGCCGGAAGCCTCGTACAACGGACTCTCGCCATGGATTACCCACATATCCCAACAAGATAAAGGAACTGATACCATCGTCGCCCAATGAAGTTTGGGTGAGCGACATTACATATCAGAAGATTTGGGATGATGTAGAGGAAGGTACCTATCATTTCTGCTATATATCTTTAATTACGGATTATTATACAAAAGAGATTATTGGATATTCTGTTGGCGAGTCCCTTTCCACCAAGTATCCTTTGGAGGCCCTTAATATGGCTTTGTGCCGTATTGAGGAGAAAAATGTAATCCCTATCCATCACTCAGACAGGGGCGTACAGTATGCAAGCAATGACTATATCAAGTTGCTCAGAGAGTATGGGATAGTACCAAGCATGACGGAATGTGGCAATCCTAAGGATAATGCCGTGGCAGAGCGTGTCAATAACACATTGAAGAACGAGCTGTTTATGGGGCTTTCCTTCGTATCCTTGCACGAAGTAAAAGAGGCTTTAGAAAGGGCTGTTTATTTCTATAACAACCTTCGCCCACATGGAAGTATCGGAATGCTGACACCCAAGGAAGCGGCAAAACAGAAAGGAGATTTAAAGAAAAATTGGACAAGTTACAGAGAAAAGTATATAAAATCTTTGTAGGTTCAAGAAAAATGATTAATTTTGCAGCAAATTACCAAAATCGCGGTCCACCCCTAGGGGTGGTGCCCTTTGTCTACTCCTATTAAGAACTAGCTAATGTTATGTCAACAGCAACTAGGAACAAAGTAGGAGACTGACAATCTTGCTTAGGAATAACGATTATTAATTGTCAACCTTCACCAGGAATAAGACTCTAGGTAGTAAACTAAATATAGGAAACTACACTTGGAAATCAGCCCATTAGTTGGTCTGTCTATGCTCATTAGTTGGTCTGCCGATGCCCATTAGGTGGGCACTCAGGGACCACGTGATGGGCATCGATAGCCCATGTATTGGGCATCTGTTGCCCGTAACTGCGGGCATTGAGTGCCCAAAGTTTGGGACGGTTTCTGGGTAATATCGTGAGTAAGCTGTTTTTATGATACTTCATGCTGCTTTTATGATACTTCATGCTGCTTTTATGATACTTTATGCTGCTTTTATGATACTTCATGCTGCTTTTATGATACTTTAATGATACTTCTTGTAAAAGAAAGAGAAAAGTATCATTTTGATAATGCATTGAGTATTAGCTTTATAACCTGTTATTGTAAGTCTGAAATGAGACTTTGATACTTTTTCCGCGAAAAAATATCTTTCGTGTGTAAGCTTCTTCCAATCTACGAACCATTCGTCAGCGTCCTAGCCAGCAAGTCTTCCGCCAGGCGTCCCAGCGGATTTGCAATCCGCTGTTAAAAAATGTTCGACCACTTATACCTGGGGATTTGTAATCCCCATTCCTTTATCTTGCATTCATTCTTGCTTGCTGCGGATTTCAAATCCGCAGATTCTCAATAGGTTATGACCTTTTTTAAACGGCGGATTTCAAATCCGCCGAGCGCCTGGCGGGGTTGAGCGCCTGGCGGGCTTGAGTTTCTAGCGGGGTTGAGCTCTTTGCGGAATCCGTCTTGTGGTATCTGTTAATCATGATCCTCTCACAACAATCACATCTATCAAACCTTTCTCTCCAGCATAATCTATCGCAGAACTATAAAGGTAATCCTGAGGATATCTCACAAATTCAGCCCTAACAGGATTCTGATGGATGTAATTGAGTTTTTGCTTGTAGAATTCTAGCGAAGAGATAACTTCCGAATAGCAACCTTCTTGCCAAAAGCGATATTGCGCAATCTTCTTATCTTTTTCTCCTGCCTGAGCAAATAGGTTTAGCATCCATTCTCTTCTGCTCTCTTGAACATCATTCTGGAGTTCTGCAAGTATTCTCTTGCTTGTAAACTTCTTGAAATCGCGAAGAATAGAATAAACTTGGTCAAGGTCTTGCGCTCCGATAATGAAATGAAGATGATTGGGCATTAAGACCCAGGCATAGATTTCCAATCCCTTGTTCTTCTGGCAAAACTGAAGGGATTCAATAATGATATGTTTATACTTGGGGCGATTGAAGATATCAACCCAGTTGACAACGGTTGTTGTCACAAAGTATAAATTCTTGGTTGTTGTATTCTTTGGTGCCATAATCTTACCAATTTTATACGATACATCCTATAAACTATGAATAGCAAAAGTTCCACATTGTAATTTGGTGCTTAGGTAAAAGCGTGGTGGAAACTGTAGCTGCAAAAATACGATAATAATTTTATTCCGCCAAGTCTTTTGAGGGTTTTCTTTGATTTTTGGGAGAAATAGTCAAATAATAGCCTAATAATGATACCAAAACAACCAAGAATAGCCAAATAAAGTTTTCGCCAGGCGTTCCTAATAGAAAGTCTTCCGCTAGGCGTCCCAGCGGATTTGCAATCCGCTGTTAAAAAATGTTCGACCACTTATACCTGGGGATTTGTAATCCCCATTCCTTTATCTTGCATTCATTCTTGCTTGCTGCGGATTTCAAATCCGCAGATTCTCAATAGGTTATGACCTTTTTTAAACGGCGGATTTCAAATCCGCCGAGCGCCTAGCGGGGTTGAGCGCCTGGTGGGGTTGAGCTTTCTGCGGGTTTGAAGCACCTAGCGGGGAAATATGTTGCCAAAATGTTGGCAATTTCTAGAAACGAAAAATCCTAACCGCTTATTATCAAGCAGTTAGGATTTTCTTTGGTGCGCCTGATAGGACTCGAACCTACACGGCCTGAACCACTAGATCCTAAGTCTAGCGCGTCTACCAATTTCGCCACAAGCGCATTTGCGAGTGCAAAGATACAATATTTTTCTGAATAAAAAGAAGAAATATGCAAAAAAAAGCGGAATTGCTTGTTTTTTACGAGAAATAATGCTACTTTTGCAGGCAAGCTATGGCAAGCTATAATATGCAGGCAAGCTATGGCAAGCTGTAATATGCAGATAAACTTTAGATAACATAACAAATGAACACAAGACATCTATTATTGTGGGCATCTCTTGCTTTGACGATGCCTCTCGCCGCGCAGACTCCTCAGGAGGATTTCAAGCGCGACATTACCCTTTCGGGTAGCAACTATGTGGCTTATCGTGGACCGCAGAAGCAGTTGACTCCTGCTCCTAAGGGGTATAAGCCTTTCTATCTGAGCCACTATGGTCGTCATGGCTCCCGCTATATGATTGGCAAGCAGGCGTATGATGTGCCTTATTTCTCTCTGCTCAAGGCAAAGCAGGAGGGGAAACTGACTGCCAAGGGCGAGGAAACCCTGGCTAAGGTGAAGCTGATTCGTGAAGAGGCGAAGGGACGTGATGGCGAACTGACTCCGCTCGGCGCCCTGCAGCATCAGGGCATTACCAAACGAATGATGGAGAGATTTCCTGAGATCTTTGCTGGTAATACGAATATCGAGGCTCGAAGCACGGTGGTGATCCGCTGCATCCTCTCTATGGAGAACGGTCTGCAGCAGATGCTCCGCATGAATCCTAAGCTTCATATCTTCCATGATGCCAGCGAGCATGATATGTATTATATGAACCAGGGCGACAGATACCTGGATAGCTTGAAGAATAGCGTGGGCATCAGGGTGGCGCTGCAGGAGTTTGCCCAGAAGCACGTTAACTGCAGCCGCCTGATGAAGGAACTTTTCAACGACCCTGCCTGGGTGAAGCAGAATATCAACCAGAGCGACTTGAACAGAAAGCTTTATGAGATGGCGAGCTCTATCCAGGGCACGGAATTGAGGGGCAAGGTTTCGCTCTACGATCTCTTTACCGAGGAAGAACTGTATCAGAACTGGCTGAATGCCAACATCTGGTGGCAGATGGCTTATGGCAATTCGCCTTATACGGGAAATGTGCAGCCGTTCTCGCAGCGCAATCTGCTGAGGGATATTATTCAGAAGGCGGATAGCTGCATTGCTTTGCCGCATCCGGGTGCTACCCTGAGATATGGCCATGATACGATGGTTACTCCGCTCACCTGTTTGCTGGATTTGAACGGGTATGGCGAGGAGATTAAGGACCCGGAGAAGATTGCTTCTCAATGGTGGGATTACAAGATTACGCCGATGGCT
>ERZ773185.462-NODE-462-length-36707-cov-4.972580_pt1 | contig 36707 bp, 28 predicted proteins | sample MGYA00580531_ERZ773185 | MGnify/ENA primary metagenome ERZ773185 (study PRJEB29015, sample SAMEA2737799) | human gut metagenome | biome: human gut; feature: human-associated habitat; material: faeces | place: China | collected 2012 ...
GGAGATGTGGTCGGTGGTCACGGAGTCGCCGAGCAGCGCGAGCACGCGGGCGCCGCGGACGGGGCGTGCCGAGAGCAGGCCCTCGAGATTCTTGGCAAAGACGTTGATGGCCTCGGTCTGCGCGCGGACGGTGAGTTTGGCGCGGGCCTCGCGCTCCAGCGAGGGGGCCATGAGGCGCTTGTAGCCGTCGGCGATGGCTGCGTCAAAGACGGGGGCAAACACGCCCTGGCGTCGGGGCCAACGGCTGCCGAGACGCGCCGTGGCGGCAGCGCCGTCGACGTTTACGCGCACGCGGAGCTTGCCCTCGCGCTCGCCGCGATCGATGGCCAGCACGCGGTGGTTGGGAATACGGCGCAAGGGCTCATCATAGCTGTAGTACGGCTCGTAGGGAGTCTTCTCGGCGGGGTCGGTAGCCTCGACGACGATATCGGCGGTGTTTTGCGTAAAGGCGCGCAGGTCGGCGACGTTCTCGGGGTCCTCGGCCACCGTCTCGGCCACGATGTCCGCGGCGCTGGCGAGCGCCTTCTCGGGCGTGTCGAAGCCGGCCTCCTCATTGACGTATGCCGCGGCGGCGTCGAGCGCGCTGCCCTTGGCCGAAGCCTGCATGATGATCATGTTGGCGAGCGGCTCCAGGCCTGCCTCGCGGGCCTTCTGCGCGCGGGTCATGCGCTTTTTGCGGTAGGGCTTGTAGAGGTCCTCGACACGCTGGAGCTGCGTGGCCTCGCGAATCTGCTGCTCGAGTTCGGGCGTGAGTTTGCCCTGGGCGTCGATGAGCAGGATGACGTCCTCTTTGCGCTGCTCAAGATTGCGCAGGTAGGACAGGCGCTCGTCGAGCGCACGCAGGGCGACGTCATCCATGCCGCCCGTGGCTTCCTTGCGGTAGCGCGAGATAAAGGGGATGGTGTTGCCCTCGTCGATGAGCTTGACGGCTGCCTCGATGTTGGCGGCCTTAAGGTTGAGCTCGCGGGCGAGCTGGGCGATAAGATCCATGGGACTCCTTGCGTTTAAGGTGCGTTTGCAGCACAGGGCTACCAAGGATACCACCCGTCCCAAAAGACTGTTTTGGGGCCGCGCCACGAAAATGACCTATCTACTACGTTTGAACCGTATGGGTCGACCATGCCTGGTTTTACCGATAATCGGCAAGCCGTCTACCTGCGGTTTTTATTTCGCGAAATTTGGCATGGTTGAGGGCGATCGGTTAAACGTAGTAGATGGGCGCATTTCGTGGCGAACGAACCAAGCCGAGGTGCAAAAGGCCCCCGTCTCAGAAAAATCGTCGGCGAAGTAGCAAAAGCCCCGCGGGCAGGAGGCTGCTCGCGGGGCAAAGAAGAGGGGCTTGTTGGTGGCGGGCCAAGGCGCTCGGCGGGGAGTTTGCCGCGGCCCGCTCTTAAGGCATTACAGCTCGACGAGCTGGCCGGTCTCGGCGGCCTCCTTGATGGCGTTGAGAAGCGTGAGCGTCTTGACGTTGTCGGCGGGGGTCACGACGGGCTCGACCTCGCGGCGGACAACCTTCACAAAGTGCTTGAGCTGCATCTTGTGCGGTAGCGCCGGGTCGACGGCCGGAATCTCCATCTGCAGCGGCTTGTGCCAGTTGGAGGCGCCGTCGTAAGAGAACTGGTGCAGGCGGGGCAGCGACAGGGCGCCCTTAGTGCCGCCGATAAAGTAGGCGTCGGCGTCGAAGGGGCGGTACTGCGGATCCTCGCGAGCGGTGGCCTCCCAGTTCCAGGGGCTGGCGGTGGCGTCGGAGATGGTCATGCTCGCAAGCGCGCCATCGGCAAAACGGACGTTGACCACGGCGGAGTCCTCGATCTCAAAACCGCGGGCGGCGCTGGACTGCATGCCCTGGACGGCGACGGGCTCGCCCAGCAGGTAGCGGAGCAGGTCGACATCGTGGACCAGGTTGACCAGGATCGGGCCGGCGCCCTTCTTGCGGCGCCACTCGACATCGAAGTACTCGTCGTTCTTATAGATCATGTAGTGGAAGCTCGACACGGTGAGCTTGCCCAGCTCGCCGGACTCGATAATCTCCTTGGCCTTGTTGACGAAGGGGTTGTGGCGACGGTGCTGACCCACGAGCACGGGCACGCCGGCGGTTTCGGCCTCGGCGGCGAAGGCCTGGGCATCCTCAAGATCGTTGGAGATCGGCTTTTCGACCAGTGGCACGATATTGCGCTTCACAGCCTCGCGGGCAACGCCCAGGTGCAGGTCGTTGGGGGTGGCGATGATGACGGCGTCGGGCTTGACCTCGTCCATCATCTGGGCGGGATCGGTGAAGAACGGCACGCCGGCGGCCTCGGCCGTGGCGCGGGCGCCCTCAAAGGCGTCGGCGATGGCGACGAGCTCGGCCTCGGGCTCCTCGGTGACAAAGCGGATGTGGTTGCGGCCCATGGCGCCGGCGCCGATGACGGCAATGCGGACGGGATTGAGCTCAGACATTTCGACTCCTTAATTCTGAATGTGACAAAGGGACAGTCCCTTTGTCACATCGGTAAAACTAGGCGGACTTCTTCTTGCTGTCGGAGACCATCATGTAGACGGTGAGTACGACGGCGATGGCGGCGATCACAATGGCGCCGTAGAAGGACTGCTGGTAGGCGGCGCTGCCGGCCTCGGCGTGATACAGCACGGCGGTGATGGGCTGGCTGATCCAGGTGGAAGCGGCGTAGCCCAAAAACATGATGCCGTAGTTGACGCCGATGTTGCTGGTGCCAAAGGCGCCACCGGTGAGCGGCGGGTAGATGACGAGCAGGGCGCCAAAGCTAAAGCCGAGCAGGGCGAGCGCCACAAAGAACATGCTCTGCGTAAAGCTCATCGACATGATGACGAGCGCGACGATGGTGACGATAAGGCTGATGAGCAGCGACTTATAGGCGCCGAGCTTGTCGATGATCTGGCCAAAGGACAGACGGCCGACCAGGTTGGCGCAGGTGTTGACGGAGACCACCACACCGCCGAGGGCGACGGCTGCGGCGCTCGTGGGGTCGGCGAAGAGCTGGACGGCGGCGATGGAGGCAACCTTGCCCACGAGCAGGGTGCCCGCGGTGGCGGCAAAGGCGAAGGTGATGATGAGGACCCAGAAGCGCGGGGTCTTGACCATCTCGCTCGGGGTGAGGTCGCCGAAGGTGCCGGCATGTGCGCCGCCCTTGGGGGCCTCGAAGCTCTCGGGCAGCCAGCCGGCCTCGGGGGCCTTCAGGAACAGGGCGGAGGCGGCGATCGTCACAAAGAAGATGACGCCGAGCGCCTTAAGGGCGCCAAAGATACCCAGGCTCGGGATGAGCAGCGAGGCGAGCACCGGGGACAGCACGGCGGGGCCGGCGGTCGAAGCGGCGAGGGTGATGCCGGAGGCGAGACCCTTCTTGTCGATGAACCACTTTTGGCCGGTGGTGAGCGCCGGGTTGTAGCCCAGGCCGTTGCCGATGGCGGCGACGAGCGAGAACCACAGGTAGAACTGCCACGGCTCGGTGACGGTGCCGGACATGAACCAGCCCACGCCGTAGCACACGGCGGCGGCGATCACGACGTTGCGCGGGCCGATTTTGTCGGAGATGCGGCCGGCGAAGATGCCCGTCACGGCCATGATGGTCTGAAAGACCGGGAAAGCCCAGGTAAGGGCGCTCGACCACTCGGGGTAGACGGCGAGCAGGTTCTTGCTCACGACGGAATACAGCGCGATGGAGCTGATAAAGAACATGGTGACGCACGCGGCGGAAAGCACGACGGCGCGACCCTTGTTGGAGTTGGTGGAAGCCATTGGACTCTTTCTAATCGGTGTGGGGGAGGAGCGGGCGTGTCCGCGGGGCCTCTCTGTCAGGTTGGTTTACTGGTCAGTCGGCTTTGCGACGCCGGACTCATCGGACCAAAGCTCGACACCCTTGTTCTTAAGGTAGTTGTCGGCATAGGCGCGACGGCCGCCGGGCTTGGCGGTGAGGTCGCCCATCATATTGGAGAAGCCGCCATCGACCTTGATGGCGTCGCCGGTGGTAAAGTCCGAGCGCTTGGACGCCAGGAACATGACGGCGTTGGCGATATCGCTGACCTCGCCGATGCGGCGCGTGGCGATAAGGCGGCTGCGGCTCTTTTCGACCTCGGGGTCGGCGTAGAAGTTGGCCGACATGGGGGTCTTGACAAAGCAGGGCTCGACGCAGTTGGAGCGCACGCCGTAGGGGCCCCACTCGGCGGCCAGCATCTTGGACATCATGTTGACGCCCGCCTTGGTGGAGCTGTACACGCCCGAGAACGTCTCGGGGGAGTGGCTGGCAACGGTCGAGATGTGCACCAGGCGACCCTGGCCAGCCTTGATCATTTCGCGGCCAAAGCGCTGCGAGGTGATGAAGTAGCCGGTGAGGTTGACGTTGATGACCTCGTTCCAGTCACTCAGCGGCAGGTCTTCCATGGCTGCGAAGCGCAGGATGCCGGCGGTGTTGACGAGGACGTCGACGCGGCCGAAGTCGGCGATGGTGGCATCGACGGCGGCCTGAACCTCGGCCTCGTCGGTGGCGTTCATCTTGTAGCCCTCGGCGTGGATGCCAAACTCGGCGGCGAGGTCGGCAGCTGCTGCCTTGACCTTCTCCTCGTCCAGGTCGAGCAGGACAACGTTGGCGCCGTTGCGGGCGAACTCGCGGCAGATCTCGACGCCCATGCCGCCGAGCGCGCCGGTCACAGCGCAGACATCGCCCTCGAGCTTAAGCCAGTTGCTCATAGGAACTTCCCTTCTTGTGCCTCCCTGTGGGCCGCTCCCATTAATCGACCCACGTGGTTTTCGCTGGTTATCGTATGCTTTGAATTTGCGCAGGTGAATTGCATATTTGTTAGAATGGCGTTAACCGTAGGTTTACACTGTGCGATGCAGTTTATTCTCAATTGAGCGCGTGACCTGCGAAAACAACCCCCTATGGCACCATGTGGCCACGGGCGCGAAAACGGGAGATTGACGTGTACGATCGACGACTCGAGGCCATATCGGCCGCCGCGGAGCTGGGGAGCTTCTCGCGCGCCGCGGCAAAGCTGCGCGTGTCGACTCCGGCGCTCGTCAAGCAGGTGTCGGGATTCGAGGCCGAGTTCGGCATCACGCTGTTCGAGCGCTCGCACTCGGGCGTCAAGGTGACACCGGCCGGCGCACTGCTGGTGGACGACGCGCGCTCGATCATGCGACAGTCTGAGGACGCGCTGCGCCGTGCCCGACGCGCGGCGGGCGATGGCGGTGCCGTGCGCCTGGGCGTGTCGATGATGTGCCCGGGGCGCCAAACGCTGTCGATGTGGTCGGGCGTGCACGAGCTGGAACCGTCGCTGCGATTTGAGATCGTGCCGGTAAGCGACCTCTATGACGAGCGTGAGACCGTCATGTGCAGCTTGGGCCGCGAGGTCGATGTAGTGCAGTCGAGTTTTTCGACCCCGCGCTGGGGTGACGCCTGCCAAAAGCTCCACATCGTTAACGTACCGTTTTATATCGACCTGCCGCGCGCGAGCCCGCTGGCGCGCAAGAATCGCATTACGGTTGCCGACCTAGAGGGCATGCGCCTGCGCGTGCTCCGTCACGGCAACGATGCGATGGACAGCCTACGCATCGACCTTATGGCCGACGGCGGCGTGGACGTGATCGATGTGGATAGCTTTGACTTTGCGCTCTTTAACGAGGCGGAGGAAAAGGGCGATGCGGTACTCACCTGTGGCGCATGGTCAGGGGTGCACCCGGCCTTTGTGGGCGTGCCGTTCCTGTGCGGGCGAGAGGTGCCGGTCTTTTTGCACTATCCGCTCGAGCCAACCCTCCAAGTCCAAAAATTCGTCAACGCCATGGCCCAACTTCTCAAATAGCTCATTTGGGACGGGGCTTTTTGACTCCTTACAAAATGAGGCCCTGGCCAAACGGCCAGGGCCTCACCACTTCTTTTCAGGCTGCGAGAAAAGACTGTGTGCGTAGGACCTCCCCGAGGGAGACGGGGTGTTTGCTCCGCGCGCAGTTTCGCAGCGAAGCGAGAATGTTTGAGCACGGAGTAAACACCCCGTCTCCCTCGGGGAGGTCCGTTGGGAGCGTAGGGGCTGTTTTGAGCTACTCCAGCTCAAACGCTCCGGTATAGAGCTGGTAGTAATACCCGCGCTTGGCGATCAGCTCGTCGTGGTTGCCGCGCTCGATGATGCGGCCGTGGTCCAGGCAGATGATCGCATCGGAGTTGCGCACGGTAGAGAGGCGGTGCGCGATGACAAACGTCGTGCGACCCTCCATGAGCTTGTCCATGCCTGCCTGCACGATGGCCTCGGTGCGGGTATCGATGCTCGATGTGGCCTCGTCCAGAATCATCGCCGGCGGATCGGCGACGGCGGCGCGCGCGATCGAAATCAGCTGGCGCTGGCCCTGCGACAGCTGGGCGCCGTTGCCGGTGAGCATGGTGTCATAGCCGTCGGGCAGGCGGGTGATAAAGTCGTCCGCGCCGGCGAGCTTGGCGGCCTTGATGCACTCCTCGTCGGTGGCATTCAGGTTACCGTAGCGGATGTTGTCCATCACGGTGCCGGTGAACAGGTTCACATCCTGCAGCACTACGCCCAGCGAACGGCGCAGGTCGGACTTGCGAATCTTGTTGACGTTGATGCCGTCGTAGCGAATCTTGCCGTCGGCGATGTCATAGAAGCGGTTGATGAGGTTGGTGATGGTCGTCTTGCCGGCACCGGTGGCGCCGACAAACGCGACCTTCTGGCCCGGCTTGGCAAATACGGACACGCCGTGCAGCACCTCGTGGTCGGGCGTGTAGCCAAAGTCGACGTTGTCCATGACCAGGTCGCCACGCAGCGGCACGTACTCAATCTCGCCGGTTGCGCGGTGCGGATGCTTCCACGCCCACATGCCGGTGTGGTGGTCGGCTTCCTCGAGCTCCCAGGTCTCGGGGTTCACCTGCGCGTTGACAAGCGTCACGTAGCCTTCATCGGCCTCGGGCTTCTCGTCGATGAGCTCAAAGATACGGTCGGCGCCGGCGAGGCCCATGACCACGGCGTTGATCTGCTGCGAGATCTGGCCGATCTGTCCGCAGAACTGCTTGGTCATGTTGAGGAACGGCACCACGACGGCGATGGACAACGCCATGCCCGAGATGCTCAGGTTAGGCACGCCCAGCGCCAGGAAAATGCCGCCGGCAAGGGCCACCAGCACGTAGAGCAGGTTGCCCAGGTTCATCAGGATGGGCATGAGGATGTTGGCGTACATGTTGGCCTTCTGGGAGACCTCGAAGAGTTTTTCGTTGCGCTCGTCAAAATCGGCCTCGGCGGCAGACTCGTGGCAGAATGCCTTGACGACCTTCTGGCCGTTCATGACTTCCTCGATGTGGCCCTCGACCACGCCGAGTTCGGTCTGCTGCGCAATGAAGAAACGCGCGGAGTTGGAGCCGAGCAGCTTGGTCATAAAGGTCATAAAGGCGACGCCGGCCACAATGACCAGGCACATCCACACGCTGTAGTACAGCATGATGAAGAACACCGTGACGATGACGATGGTCGTCATGAGCAGGTTGGGCAGCGACTGGCTGATCATCTGGCGCAGCGTGTCGATGTCGTTGGTGTAGTGGCTCATGATGTCGCCGCGCTGGTGCGTGTCGAAGTAGCGAATCGGCAGGTCCTGCATGCGGTTGAACATCTTCTCGCGCAGCTTCTCGAGCGAGCCCTGCGTGACGATGGCCATGGCGCGGTTCCAGAACAGCGAGGACAGGATGCCGACGCCGTAGATGCAGGCGAGGGTGGTCACGAGCTTCAGAATCTTGGGCTGCGCGGTCGTCCAGTCGCCCGACTGCCACGATTCGCTAATAATCTGCAGGGCGCTCTGAAGGAAGGTCGCGCCGATGGAGTTGATGATGGCGCAGAGTATCACGCCGACGACGACGAGGGGCAAAAGCACGGGGTAGAAGCCAAAGAGCGTCTTGATGAGGCGCGACATGGTGCCGCCCTTGCGGTTGAGCGCGCGCTCGGCGGTCGTTGCCTTACTCATGTGCCTCGCCTCCTTCCTGGGTCTGGGCTTGCGTTGCGGATGCCTCGGTGTCGGCCTCGACGGCGCCTTCGTCCTCGGCAGACATCTTGTTTTGCGAGGTGAAGGTCTCGCGGTAGATCTCGCTCGTCTTAAGCAGCTCGTCATGGCTGCCGATCTGAGCGATACGGCCGCCCTCCATGACAATGATGCGGTCTGCGTCCTGCACGGAGCTGATGCGCTGGGCGATGATGAGCTTGGTCGTGTTGGGCAGATAGCTTGCCAACCCTGCGCGGATCTTGGCGTCGGTCTTGGTGTCGACGGCGCTGGTGGAGTCGTCCAAGATCAAGATCTTGGGGCGACGCAGCAGGGCGCGCGCAATGCACAGGCGCTGCTTCTGACCGCCGGAAACATTGGAACCGCCCTGTTCGATCCAGGTGTCATAGCCCTTGGGGAAGCCGTCGACAAACTCGTCGGCGCAGGCCAGATGTGCCGCCTCGCGGACTTCCTCGTCGGTGGCGTTCGGGTCGCCCCAGCGCAGATTCTCGGCGATGGTGCCGCTAAACAGCACGTTTTTCTGCAGCACCATGGCGACCTGGTGGCGTAGCGCGTCCAAGTCGTAGTCGCGCACGTCCATGCCGCCCACGCGCACGGTGCCTTCGGTGGCATCGTACAGGCGGGCGATGAGGTTGACGAGTGTAGACTTGGCCGAGCCGGTGCCGCCGATGATGCCGATGGTCTCGCCGCTCGTAATGTGCAGGTCAATTTCGTCGAGCGCCTGGCGCTTCGCATGCGCGGAATACTTAAAGCTCACGTGGTCAAAGTCGATGGAGCCGTCGGCAACCTCGAGCACGGGCTCGGCGGGATTGGCGATCGTGGGCTCGGCGGCCAGCACCTCGGTAATGCGGTGTGCCGATTCGTCGGCCATGGTCACCATGACAAAGATCATCGACAGCTGCATCAGGCTCATAAGGATCTGGAAGCCATAGGTAAAGATCGAGGAGAGCTGGCCCACGTCGAACAGCGTGCCCTGGCTCGTGATGATGAGCTTGGAGCCCAGGTAGATGATGACGACAAACGCGCCGTTGACGCAGATGTTCATCATGGGGTTGTTAAAGGCGAGCAGCTTCTCGGCGCGGGTGAAGTCCATCTGGACGTCGCGCGCGGCGGTCGCGAACTTCTCCTTCTCAAAGTCTTCGCGCACGTAGCTCTTAACCACGCGCATGCCGGTGACGTTTTCCTCGACGGACTCGTTAAGGGCATCGTACTTGTGGAACACGCGCGAGAAGATGGGGCGCACCTTAAAGATGATAAAGAACAGTCCAAAGCCCAGCAGCGGAATGATGATCAGGTAGACCATGGCAACGCTGCCGCCCATGATAAACGCCATGGTAAAGGCGAAGATCAATACCAGCGGCGCGCGCACGGCGATACGGATGATCATCATAAAGGCCTGCTGCACGTTGTTGATATCGGTGGTCAGGCGCGTGACAAGCGAGGAGCTCGAGAACTCATCGATGTTGGCAAAGCTGAACGTCTGGATCTTGTAGAACAGGTCGTGACGCAGGTTCTTGGCGAACCCGCAGCTTGCATGGCTGCAGGTGACGCCGGCTGCGGCGCCAAAAGCAAGCGATGTTAGCGCGATGAGCACCAAAAAGCCTGCGGTGGGAAGCATCTCGGCTACGGTGGCACCATCTTTGATGGCGTCGATCAGGTTGGCGGTGATAAATGGAATCAGCATCTCGCAGAGTACCTCGCCAAGCACGAGCAGCGGCGTGGCAACGGTGACTTTCATATAGTCGCGGATGCTTCCCATGAGGGTTTTAATCATCCAGTTCCTCCCAGGTTACGCGGATTTTATCGAGCATTTCGGCGAGGTCCTCGCGCTCGTCGTGGGTGAGCGCGCTAAAGGCCTGTTCTCTAAAGCGGATGCGGGCCGCTTGGTCGATACGAGCATTTTCCCGGCCGGTTTTGGTCAGGCGAATGGTGAGTTGCCGGCGATCCTTGGGGTTACGGCTGCGCTCGATGAGGCCGTTGAGCTCGAGCTTGGACAGGATCTCGGAAAGCGACCCTGGCTTGAGGTCAAAGTGCATGCCGAGCTCCTGCTGCGACATCTCGCCGCCGGGCTGCTTGGCCAGCAGGCAGATGATGGGTGCCTTGCCGGACACGCCTCCGCCATGAAAATGCATGTAATGGCCGCAAAAGCCCAGATTATTGAGGATGCGCTTGGCAAGCTTGTCTTCCGAACTAACCGCTTCGGGTGCATCCGCCGGCTGTGACGGGTCGCCGCCGGGCTCGTGCGAACAAAGGTTAAGAGGTTCATCGCACATGAATTAGTGTTGCTCCTTTCTTTAGTTAGGTAGTGGAATTGTTTTGTGCCTAACCAATCTAGGAGCATGAGAAATGAATGTCAAGGTACCAAACTTATTAAGTTACGGCGTTTTGCCAAACGCCGTAACCGCTCGACGTTGCAAACGTTCCTAAGCGGCAATCTGGCGTTCAATCGTCGGGCATGGCCACAAGGCCTATGCCCTCCTCTTTCACGTCACCTTGCTCGCTTAGGAACGCTTTCGCTGTCCGTCCTCAATCTGCAGCGCTGCCTCGGTTGGCATTTGAGTGATCCGTGGGGGACGGAGGAAAACGAATCATTTTGGGCTGCGGTGACACCCTTTCGAAGTTGCTTTGTCCAAAACTATGCCGGATTACTACGATGAATTCGAAATATCAGACCTCGGCATTGTTTTTCGTAAAATCACAAGCTGTCTACCTGCGGTTTTTCCGGAGTGCAATTCGTTGTGGTTGGAAGCTGACGGTTTATCGTAGTAATCCGGCATAGTTTTGGAATGGTAGTAAATAGATGGCAGCTACTGTGCCGCTACCGCCGCGATTTTGCCTCCCATTTCCGTAACCTTTCCGCAACAATGTGCCCTCCTCGGCGCCTGCGCCCGCTTGCAACGTCCCCTGCGCTACACTTAGTCGCACTGTGGCGCCGTCGCGTCGCACCCGACCCAAGGGGGACACTCATGAAGAACACTCAGCTGCTGCTGATCAACGATATGTGCGGTTACGGCAAGGTCGCGCTTTCTGCCATGCTGCCGGTGCTGTCGCACATGGGCTATCGCATCCACAACCTGCCGACGGCCCTCGTATCCGATACGCTCAACTACCCCAAGTTCTACATCCACGACACCACGGAGTATGTCCGCCAGAGCCTCGCCATCTGGGAGGAACTCGGCTTTGAATTCGACGCCATCTCGACCGGCTTTATCGTGACCGAAGAAGAGGCGCGCATCATCTCGGACTTTTGCCACCGCCGCGCGCAAAAGGGCACCAAAGTGTTCGTCGACCCCATCATGGCCGACAACGGCAGGCTCTACGCTGGCGTGCCCGAGTCGACCATCGGCCTTATGCGCAGCCTGGTCGAGTGCGCCGACTACGCGGTGCCCAACTATACCGAGGCGTGTCTGCTCACCGATACGCCTATGGCCGAGCAGATTACGGCCGACGAGGCTCGTACGCTCGTGGATGCCATGCTCGCGTTGGGCGCCAAGTCGGTGGTCATCACGAGCGCAAAGGTCGACGGGGCGAGTGCCGTTATCGGCTACGACCATGTGGCGGGAGAGTACTTTACGATTCCCTTTGAGCTGATCCCGGTGTATTTCCCGGGCACGGGCGATACGTTCTCGTCGGTGCTCGTGGGTCGCGTTATGGCCGGCTGGAGCCTGCAACGTGCGACGACCGACGCTATGCGTGTGGTGGCCGAGCTTATCGAGCGCAATGCCGACCAAGAGGACAAGTCGGCCGGCCTTCCCATCGAGGCCTGCCTGGATGTGATTGACCATGAGTAACGCCGGCGAGGGCGGCGTCAAGCCTGCGGGCGAGAGCAAGCCGTTCGGTGCGCCGCGGGGCAAGCGTCCGCGTATCCGCGTGAGCTGCGTGGACCAGCTGGGTGCGTGTCGCTGCCACCATGGTCATAAGCCGGGCGATGTCTTTGACTTCGACCGAGACCGCGGCAAGATGTGCGCCATGGCCTGCCATGTGGGCTTTCCCTATATCGATATCCTGCGCTACGGCGGAACCGTGCCTGGCAACGAGCCCGGTACGGCAAAGTTCTGCTGCCCCGAGGTCGATACGCTGAACGTTTGGCTTGCCGAGGTCGTCGACGAGTAGCTGAGCGCAATGTGACAAAGGGACAGTTCTTTTGTCACATTCGCGGGTGGTGTCCCTTCTTTTTGCTTATAATCTCAAATCTCTGCATTTCATCAGATTTTAGGTTCTAAAAATTCTGCGTTTCATCGATAATCAAGCGTATAAAACTTTGCATTTCATTTGATGACACCGAGGGGAGAGCCTATGCTGCGCAGGAAAATAGCGGCAGAGCTGGAGCGTTGGCTGAAGTCTTCCGAGCAAAAGGCCTTGTTCATTACGGGTTCTCGCCAGATTGGCAAAAGCTATTCGATTCGCGCATTTGGCAAAGCCAACCATGCAACCTACATCGAGCTTAACCTCATGGAAAACCGCCAGGCAAAAGATGCTCTTCTCGAGGCGCGGAATGCCGATGATTTCATCAGCAGGGTGACGCTTCTTTCGGGAAAGTCGATTGCGCCAGGCAAAACGCTCGTGTTTATCGATGAGGTCCAAGAGGCCCCCGACATCATGACGATGGCAAAGTTCCTTGTTGAGGACGGGAGGTGCCGCTGGGCGTTTTCGGGGTCAATGCTCGGGACTCAGTTCAAGGGCGTCAGGTCCTATCCCGTGGGGTATGTCCACGAGCTTAGGATGTTCCCGCTCGATTTTGAGGAGTTTTGCTGGGCAACCGGGGTGAGCGAGGGGGCTCGCCAAACGATACGTGACGCGTGTATCAGCGAGAGGCCCGTTCCTGATTACATTCATGACGCGATGATGGCAAACTTCAGGACCTATACCGTTGTCGGCGGAATGCCGGAGGTCGTGCAGCGTTTCCTTGACACGCAGGGCGACCTTGCCTCTGTTCGTCAGCTACAGTCAGAGCTCAACGAACAGTACCGGCGGGATATCTCCAAGTATGCAAGCGGGCGAGCCCTTCAGGTGCAGAGCATTTACGATCAGCTCCCTATTATGCTCGAGGGCGAAAACAAGCGCTTCGTGCTCAATTCCATTGACCCCAAGGCTCACTACGAGAAGTATCAGCGAGATTTTGTATGGCTTGTCGATGCCGGCGTTGCTCTCAAAGCCGATATCGTAACCGAGCCAAAATCGCCCTTGCTCAAGACGGCACGGCCATCGCAGTTCAAGCTATATCAATCGGATACGGGCATGTTGATGGCGCGCTACCCCGTCGGAGTCGCCCAAGCGGCGTATCTTGATAGCAAGGAGCCCAATCTGGGCGGCATTTACGAAAACGTGGTGGCCCAGCAGCTGGCTGCCCAAAATCGCCAGCTTTACTACTATCAGACAAAAAAGCGCGGTGAAGTGGACTTTGTGGTCGATGGACCGGATGGGACGGCTGTTCCGATCGAGGTTAAATCGGGCTCCTATTACCACGCGCACGCTGCGCTCGGTCATGTGCTTGATACGGCTGAATATGGCGTAAGGCTCGGGATTGTTTTCTCGAGAGGCAACGTTGAGCGCAACGGAGCGGTTCTCTATTTGCCGCTATATGCGACCTGGGCCCTTTCGGATGTTTTGGGCGACTCCTGCGCCGAGGGGATAAAGCTGGAGGTCAAGCCGGTCTAGGGCTAGTCCCGGATGTGACAAAGGCGTGGCCCGCGACCTCGATTGCCTACAGCTGCTCGAGCATAGCGGTGCAGCCGTCGAGTACGTCGCGGTAGGTGGCATCGAAATTGCCGGTGTACCAGGGGTCGGCCACGTCGCCGGGGCGCTCGGTCCAATCGAGCATGCGCGTAATCTTGCCGTCGGGGTCGTCGCCAAAGATGCGACGCAGGCCACGCGCGTTCTCGTCGTCCATATAGACAATGTGGTCCCAGTCGCCATACTCCGCGCGACGCACCTGACGTGCACGATGTGCGACGACGGGAATCCCGACCTCGCGCAGCTTGGCAACGGTACCGTGGTGTGGCGGGTTGCCGATCTCCTCGGTCGAGGTCGCAGCGGAGTCAATGACAAACTCGCCCGCGCGCCCGGCGCGCCGCACCAGCTCGGTAAACACCGACTCAGCCATCGTCGAGCGACAGATGTTGCCATGGCAGATAAACAGTATGCGTTGCATGAGCGGTTTCCTTTCTAGGCGGTCGTGCAGGGCTTACAGACTGCTCTTGAGGCAGTTTGCTCCAATAAAGCCCGCTGCGTACAAGGGGAGGTGGCGTAGCTCGCGCCCGTCATCGGTTTCGCTGCGGAAAAAATTGTTCTCGGACAAAATGTAGGCATATGGCGATCGGGCTTTGTCCATGAACGACCCGAGGGTTCTCGCGCGCACGTTGCGTGCGGACTTTACCTCGACGGGCACGATTTCCATACGGTCGGTCTGAAGTAGAAAATCGAGCTCGCCGGTCGTCTTCCAAGACGACGGCGGCACCCAGTAATACGTCTGCAAGCTGTTACCCGAAAATGCTTGCATGACCGAGTTTTCCGCCAGGGCGCCTCGGAAGTCGGAAGATAGCGCTATGGCGGAATCTTCTTTGAGGTCGAGCCAGAGCCTCGGGTTGATGCCGAGTTTGTAGAACATGAGGCCGGTATCGAGAAGATAGACCTTAAAGAAACTTCCATCTTCGTCGTCGAAGGGAACGAGGGGAGGCTCGATGCCTTCGGTCAGGTTGTTGACCGATATGATACCGGCGCCTTCGAGCCAGTCGAGCGGCTCGATAAGCTTGGCGCGACGGCCTCCGCGTTCGACCTCGGAGTACTTGAATTTTTTTGTGGACGATCTCAGCAGCTGGGACGGAATGGAGCGCCAGACCTTGCGTGCCGCCACGCCGCTGATCCCGTTTTCGGGGTCGGTCATATCGGCGGTATAGGTCTCGTTGATTTCGCGCTGCTCGACGCGCGCATCCTCGATGGATAACGTCTTGCGATATGCGTTGACGGCGGCGGGCATGCCGCCCACGATCTGGTATCGATGGAACAGGCTGAGCGCGGCTTGGTGCGCGGCGTAGGTCTCGAGCGTGCCGGCGTGGGTACGAATGGCATCGGCCATCTGCTCCTCATCGAGCGCCCAGAGAAACTCCTCGAACGACATAGGATGCATGGTCTCTTGACGAACGCCGCTGGGAAAAGGCAGCTTACGTTTGCGCGTGGCGACGCCGAGCTGACTGCCGGTCGCGCATATGCGCCAGCCCGAACCCGAAAAAAAACGAAGCGAGTTGAGCGCCCGTTCGCAGAGCTGCACCTCGTCAAACAGGATGAAGGTGGTTTCTTTGCGAATGGGGGCGCGTTTATAGTCTGAAATCCGCGCCACGATGGTGTCAACGTCGTCGGTGGGACAATCGAACAGCGGAGCGATCAGCTCAAGATCGGTCTGAAAGTCGAGTTTGACAAACGCATCGCCGGCGATTCGCCTGCCGATTTCCTCGGCAGCGTACGTTTTACCTACGCGTCGCGCACCACGGATGAGGAGGGGGCGTGAGGCGTCCTTTGTCGCCCATGATTCGATAACGGACTCGATTGATCTGCGCATGGGGCCGCCTTTCCAATTTCGTGTACTTCAGATACATAGTTTAGTACGATTTCATGTACTTGAAATACACGAAATAATAGAAAAGCGTGTATCTCAAATACACGAAATTGCACTGCTGAAGCTTCCAGGCGGATAAACATACTCATATTGGGCGGTTTTCACCGGTTACTCGCCACCTTGGGCTATGTTTGCCCCTATGCCCGTATTGAGGGCCGTGCTGATTGACGACGGCGCTCCCAGCGAGCCAGCTTAATCGTCACCAGCGTGAGGGCCCAGGCCACAAGCGAGAACGCGGCGCCCACTGCGCCCACGTACGCAATGCCAACGCTGCTTACCACGGCGCCGCCCACTGCGGTGCCAAACGAGATGCCGACGTTAAACGCCATGGGCTCAACCGAACTTGCGAGTACCATCGACTTGGGATGGCGGCTGCGTGCCACGTCCATAAAGTGCGTGATGCATGAGACCGAGAACAGGTACATGAGCATCGCCAGGCTAAAGACAAAGACCAGCGCGAGCGGCATGGCGGCGCCCACGGCAAACAGCCCGAGCAGTGCCGCCGCCTGCAGCACAAACGTAACCAGCAGCGCCTTCATGCCAAAACGCGCATCGATCCATCCGCCCAGGATGTTCGAGATCAGGCAGAACACGCCATAGGCCATAAGTGTGGTGCTCGCCTGAACGGTATCCATGCCCAGCACCTGCTCCAGATAAGGCGTCACGTAGCCGTAGAATACGTAGACCGAGCCCACGCCAAACAAGAAGATGAGCATGCCGGTGATGATACTCGGCTCGCGTAGTAGCCCCGCCTGCTCGCGGAAGGTGGCGGGCTCATCGGTCTGCCCGGCGCGAGGCATAAACGCCACGAGCGCGCTACAGATCAAAACGGCAAAGGTCAGCGTGCCGTACATGGCCACGTGCCAATCGAGTGTGTCGGCCACAAACTTGCCAATCGAGGTCACAAAGACCATCGCCACGGAAAACGCGCCGTACACGACCGAGATGGCAAGTGAGGTTTGCTGCGGGGATAGCAGCTCAGGGATGTACGTCACGCCCACGGCGAGCAGCGCACCCGAGACAGAGCCCAGGACAATGCGTGAGATAAACAGCACCTGGAAGTTGGGAGCCAACGCCATGACCAGGTTGCCGAGCACAAAGACGACGCTATAGCACACGAGCAGCTGGTAGCGGCGGAATCGCCCCGTGCTGAGCGCGAGCACCGGCGTCGCGATAGCGTAGACGAGCGCAAACACGCTGATGAGCTGGCCCGCAGTGGCAAGTGATATGCCGAGTTCCGTTGCCAAGTCGCTTTCGATGCCGATGACCACGAACTCGGAGCAGCCGAGCGAGAATCCCAACAGCACGAGCAGCGCCAGGCAGAGCTTGGTGCGCGCGGGGGAGAGCGCGGCGGCGGTTGGCTTACTTTTAGGCGTGGTTGCGGCGGTCAAGGTTGTCACTCCAATGTCGCATGAATAAGCGGGATTCAATCCCTGCAACTCTAACAGAATGTGACAAAGGGGCAGTCCCTTTGTCACATGGAGGGCTTGCCTGTATAGTCGCAATACAGGCGAAGATGGTCTCAGGTACATCGCGGGCGGCAGGAGATCCCATGGGTATGCACACGACAAAGGTTGCAGTGGGCGAGGGCAAGTTTGCGCTCGAGGCCCAGCTGACGGTGACGCCGCGAGGCATGGCGGTGTACGCCTGCTCGCCGGAGTTTGCGCACCTGGGCGCCACGGCGCAGGCCATTCCGCGCCCCGAGCCCGGCCGTACGGCAACGGTGAGCATCCTGGCCGTTCCGTGCCATCGAGACGAGATCCCGGCGCACGATATCGCGGCGGCGCTGGCCACGCGCTTTGGCGTGCCGGTAGTTGCAAGCACGGGTTTTCATGTTGAACAAGCGAGCGGTGACGACCTGCAGCGCGTGCTCGACACCACCAAGGAGCTCATCGCCGCGCTCGAGGAAGCCGCAGCCCGCATTCTGCGCGCCGGCTGGGATGAGGGCGGTGCGGGCGCCGAGGTCGTGGCGGTCGATGCTGCGACCGGCGAGGCGCTTGGCCCCGTCGACCGCATCGAGGCCCATGCTGGTGAGGGCATCCTGCATCAGGCATTTCTGACGCTTTTGGTCGAGGGCCGGGGCGAAGACGCGCGCCTGCTGCTCTGTCGCCGCAGTCCGCTCAAGCGCCTGTGGGGCGGGGTGCTGGCCGATAGCTGCGCCGGCCATCCGCTCCCCGGGGAAGACGTCGCGGCCGCCACGGCGCGCCGCATCAACGAAGAGCTCGGCATTACGCGCGAGCCCGATCAGCTCAAGCACCTCGGACACGTGGTGTACCGCGAGGACCACGGCGACGGTCGCTGCGAGTGCGAATGGTGCGAGGTCTACCTTGCCCATGTTGAGCCGGGCGAGCTGCATATCAACCAAGAGGAGATCTCGGAAGTGCGTCGCGTGGCTCCGTCCGAGCTCAAAGGCTACCTGCAGGGTCACCCCGAGCAGCTGGCCCCCTGGCTCCGCGAGGCCCTCGGCGACCCATTCATCCGCACGGCCCTCGCTATGTAAAAAAGACAGTCCCTTTGCCACATCCAAACCGTCACAACATTCGGCGAAAATCTCGAAAACGAGGAAAGCGTCGAATGTTGTGACGGTTTTTGTCTAGGGAATCGCTTCTCATCCAAAAAATCCGCTTGACTGTATTGCCGCAACACAGCGCAACGTAAGGGGTGTCCGATAACGGGCGCCCCTTTTTAAGCGGCAACATGGCTGCGAATTCGGAGCGCCCCCAACAAGAAAGGTGGGGAGATGGAAGCGGAAAAGAAGGCGTTTAAGATCACCAAGCGCGAAATTGGCTTTGTGCTGGGTATCGTTGTCTTTTTGCTGGTGAAGTTTCTTCCTTTGGCGGAGCTGAGCTCGACGGTCGAGCTCACGGTCGGCGGTCAGACCTGTCTGGCACTGACGCTCGCCACGGTGGTGTTCTGGGCATGCGGCGTGGCACAGCCGGGCTTTGTGGGCCTGCTCTACTGCGCACTGCTCGTCCTGTTCAAGGTGTGCGTGGACGACACGGGCGCCGCGAGCATCTCGGTGACGGTCGCCTCCACGTTTAGCTCGTGGACCAAGGCCACCATGTGGCTCGTCATCGGCGCCTACCTCATCGCCAGCGCGGTCAAGGAGTCGGGCCTGGGCGAGCGCATCGCCTACGCGTTCATGCTCAAGTTCGTGCGCGACGCCAAGTCGCTCATCATCTCGATCTTCGCGCTCACCTTTGTGCTGTCGCTGCTGATCCCGCATCCGTTCCCCCGCGCCTTCCTCATCCTCGCCGTCGTCTCGGTCATCGCCGAGTCCGCCGGCTACGGTGACGACGACAAGGGCAAGCTCGGCTTCCTCGTGTTTGCCGCTGCCGCCCCGGGCTCCATGTTCTTCCTGACGGGCGACTCCACGCTTAACCCGCTCGTTGCGCAGTACAGTGCCGAGGCCGGCGGCATGAGCCCGTCCTTCGTCGACTGGTTCCTGTACATGAGCGTGCCTATGCTGGTTGCGCTGCTGTGCACCCTGTTCCTGGGCCTTTTCCTCTTTAAGCCCAGCAAGGAGCTCGTCTACGATCGCGAGCAGATCGTGGCCAAGCAGGCCGCGCTCGGCAAGCTCTCCGTCAAGGAGATCCGCACCATCGTGTGGCTTGTCATCGCCATCGCGCTGTGGCTCACCGTCTCGGGCGACTATATCGGCTGGGTCACCCTGGCCATTGGCGTTGCTCTCGCCATGCCCATCATCGGCGAAGTCCTCACTCCCGCCAGCTGGAACGCTGTCGACATCAAGTCCCTCATGTTCCTGACGGCCGCCATGGCCGTGGGCTCCGTGGGCGGTGCCACCGGCATGAACGCCTGGATCGCCGACGTCGTGCTCCCCAGCTCCGTGCCTGAGAACATCTTCCTGTTCGCCCTGCTCGTCGCCGCGCTTTCCATGATCATCCACATGTTCATGGGCTCGGTCATGGCCGTGCTCGGCGTGTGCGTGCCGGCATTTATCAGCTTTGCCGCCGGCTCCAGCGTGAGCCCACTCGCCGTGGCGCTCATCGTCTTCACGTCCATCAACATCCACTACATCCTGCCGTTCCATAACCTGCCGATCCTTATCGGCGAAGGCAAGGACGCCGGCGGCTACACCTCCAAAGAGGCTATGCGCATGGGCATCCCCCTCACCGCGGTCGTCTTTGTCGTCGTGCTGGTCGAGGCCGCCTGGTTCCACCTCTTTGGCCTGATGTAAGCGGTCGAGCGCCCCGGCTGTAAGCAGCCAAGCGCTTGAACTTCGAGTGGTCGAGCGCTCCATTTGTGAGCGCCGCGGCCCCATTACGTTACCCCGTCCGGCGGCACCACGTCGCCGGACACTCTCCCGAAAGGAGTACGCCATGTCCACTACCGATGCTTCCCAGATCCACGACCTGCGTTCCGCGCTCGACTTTTTGCGTGAGATGCCGGGCCAGCTGCTCGAGACCGACACCCAGGTCGATCCCGATGCCGAGGTCTCGGGCGTCTACCGTCACGTCGGTGCTGGCGGCACCGTCATGCGCCCGACCAAAGAGGGTCCGGCGATGGTCTTCAACAACGTCAAGGGCTTTGACGACGCCAAGGTCTGCATCGGTATGCTTGCCAGCCGCAAGCGCGTTGCCGCCCTGCTCGACCTGGACGAGGAGCACCTGGGCCTCGAGATCGGCAAGCGCTTCGAGAACCTGATCGCCCCCGAGCAGATCGCCGAGGGCAAGCACGTCGACTGCCAGGAGGTCGTGTACAAGGCGACCGACGAGGGCTTTGACCTGCGCAAGATCGTTCCCGCTCCCACCAACACGCCCGTTGACGGCGGCCCCTACATCACCATGGGCCTCGCCTATGGCACGAGCCCCGATGGCACCCAGTCCGACGTAACCATCCACCGCTTCTCCTGCGTCGACAAGGACAAGCTCGCCATGTGGATCACCCCGGGCAGCCGTCACCTGGGTGCGTTCTTTGACGAGTACTGCCAGCGCGGCGAGGATATGCCCATCTCCATCTCCATCGGCCTGGACCCCGCCGTGTACATGTGCTGCGGCTTCGAGGCTCCCACCACGCCGCTCGGCTTCAACGAGCTGCAGATCGCCGGCGCCCTGCGCGGCCGCGCCGTCGAGCTTGCCGACTGCGTCACCGTTCCGCAGAAGTGCATTGCCAATGCCGAGTACGTGCTCGAGGGCTACCTCATGCACGACGAGACCATCAACGAGGATGTCAACGGCCACGGCTACGCCATGCCCGAGTTCCCCGGCTACACCGGTGGCGCCAAGGTCTGCCCGGTGATCAAGATCACCGCCGTCACCACGCGCGTCAACCCCATTATGGAGAGCTGCATCGGCCCTTCGCACGAGCACGTGTCCATGGCCGGTATCCCCACCGAGGCCTCCATCTACAAGATGGTCGAGACCGCTATCCCGGGCCGCCTGCTCAACGTTCACGCCGCTCCCTGCGGTGGCGGCAAGTTCGTTGCCATCATGCAGTTCAAGAAGTCGAGCAAAAATGACGAGGGCCGTCAGCGCAACGCCGCCATGCTCGCCTTCTCGGCGTTCTCCGAGCTCAAGCACGTCATCCTTGTCGACGAGGATGTCGACATCTTCGATATGAGCGACGTGATGTGGGCCATGACCACACGCTTCCAGGCCGACGTGGACCTCATCACCATCCCCGGTTGCCACTGCCACGTGCTCGATCCGTCCAACGACCCCGCGTTCGATCCTTCGATCCGCGAGCACGGTATCGCCTGCAAGGCCATCTTCGACTGCACGGTTCCGTTTAACCTCAAGAAGAACTTCATCCGCTCGCAGTTCATGGAGATCGATGAAGAGAAGTGGGCCGCCGAGCTCGCCTTCTAGTAAGTAGCCCTACCAAGTAGTTAAGGAGTTGTCATGCCTGAGTCTTCTGTTCGTCCCCGTCGCATTGTCGTTGGCGTGTCTGGCGCCAGCGGTGCGGCACTGGGCCTTGAATGCCTCAAATGCCTGCGCCAGGCCGGCGCTGAGTCGGCGCTTGTCGTCACGCGCGGGGGAGAGATCACCATCGAGCAGGAGCTCGGCATGACGCTCGACGAGTTTGCGTGCTATGCCGATGTGGTCTACGACAACAAGAACATTGGCGCTGCCATCGCAAGCGGCACCTATCCGGTCGACGGCATGATCGTGGCTCCCTGCTCCATGAAGACGCTCGCCGGCATCGCGAGCGGCTACAGCGAAAACCTGTTGCTGCGTGCGGCCGATGTGCAGATGAAAGAGCAGCGCCGCCTGGTGCTTATGGTGCGCGAGACGCCCTTCAGTGCGATCCATGTCGACAACATGGCACGCCTGGCGCGCGTGCCGGGCGTCATGCTCATGCCGCCCATGCTCACGTTTTACAACGGCACCGTCACGCTCGATGAGGCGGTGCATCACATCGCCGCCAAGGCACTCGAGGCCGTCGGCGTGTCGTGCGCCAACTATAAGCGCTGGTCATAGGCATCTTTAGGGTAGGATACGAGTAGTGTTTGAGCCCGCTGCCCCTGTGGGCGGCGGGCTTTTCGTGTCAAAGGGTGTGTCGGGAGGACCTATGCAGACGGGTATGTATGCGATTAGCGAGATGGCGAGCTTGTTTAATGTTTCGCGCCAAACGCTCATCTACTACGACAAGATCGGTCTGTTTAAACCCGCCGTGGTTAACGAAAAAGGCTACCGTTTCTATTCGCCCACGCAGATCCCGCTCATGCGTCTGATCTGCATGCTGCGCGACTTGGGACTGGAGCTCGACGAGATCGATCGCCTGACCTCGACGTTCGACATTGGAGAGATGACCGACCACCTGCGCTCGCGGGTGCAGGCGCTCGACGAGCAGATTGCCGGGCTCAAAGCCGAGCGTGCGAGCGTGCAGGAGCGGCTGAGTTTTTACGACGAGGCGGTCTATTGGCGCGAGCGCGAGGGCAAACCGGAGCTCAAGCAATTCGAGCGCCGCTACGTGGTCTTTGAGGAGTTCCCGGGCGATATCGAGCGTGGCCGCTCGATGCTGCACCCCACGCTCATGCGGGCGATTCTGCGCATGCGTGCGCTCACGGGCACACGCCCCATGCGCGGTTGGGGCGCCATGCTGCGTCGCGAGGCGCTGCATTCCGACGACCCCATCGCCGGTGCCGGTTCCTTTGCCGTGTTGCCGCGTGGTGCCGAGGAAATACTGCCGAGCGATCCTGCCGAGCTGGCGGAGATTGGCGTCGAGGTGCTGCCCGAGGGCACGTACCTGTGCATGAGTCGCTGGGGCATGCCGTACGAGCCCGAGGGTATCCGCGCCATCGTGGCCTGCATGGACAGGCACGCGCTCCAGCCCATCGGCAATGCTTTCGATTTTTGCTACCTGGACACCACGAGTTACGACGAGTCTCACCAAGAGGACTTCTGCTGCATCCAAATCCCCGTCGCCCTCAAATAACTTGCGGTGAAATAGTCCCTAAATAGCTCAAGCGGGTGTGCAAATAGGAACTATTCCACCGCAACTTCAATGTGACAAAGGAACAGTCCCTTTGTCACATTTCATGCGAGCTCCGGCGCCGTCTGGGGGTATAAGACTAGCAAGTGTTTATTTGCGAGGCCTAAGGGGCGCCCCGTATGGATATCGATAATTTTGAATGGTGGTATAGCGAGGGCGAGGCTCCGGACGAGGAGTGGGACGAGCCCGCGCCGCGTGACGTGTCGGGCGACGAGGACGAGACCGGCAACGATGCCGTCGAGACGGATGCCGCCTCCGATGCCGCCGAGCCCCTGACTTTTGAACAGGCCTGGGCTCAGGCCGAGGCCGACGAGGCAAAGGCCGATGCCACGGCCACGCTGGGTGAGCCAGCCGACATGTCCATCTCGCCGGCCAAGATCCCGCAACCGCGCCACACCATCGACCCCGGCAGTACGGCATCTTTCAGCATTCTCGACGTGCCCGCGCAGGGTGCTCAGGCGCCTGCGCCAACGCATCGCCCCGACCTGGCTCATGAGGAAGACGCGGGACGCCGCTCTCCGCTCGGCCCCATCCTCATCGCCTTCATGGCCGGCGTTATCGCCTGCTCGGCAATCGGTAGCATCTGGGGACATGTCGAGCAGCAGCGCCAAGACGCCGCCAAGGTCGAGATGTCCGTCGAGCAATCGCTCAGCCGCACGCGCTCGGTGCGTGTGTCGGTCGAGGTTAAGGACGGCGCGACGTGGGATACCGCGCGCGGCGACAGCCAAATGCTCGTCCATATCGTGGGCCGCACGCTCAAGGGACAAGCAATCGACGAGTATCAATACGTCAATTCCGAAGGTGACGGTATCGAGCTCAAGCCCGGCGATTACGAGCTCACGGTCGATGAGCCGCCCGTCGCCACCGACGGCACGCGTTACCGCGCCTCAAAGCGCATGGTTCCAGTGAGTTTTAATTCACAGGCGCCCGATACGATCGATAGCACGCCGCAGGGCGGGTTTGACCTTTACGCTATTGCTCAATAACTGCGCCTGCCGCTCAACCCCGCCGCCAAGAGTGGGACAATAGCTCTCGACACCGTTGTTTACCATTGGAGGAAGTAGTATGTCCACCGTCACTACCATCAAGCGCGGCGGCCTCACCGCGGCCATCGATTCCATGGGCGCCCAGCTCACGAGCCTTGCCCTCAACGGCAACGAGTATCTGTGGCAGGGCGACCCGGCCTTTTGGGGCAAGCACGCGCCCATCCTGTTCCCCATCGTGGGGTCGCTGCGCAACAACACGGCGACGTCTGCCGCCGGCACCTGCGAGATGGCACGCCACGGCATCGCGCGCATTGTCGAGCACAAGATCGTCGAGGTGTCGGAGGATGGTTCGTCCGTTACCTACGAGCTCACCGACACGCCCGAGTCGCTCAAGGCGTTCCCGTTCCACTTTAAGCTCAACATGACTTATGCCCTGACCGGCGACGCCACCCTCACGCAGACCTTTGCCGTCACCAACACCGGCGACGTGGACCTGCCGTTCTCGGTGGGCGGCCACCCCGCATTCAACGTGCCCGTCCCCGGCGCCGAGGACGAGGCGTTCGAGGATTACGAGTTAGCGTTTACCGAGGCTTGGACTAACGGGGCTCCCGTCATCACGCCCGATGGCCTTATGACGTTCGAGGGCAGCTACAAGGCCCCCGACAACTCGGACGTGCTGCCCATCACGCACCGCAGCTTCGATAACGACGCCATCATGTTCACCGATACCCCGGGCTCCACGCTCACGCTGCGCGGCCGCAAGTCGGGTCACGGCGTCAAGATCGACTTTGAGGGCTTTAAGTACATCGGCGTGTGGTCTGCCGCCAACGACGCCCCGTTTGTGGCGCTCGAGCCTTGGACCGGCCACACCACCATGGACACCGAGGACGACGTCTTTGAGCACAAGGTCAACACCATCGTCTTGGCCCCCGGCGCCACCGACGAGCGCTCCTTTAGCGTTACCCTGCTCTAAATGTGACAATGTGACAGTCCCTTTGTCACATTCCGCCACGATAAGCCCTCTGCCACCCGGCAGGGGGCTTTTTCTAGGTTAATCTTCTGCGAACGCCCTATCGATGCCGCTGCTATACTATCCTGTTCTGTTGTTGATTAAACAATATAGGAAAGGCATCAGATGAAACCTCGACTACAGCGCGACGCGCAGGCCCAGCCGGTGTGCAGTCGTCGCATCTTCCTGGGTAGCGCCCTCGCTGCGAGCGCTTCCGTCGTCGCCGGCGCGCTTGCCGGCTGCCAGCGCCCATCCACGCTCAAGGTGGTCCAGCCCACCACGGGCGGCGGTCGCGACGACCTGTCCGATTCCGTGATCGGCAAGGACAAGATTCGCATCGGCATGGAGGCGGCCTACGCCCCGTACAACTGGCAGGTTTCCGAGGCCAGCGAGTACACCATCCCCATCGACAACGTACAGGGCGCTTACGCCGATGGCTACGATGTTCAGATCGCAAAGATCGTCTGCAAGGCCCTTGGCGGCGAGCCCGTTGCCGTCAAGCAGAGCTTCTCGGGCCTCATCGATTCGCTCAACAACGGCCAGATCGACCTCATTATTGCCGGCATGAGCGCCACGCCCGAGCGCGAGGAGTCCGTCGGTTTTTCCGATCCGTACTTTATCGGCTACTTTGGCCTGTTTGTAAAAGAGGGCTCGCCCTACCAAAACGCGACCAAGCTCAGCGACTTTAGCGGCGCCACGGTGCTCGGCCAAAAGGACACGATGCTCGATACCGTCATCGACGAGATTCCGGGCGTCGTTCACAAGAATCCGGTCGATTCGGTGCCCACGGTGTTCTCGAACCTGCTGCAGGGCACCTGCGACGCCGTGACCTACAACACCGAAAACGAGAAGGGTTATATGGCTCAAAACCCGGGCATCGTGCCTATTCGCTTTGCGGAGGGCGAGGGCTTTAAGCAGGAGGTCGCGGCAAACGTCGGCTGCCGCAAGGGCTCGGACAAGCTGCTCAAACTTATCGATAAGACGCTCAAGGGCGTCAGCCAAGAGGAGCGCGACCAGATGTGGGACGCGTGCCTCGACCGTCAGCCGGCATAGGGAGGCAGCATGAAAACCATCAATCGTCTGGCCTCCTTTATCAAGGCCGACCACCGTTATGTGTACCTGGGCACGAGCGTTATCGCGGCGCTCGGCCTGGCGTTTAGCCAACGCAATCCTACGCCGCTGAGCTTCTTGGCGCCTACGGGCGTGCTCCAAGACTGCCTCTGGGCAATCCTTTGGGCCTGGCTCGTCGTGTCGGCGGCGGCGCTGGTCACCAAACTCATGCATTGGAATGACTATCGTCAAAAGTCGCCGTTTGCTTCCGAGCGCTTCCGTCGCGGCGCGCGCCTGGGCAGCTATGTCGTCGTTGCTATTGCGGCGATCTTTTTCGTGGACCGCTGCGTCATGTCATTTATCGACCTGGTGCAGGTGAGCATTGTCTCGGACTCCAACCCCAGCGACTTTTTGTCGAGCCTGGTCTACATGACCTACAAGAGCGGTGACTTCTTTATTCGCGGCATCGAGATCACCATCGCGCTTGCGACCTTCGGCACCGTCATCGCATTCTTCCTGGCGCTGCTCTTTGTGTTCCTGCGTATTCAGACCTTCGACCGCGTGGATAACGACCTGGTGCGCTTCTTTAAGAGCATCGGCCGCGGCTTTGCGACCGTTTACTCCACCATCGTGCGCGGTACGCCCATGATGGTCCAGGGTCTGCTCATCTATTACGCGGGCTTCACCGTTTTGCGCGGCATGGGCTTCGAGACCGCCCAGGCCAACCAGATTTGGAGTACCTTCACTGCCGGCCTCGTCACCATCTCGCTCAACTCCACCGCCTACATGATGGAGGTCCTGCGTGGCGGCATCGAGTCGATCGATCCCGGTCAGGCCGAGGCGGCGCGCTCGCTGGGTCTGTCGCAGTGGCAGGCCATGCGCAAAGTTGTGTTTCCCCAGGGCATTAAAAACGCGATCCCGGCGCTCACCAACGAGCTCATCATCAACATCAAGGATTCGTCGGTGCTCTCGGTCATCGGCGTGTTCGACCTCATGTACGCCACCACCACCGTCGCCGGCGTGTACTACCGCCAGATGGAGGTCTACTGCGTGGCGCTCGTGGTCTACCTGATCCTGACGCTCGTGGCGAGCCGTCTGCTCGAGGCCTTTGGCAAAAAGCTCGGCGCCGAGGCCCCGGCAACGCTGCCCAGCTCCAACTAGGCTCAAGACGAGGAGAATCATCATGGCAGATACCGCCATTACCGGCGTTGCGGCCGCCGCACAGATCAATGAGCCGCTCATCCGCGTCGAGGGTCTGCGCAAGAGCTTCGGCTCGCTCGAGGTGCTCAAGGGCATCGACCTCTCCGTTAACCCCGGCGAGGTCGTCACCATTATCGGCGCCTCGGGCTCGGGCAAGTCGACTTTCCTGCGCTGCCTCAACCTGCTCGAGACCCCGGACGCGGGCCACATCTGGTTCCAAGGCCAGGACCTCACGGCCGAGCGCTGCAACATCAACAAGCTGCGCGAGGACATCGGCATGGTGTTCCAGGGCTTCAACCTATTCAACAACATGGATGTGCTCGACAACTGCACGCTCGCGCCCGTCACGCTCAAAAAGATGAGCAAGACCGAGGCCGAGAAAGTCGCGATGGAGCATCTGACGAGCGTGGGGCTCGAAAAGTTCGCGCACGCCGCCGTGGGCCGCCTGTCCGGTGGTCAAAAACAGCGCGTGGCCATCGCCCGTGCCCTGTGCATGAATCCGCAGATCATGCTGTTCGACGAGCCGACCTCCGCACTCGACCCCGAGATCGTGGGAGAGGTGCTCGAGGTCATGCGCAAGCTCGCTGCCGACGGCATGACCATGGTCGTCGTCACGCACGAGATGGCTTTTGCCCGCACGGTGTCCGACCGCGTGGTCTTTATGGACAAGGGCGTGGTGCTCGAGGATGCCGCGCCGGCCGAGCTCTTCGGCAACCCCAAGCACCAGCGCACCCGCGAGTTCCTCTCGCGTTATCTCGAGGACAAATAACCGACCGCAAACGCTTATGTGGCAGGGCCGCTCCGGTGGGGCGGCCCTCGTCATCACAATCGAAAGGATGTCATGGCCGAGGTTTGGCGCTTCTTTGCGCATGAGGACGATTTTGCCGATATAGACGAGGCCGGCGCGTGCGAGCGCCTGGGCCGCGTGCTGTCGTTTCCGACCATTTCGAGCATGGATGCCGAGGCGGTGGACTGGCGGCCCTTCGACGATCTGCGCGCCTATATGCAGCAGGCGTGGCCGCGCGTGTTCGCGGCGGGCGAGGTCGAGCTCGTCGACCATTCGCTGCTCGTGACGCTTACCGGCTCCGACCCTGCCCTTAAGCCCGTTATGCTCATGGGCCACATGGACGTGGTTCCCGTGGTGCCCGGCACCGAGGCTGACTGGGCGCATGCCCCCTTTAGTGGCCACGTGGACGACACCTACATTTGGGGTCGCGGCGCTATCGACATGAAAGATCAGGTCGCAGGCATTCTCGAGGCGGTTGAGTATGCGCTGGCCCACGGCTGGGAGCACGAGCGCACCCTGCTGCTGGCTTTTGGCCAGGACGAGGAAACCACGCAGTTCGGTGCGGGTGCCATCGGCCGCGTGCTCGAGGAGCGCGGCGTTGAACTTGAGTACCTGATCGACGAGGGCGACTACCGCATCGTTCCGGCTGCCGAGTATAGCGCGGGCGAGGGTTGGCTCATGCACGCCGACCTGGCTGAGAAAGGTTATGCCGACATTGTGCTCAAGACGAAGAGTGAAGGCGGGCATTCGTCTAACCCCTACGGCGGCACATCGCTCGAGGTGCTGAGCCGTGCCATCGCTGCAATCTGCGATATCGAGTGGCCGACGCACGTGACCGACTTGCTTGCCGCCCAGCTCGTCGAGTTGGGGCTCTACACGGCCGATGAAATTGCCGCCAACGGGGATGTCATTGTCCGCGATTGCCTCGCCAGCAAAAAGCTCTATCCGCTGGTGGCGACCACCTGCGCGCCCACGCAGATCGAGGGCGGCAGCACCGGCGCCAACGTAATGCCGCAGGATATGTGGGCCAACATCAACTTCCGCATGCTCGAGGGCACGAGCGTGGCCGATGTCGTTACCCGCTGCCGCGAGGCGGTTGCCGCGGCGGGCCTTGCCGGGCGCGTGGAGATCGAACTCGGTCCCGGCAGCTCCGAGCCTTCGCCGTCTCCGCGCGTCGGCGGGCCGGGGCTCGAGGCCGTCCGCGCCATCGCCGCCCACTATTTCCGTGATCCAAAGGGGACGGAGGAAAACGGATCATTCGAGCCAGTGGCAATTGTGCCCTCGACCGTGATCGGTGCGACCGATGCTGCCAACTACCAGCACATTTGCCCCGAGTGCATTCGCTTCTCGGCCTTTGTGGTTGATGACGACGAGTGTGATCGCGGCGTCCACGGCACCAACGAGCGCATCACCCGCTGCGCCTTCCTCCAGGGTGTCCGCTTTCTCATCGCTCTGCTCCACACGCTCTAGAATCCGACAAAGGGACTGTCCCTTTGTCGGATTCCGTGCGGGTTATATGCAGGTTTGCCTGCGCACGCTATCATGTATGGGTTAGACCGCAACTATGTACCCCATACGCGAAGGGATGCGCATGTATCTGAAGATCGACATGTTCTAGCTGGGCTTACCCCCGCAGTGGCGCCATGCGCCCCATCAACTCTGCCGATTTTCATCTTCACGCATATAAAGGAGTCCTGCCATGCGCGACAAGCTCGAAAAGATCATCAAGGCCTACGAGGAGCTCGAGAAGAAGCTGTCCGACCCGGCCGTCGCCTCCGACATCAAGGAGTTCACGCGTCTCAACAAGGAGTACGCGCACCAGTCCGACCTCATTGCTGCCTCGCGCGAGTACATCGGCGCGCTCGACGACATCGAGGCTGCCAAGGAAATGCTCCACGATACCACCGACGCCGATGAGAAGGAGATGCTCCAGATGGACATCTCCGAAAACGAGGCTAAGCTTCCCCAGCTCGAGGAAGATATCAAGTACATGCTCATCCCGAGCGACCCCAACGACGACAAGAACACCATCGTCGAGATCCGCTCCGCCGCCGGTGGCGACGAGGCGGCCATCTTCGCCGGCGACTTGTACAAGATGTACCAGCGCTTTTGCGAGTCGCGCGGCTGGAAGACCACCGTGCTCGATTCCAGCCCCAGCGAGGCCGGCGGCTTTAAGTCCATCGAGTTCAAGGTCGAGGGCGACCGCGTCTACTCCGTCATGAAGTTCGAGTCCGGCGTGCACCGTGTCCAGCGCGTTCCCAAGACCGAGTCCCAGGGCCGTATCCAGACCTCTACGGCAACCGTCGCCGTGCTTCCCGAGGCCGAGGAAATCGACGTCCAGATCAACCAGTCCGACCTGCGCATCGACACCTACTGCGCCTCCGGCCCTGGCGGTCAGTGCGTTAACACTACCTACTCCGCCGTGCGCATCACCCACCTGCCCACCAACACCGTGGTGCAGTCGCAGGAGCAGCGTTCCCAGATCCAGAACCGCGAGGTCTGCATGCAGATGCTGCGCGCCCGCCTCTACGAGATGGAGCTCGAGAAGCAGCAGGCAGAGCTCGGTGCCGAGCGCCAAAGCCAGATCGGCCACGGTAACCGTTCCGAGAAGATCCGTACCTACAACCAGCCCCAGGACCGCGTGACCGACCACCGCATCGGTTTCAACTCCACCTACAACGGTGTCCTTCTGGGCGACCAACTCGGCACCGTGATCGAGGCGCTCGCCGCCGCCGAGCGTGCCGAGAAGCTAGCGCAGGCCGTGTAGTGGGTTACGCGGTTTTACCAAACCGCGTAACGGCTCGACGCTGCAAACGCCCCTAAGCGGCAATCTGACGTTCAATCGTCGGTCGCGTACCGAAGTACGCTTCCCTCCTCTTTCACGTCACCTTGCTCGCTTAGGGGCGTTTTCGCTGACTTATGCTCAACCTGCGGCGCCTTAGAGGTGGTCATTGGGGACGTTCTTAAATGACTAGGTTGGGTACATTGCTTTGAGATGTTATTCAATCGGTTTTGATGGCCTTTGAGCTGCTTACCTGCTTAAAGCAATTGGCGGTATTCATCTGCAATTGAAAATATTGCTCGAAAAATCGTCCAAGAAGTCGTGGGGCGATTTTTGATGCGTCGCGCGTCAAGCGATGTGGCAAGCGTTTGGTTAGATATTGGTCAGGTTAAGGGCAAGCTTGCCAAAAACTTGACGGATGCAAATCTAGACGTCGGCGAATGAACACTTTGGACGGGGCCAAACCAAAAATCTGGGCTGATTCTCGATAATTGCCTTCAATCGTCCCTTGCCAAGCGCTGGCCTCGCTTACAATCTGCTTCGACATTCGCGCGCCGCCCGGCGCTTAAGAGGGGAGGACCCCATGGCAAACGAGATCTGGACCATCAAGCGTTGTCTCGAGTGGACCAAGGAGTACCTGGCCGAGCGCGGCGAGGAACACCCCCGACTTTCTGCCGAGTGGCTGCTCTGCGCTGCCACGGGTCTGGCGCGCATCGACTTATATATGCGTATGGACGAGACGCTCGATGCGGCGCAGCTCGAGACCATGCACGCGGCGGTCGTCCGCCGCGCCAAGGGCGAGCCGCTGCAGTACATCACCGGCAGCACGCAGTTCCGCATGATCGACGTCGCGTGCGCCCCCGGCGTACTCATTCCGCGTCCCGAGACCGAGATGCTCGTCGAGGAAGTCCTCAATTATCTGGATGCCGAGGTGCTGAGCCCCGAGGCTGCCGCCCGTCAGCGCGTTGAGCTGCCCTGGAACGACGAGGTCGAGCAAGCGCGCAAAGCCGAAGCCGCGTTGGCCGACGAGCGAGCGACGGCCGAGCGCCGTGCCGCTAACCTCACAGCTGCCGATGAGGCGGCGCTAGGCAGCGACGTACTGGGCAGCCGTGCCCATGCCGAGGAACTGGCCGACCGCGAGGCCGAGGAAGCCGCCACGCAGGCAGCAGAAGCCGAAGCCGCGGAAGCCGCCGCGCAGGCAGCAGATGCCGAGGCCGAGGAGGCCGCCGAACCCGAGCTCGACGAATACGGCATCGCCATCGAGGGCGTCGACCAGGAGACGGCTTCAGCTCAGGATGCCGCTGCGCCTGCCCCAGCCGAGCCCCGCACTGCCCGCGTTCTCGAGGTCGGCTGCGGCACGGGCTGCATCTCGCTCTCCCTTGCCTGGGAGCGCCGCGGCCATGTCACCTGCACTGCTACCGATATCGAACCGCGTGCCATTGACCTGGCCACCAAAAACCGCGACGCGCTCGGGCTTACGTCCGATGAGGTCGCCTTCAGCCTCACAAACCTGGTGAGCTCTGTCCCCCGCGAGGAATGGGGCACCTTCGACGTGCTCGTCTCCAACCCGCCTTACATTCCGACTGACGTCATGCGCTCGCTGCCGCACGAGGTCAAGGACTTCGAGCCCGATTTAGCGCTCGAGGGCGGCGCCGACGGCCTCGATATCTTCCGCCGCCTGCTCAATGCGGCGCCCTATATGCTGCGCGCCGGCGGTCTGTTTGCCTGCGAGCTCTACGAGGGCGCCCTCGATGCCGCGGCCGAGCTCTGTCGCCAGGCGGGTCTCTCGGACGTGCGCATCGTCCGCGACCTCACCGATCGTCCCCGCATCGTCCGAGCCATCGTCACCGAGCCCAAACAGCGCCAGTAATATTTATTAACTGGTTAGCAAAAATTATAAATTAGTTTATAATTAGGACGGCTGAAAGAGGTCGGCCCATGCAACCTCTTACCTTTCGGGAAATCATTGCCCTACTCAAGCACGATGGATTCGTGAAGGTCGCGCAAGTCGGTAGTCATGCTAAGTATGTTTCTGGTGACCGTGTTGTCACCGTGAACGGCTCTGGTGGTGATCGACCAAAGAAGGGCACGTGGGCAAGTATTCGTCGCCAAGCTGGATGGTAGTTGGAGGCAAAATGAGGCAGCGATTTACCTATGACTGCGTTCTCATAAAAGAAGACGACGGTTACTGCGCTAGCTTCCCGCAGATTCCCGGCGCCTTTGCCGATGGCGACACGCGCGAAGAAGCGATTGCCCATGCCACCGAGGCACTGATGGCGTTTTTGGCCGACGACCTCAACAACGGTTTGACTCCGGCAGGGTACGAACGCTCTGCCGAGGTCGTGGCCCTTTCAGTCGAAATCGACCACGATGACGCTCGGGAAGCGGCGTGCCGAACATTTAAAGACGCAGCGCTGGACCTCAAAGTCTCCGCTCCGCGGATCACCGCGCTGGTCAAAGCAGGAAAGCTCGATGTTGAACTCGTCGACGGCCGTCGGATGATAACGATAGACAGCATCGAGCGCTACGCCGCCCAAGAACGTCACGCCGGCAGGCCAAAGAAGGTCGTCGCAGTCCAATAACCCCCTCACTTTCACCGACTACTAGAGCCGCTCACCAAACCAACATGCGCTCTGGGCAAATAGGTTGAACGTTTCGTGCGAGAATGCCCCTCAGTAAACAAACTTTCACCAGAGCGTAAGGGGCTGGCATACACATGCAGACGGTCTATCGGGTATTCGAGGGAGCGCGTGAGCCGCATCGGCTCGCCGTCGAGCGTACGGCCGAGGTACTCAGCTGTGGTGGCTTGGCCCTGATCCCGACCGAGACCGTCTATGGTGTCGCTGTGGCAGTCAGCGCTTTCTCGGACGCCTTGCCCCAAGATACAAGCGAATCTCTGCCGTGGCCGCGCGATCCGCAGGTTGCCGTCAATGGCGCCGCGGTGCCCGCACTCGGTACCGGCTACCGTCGCATCTTTACCCTCAAGCAACGTGAACTCACCCAAACGGTCGCCTGGCTGGTCGATGATGCCGAGGCCCTCGATCGCTACGGCGTGGATATTCCGGAAGAGGCCCGCGCGCTTGCTCGAAGATGCTGGCCGGGCGCCCTGACTATCGTGGTCAAGGCGGCGCCCTGCGTGCCGACCTTTATGCGCGCCGCCGACGATACGGTGGCCCTTCGCGCGTCGGCCTCGCCCGTGGTGCAGGCGCTCATCCGTACTTGTGGCAGTCCGCTTGCCTGCACCAGCGCCAACACGCACGGCGCGCCCGCGCCGGCAAGCTTTGCCGCCGTTGAGGACCGTATTCTGGAGGGGGTCGATGTGGCCGTCGACGCGGGCGAGACGCCGTGCCGCGATGCTTCGACCATCGTGACGTTTAAGCATGGCGAGCTCCAGATCCTGCGCCAAGGCGCACTTCCCGCATCAGAGATCGAGCGGGTCCTGTCCGACCCGATGCAATAGAAAGGTGTAAGCGATGTCGTTGAATCTAGGTAGCCTGGGTATGGAAGACGCCTCGTTTAGCTTTGGCGGTTCCTACATCATGGCGCTCGACTGCGGCACCACCTCGGTACTCGCGGCCATCGTCGACGAGTACGGCTGCATCGTCGCCCAGGCGCGTCGTAGCGTCAAAACCAGCTTCCCGTGCCCCGGCTGGGTGGAGCAGGATCCCACGGAGGTGCTTGCCAGCCAGATCGGCGTGATGATGGAGGTCCAGTTTAAGAGCGGCATCCATTCCGATCGCATCGCCGCCATCGGTATCTCCAACCAGCGCGAGACCACGGTGGTGTGGGACCGCATAAGCGGCCAACCCATCTATAACGCCATCGTGTGGCAATGCCGTCGCACCGCCTCGACAATCGATAGACTGGCCGAGCAGGGCTGCGAGGAGCTGGTGCGTTCCCGCACCGGCCTTACGCTCGACCCGTATTTCTCGGCCTCCAAGGTGCAGTGGATTCTCGACAACGTTGACGGCGCACGCGAGAGCGCGGCGGCGGGCGACCTCATGTTTGGCACCATCGATACCTGGCTCATCTACAACCTCACCGGCGGTCAAACCTTTGCCACCGACTACACCAATGCCAGCCGCACAGCGCTCTTCAATATTCATACGCTGGACTGGGACGATGACCTGCTGGCTCTCTTCGACATCCCGCGTGCCATGATGCCCGAGGTCCGTTGGAGCGCCGGTGACTACGGCCGCGTCGCGAGCGACATCATGACCAACATGCCGCCCATCATGGGTGTGGCGGGCGACCAGCAGGCATCGCTGTTCGGTCACTGCTGCTTCCATCCCGGCCAGACCAAAAACACCTATGGCACGGGCTGCTTTATGCTCATGAACACCGGCGACGAGATCGTCGAATCCAAGAATGGCCTGGTCTCCACCATCGGTATCGCTGCGAACGGCAAGGTCAGCTATGCGCTCGAGGGCTCTATTTTTGCCGCCGGCTCAACGATGAACTGGCTGCGCGACAACATGGGCGTTATCTCCAACGTATCCGAATCGGCACAGCTCGCCTCCTCGATCGGCGATAACGAGGGATGCTACTTTGTCCCCGCTTTTGCGGGCTTGGGTGCACCTTGGTGGGACGCGCACGCCCGCGGCATCGTATGCGGTCTGACCGGCGCCTCGAGTCGCGCGACCATCGTGCGTGCCGCTTGCGAGTCCATGGCCTATCAGAGCTATGACGTGCTGCGTGCCATGGAGCAGGACGTGGGTCTTTCGATCGAGCGCCTGTCCGTCGATGGCGGCGCCTCGCGCAACGAGTTCATCATGCAGTTCCAGGCAGACTTGCTGGATATCCCCGTACTGCAATGTGAGTCGGTGGAGACAACGGCGATCGGTGCCGCGTATCTGGCGGGCCTCGCGGTTGGGTATTGGGAGGATCTGGAGGAGCTGGAGCAAAACACCCAGATCGTCAAGACATTCCATCCCCATATGTCCGTTGAGCGTCGCGAGCACAACCTGGACGGTTGGCACGATGCGGTCAGGCGTTCGCTCAGCACCGCTCAATAGGGCTGCGACGGGGCGCTCGATACAACAAACCGTTAAACTTATGCACGGCGCGAGGCAACAACGTCGCCATGCGCCTTGTCAGCAAGGCCATCTTCCGGCCGCAACGAAAGGGGCATCAACCCATGACCGTCACCTACGATACGTCCCGTGTGACCCTTGTCGATCACCCACTCGTCCAGCACAAACTGTCGATCCTGCGCGACAAGGAGACCGGCACCAACCAGTTCCGTCAGCTCGTGCGCGAGCTCGCGCTTTTTGACGGCTACGAGGCCATGCGCGACCTGCCTATGGAAGACGTCGAGGTCGAAACCCCCATCACGACCGCCACGTTCAAGCAGCTTGCCGGCAAGAAGCTCGCCATCGTCCCCATTCTGCGCGCGGGCCTTGGCATGGTCGACGGCATCCTCGACCTGGTGCCTTCTGCCCGCGTGGGCCACATTGGCATGGAGCGCGACGAGGTCACCCACGAGCCGCATGAGTATTACTGCAAGATGCCCAGGGATATCGACCAGCGTATCTGCCTGGTCGTCGATCCCATGCTCGCCACGGGCGGTTCTGCCGAGATGGCTATCAGCTATCTGCGCGAGCGCGGTGTCAAGGACATCCGCATGCTGTGCATCGTCGCGGCCCCCGAGGGTCTCAAGTCGCTGACCGAGAAAGACCCCGACGTGCATATCTATACCTGCGCCATTGACGACCATCTCAACGAGCACAAGTACATCGTTCCCGGCCTGCGTGACGCCGGCGACCGGCTGTTCGGCACCAAATAGGCTGCTCCACACCGGGCGTGTCTTTGGAAAGGAGAACGC
>ERZ773185.486-NODE-486-length-35427-cov-3.590580_pt1 | contig 35427 bp, 32 predicted proteins | sample MGYA00580531_ERZ773185 | MGnify/ENA primary metagenome ERZ773185 (study PRJEB29015, sample SAMEA2737799) | human gut metagenome | biome: human gut; feature: human-associated habitat; material: faeces | place: China | collected 2012 ...
AAACAGCTGCTTGATTAGTTGTTTAACGTGCTTGCTTGGCACGATAGTTAGGAATATATACCAGTGAGACATTGGAAGGAGCCTCCTTCCCGCACTAGTCGAGGGTGTCAATCTCGCTTTAGTTGTGCGAAAATAATGTAACACAGCACAAAAGTATGTTACAATTCCATCGTAATTAGGAATATATCGTTGTGCAAGCTGGACCGGCAAGCCGGCTGGGCGCTCCTTATATAAGGGCGCTCTTTTTTTATGACTTAATGAGAACTTCTTTGTAAGACATGCTGGCGATTTTAGGTGCAAGCTGGTTAAGTCGGGATGCCGTAAAAGAAAGCCAAATGATTTAATTCAGTTCAGTCCTGCACATAATTTTACATAAGATATAATATCGTCAATAAATTATCGGGATAATAAAGTGCTTGTCGGTATCCGCAGTCTGATCTGATCAGTTATAATTAAATAAATTAATATTGGGAGGAACCTTATGACCACTGTCTATATTGTTGGCCTGCTATTGATAACCGTTGTGGCAGCCAACATCATTCATCTGCTCTGGCCGGTTTTGCCATTGGCGATTTATCAGATTCTAGCCGGCATCATGCTGAGTATCTTGCCGATTGATACGCATGCCATCGTTTTAGAGCCGGAGATTTTCATGCTACTGATTATCGCACCATTAATGTTTAACGATGGCCAAAACGTTTCCTTTCGCCAGCTTTCGCAAAATATTCGCCAGATTCTGTCAATGGCAGTCGGCCTGGCCGTTGTCACGGTAATTCTGGTTGGTGGCGGCCTCAAGCTGGCTTTACCGCAGCATTTCACTTATGCGCTGGCCTTCATGCTGGCGGCCATCATTACGCCAACGGATGCCGTCGCGGTTAAGTCTTTGACGACCAATGTTGAGATGCCCAAAAACGTTAATGAGACTCTGGAATACGAATCGCTGTTCAACGATGCTTCCGGACTGGTCTTGTTTAGTCTGGCTACCGGGACATTGACTTCTGGGGAATTTTCGCTGGGCCATGGCGTTTTAACCTTTTTGTACGTGTTCTTTGGCGGGATTATTTTCGGCTCGCTAATGGGTTGGATGCTGATCGCACTGCGAACGACGCTGATGCGAACTCACGTCGATATCGGCTCGATCGTCATTCCAATCAACGTCATGACTCCATTTGCCGTCTACTGGCTGGCTGAGGAAATGCACCTTTCAGGAATTCTGGCAGTCGTGGCAGCCGGAATCGTGCACAGTATCTTGTATGACCAGCTGCGGCTCACTTCTTCGCGCGTGCAGAACGCTACAACGACGCTTTGGAATATTATTGCCAGTCTGTTAAACGGTTTTGTGTTTGTGCTGCTGGGGGTTATGCTGCCAGAAGTCGTCAGCCAGACTTTGACCGCCACGATTTTGAAACTGGCGCTCTTAGCACTAGGTCTTTACCTGGCAATGAGCTTGATTCGCTATCTATGGGCACGTTTCAAATTAGTCGACATGCATTCCACGAATCCGAAACGTGACGGTCTGCTGCTTGCTTTAGGCGGCATTCACGGTACGATTACACTGGCAATGGCCTTTTCCATCCCCGTGCTAGCCGAAAGCGCGCAGCTGACAACCCGTAATCAGCTGATTCTTTTGGCCGCCATCGTCATTTTGATCAGTCTGACGGTTGGTACGCTGGCTTTTCCACGACTCTTGCCGGCTAAAACCAAAAACTATACCAACGATGAGTTTCAAGATCAGCTGATTCATACCGTGCAATACGCAATCGATGAGCTGAGCGAATCACCAGAAAACAAAAAAGAACAGGCGCTTTTGATTGACCAGCTGAGCAGTCAGATGACGCTGACCTTTAAGATCAATCGCAACGTCTATGATCGTCTTGCCAGTCAGGCGCGCGGCGTTGAAATGCAGACTCTGGCTGAGCTGCGTGAAAATGGCGTCGTCACTGCCAAAGAAGAGCAGGTCTATAACCGCATGATTGGTCGCGATGCCCTAATGCACAGTCAGCATGGTCTGTTTGCCTTTTTAAGAATCTGGCGTTACCGGTTTAAGTGGAAACGTTTGAGTCATAAGCTGCATAAGCATCATCCCCAGACGTTTGCACAACTCCAGAAAATCCACGATGATAAAACCTTACAGGATAAATCCAAGGCCGTTCGTCAGCAGTACTTTGATCGGTTAGAGTCAATCTTTAACATGACCATGACCGATGTCAACGAGTTTCTCGATGAAGTGCAGACGTCCGACAACGTCCATGAAGTCGCGATGGTCCGCCGCATGTATCTGAATCGCCAGCAGACTTTGGATCGTTTCCATTCCCGAGGCGAAATGGACATCAACGTTTTGCGGACATTAGCCATTAAGGCGTTTCAAGATGAGCACAGCTATGTTCAGCAACAGGCTGCCGCTGGGGTAATCTCTAGTGATCTGGCCAACGCATTGAATGAGCACATCTCAAACGATCAATTGGTCTGCATCCAATCATTTGAAGACTAGTTATCCGTGCGACGTCTCAAATCCTTGTCGCATCAAAGTTTTGTTAATGGGATGTCAGATAATATAACTAAGATGATGATTAGGCCGCGTGCAGTTGGTGCTTTCTAGCCAACCAGCCGGCTAGGCGCTCCTTACCAAATAAGAGCACTCTTTTTATTAGCTCACAGTGTTAGGCTGTGGGCTTTTTATTTATGCTCTGTTTAACAATTAATGATTGACAGTTGACTCTTCTAAAAATTATTTACCCACTTAAAAACATTTAGTTGCAATCGGTGTCATTTTAATTTTATTTAACGTTAAGTATTAAAAACTTTGAATATTTTCTAATTGATTTTTAATTTTTACAGTACTAGTATTGGTAGCAAGATTATTAATGAATTTGAAAATAAATTAAATAGTGATCGGTTTTTGTTACTTGTCAGATCTGGGGGGTTGATAATATGGATCTGTTTCGCAAAGAAAGTCTAGCCAGCTACATGAAGACTGACGGCCAAATGCCCAAGACCATGAATGCCGGAGATTTAATGGCAATGGGGATCGGCGCTGTCATCGGCAGTGGGATCTTCATCCTGCCGGGGACGGTCGCGGCCAATGATGCCGGTCCAGGCGTGACGCTTTCCTTTTTGGCCGCCGCGGTAGTGTGTGGCTTAGCAGGTATGTGTTATGCCGAGTTTTCGTCTGCCATTCCGGTAGCCGGCAGTGCCTATTCATACGGCAACATCATCTATGGCGAGTTCATCGGCTGGATCATGGGCTGGGCACTGGTTTTGGAATACTTGTTGGCCGTTGCCTGCGTCTCGACTGGCTGGGCGGCCTACTTCAACTCGCTGCTGGCCAGCTGCGGCGTCGACATTCCCAAGGCGCTGTCTGGTCCGTTTAATCCCGCTGGCGGCACCTATATTAACCTAACGGCGATTCTAAGCGTGCTTTCGATCACTTGGCTGCTTTCATACGGGATGCATGAATCGGTTCGCGTCAACAACATCGCCATTGCGGTTAAGCTTTTAATTATCGTTGCGTTTATTGTGATTGGCGTCTTCTTTGTCAAAAAGGCCAACTACCATCCGTTCCTGCCGTATGGGGCGCACGGTGCGTTCAAGGGCGCAACGACCGTTTTCTTTGCCTTCTTAGGGTTTGACTGTATCTCGAGTTCCGCGGCTGAAGTCAAGCATCCCCAAAAGAACATGCCGATTGGAATCATTGGTACGCTGCTGATCGCCACGGTGCTGTACATGGGGGTATCGCTGGTTCTGACTGGCATGGTCAACTACAAGCATTTGGACGTTGCCAACCCAGTTGCGTTTGCTCTGCAGTCCGTCCACCAAGGCTGGCTGGCCTCTCTGCTTTCGATTGGAGCGCTGATTGGCATGGCTACCTGCATGTTTACCGCGATCTACGCTTCATCTCGGTTGATCTACTCGCTTAGTCGTGACGGCCTTTTGCCAACCTCGCTGCACCAGTTGGACAAAAAGTCGCACACGCCAAAAATCGCTTTATGGGCCGTTGCCATTGTAATTGCCATTATGGGCGGTTTTGTATCCTTAGATAGTCTTACCAATCTGGTTAATATCGGTACGCTCTTGGCCTTTACGATGGTTTCGTTTGGGATCATCCCACTGCGCAAGCGTGCTGACATTCTTAACGAAGGCGGCTTCAAGGTTCCTTTGTATCCAGTTCTGCCATTGCTATCCGGTTTTGCCTGCCTGTTTATGATGTCGTTTCTATCAAAAGAAACCTGGATCGGGGCCGGCATCTGGTTTGTGATCGGCATGGTACTCTATTTCGGTTATGGATACCGCCACAGCAATATCAATAATTCCATTACCTTACAAGCTTGATTTATTTCAGCAAATCCCGAACTATTTCAAAACAAAAAAGGATGCGGACGATATCGCCTGCATCCTTTTTATCATTTAAACAATTAAAACTTAATGAAAACAAATTAGCTGATCTAATCAAATACTTTTAAAGCTACATAAAGCGTAGTTGACATTATGATCAATCTGGTTAGTATTTGATGGTATTGGCATATATGAAAGATTTTTAGAACTCAGATGCATTGGACGATCCAGGGTTAAATCATCCAATTGCTATTATTTAAACAATCTTTACGGCTAAATTAACTTGTAAGAGTATTTTGAAAAATGAATCGTGAAATCAAGCAGATGCTAAAACTCAGCATCAGCATTGTTTTGATTGAACTAGTCTTCGTTAATCTAGGTGGGATCTTTAATCAACCGCCTACTGAACTAAAAACCAGTTATGCCAGCTGGCGCGTCCATACCAATCGATTGCGGACCCTTCAAATTGACCAATCCTCGGAAAAAGGCGCCTATCCCAAAATTAGCGGTCGGCATCTTACCATGGCTGCCTTTCCTAAACAAAACAAGATCTACATTTTAAACAGTAAAAAGGTTGTCTATATTCTCAACGCCAGAGTCAACCTTGCTGCTGGACAACATCAGCTTTTGGTTGGCGATCTTAGAGGTCCATCGATCTTTCATTACGATACTGATGGCAAAGACATTAAGTCCATCAATTGGTTAAGCGTTGGCCAGAATACCGACATTGAGGCGGAACCTAAGCTGGGCAATCATGTTGACGATACGATTCAAGCTTCCAAAAAAGACGCGACCTGGCTCTACAATAATCTGCCCAAAGATATCCAGCTGAGAATTTATTGATTGGGGAGTGATTGATTTGAAAGAACTGAAACAACTGGTTAAGCGGCATAACTGGCTCAAGCATTTCGGTGTCTGCAACCTTCTAATGTTTTTATTTTTAGTGCTTTATAATTTCACGACTTATTTGGTTCCTTTGATTCACTTAAGCTTGCCAACAATTTTAGTTACGATGATTCTGGCTGACGTTTTATGCATTACTGGCCAAGTTATCGCCGAATAGCTGCAATGCTTCTCGGATCGATCTGACTTTTCACAGCCTGCAATCAACGCAAACATCAATTGAACAGTCTCAGCCTGGTAATTTCCGGCCGGGGCTGTTTTATTTAAAAAAAGTCGTTAAAAATCTCATTTAACCATTGACTTAAAGTTAACTTTAAGGTTTAGCATAAAGGCATCAGCTGATGAAATGAAAGGAGGATGAGAAATGTCATACACCATCTCTCAGGTTGCTTAGGTGATGGGTGTTACCCCTTCCACGCTTCGTTACTATGATAAGGAAGGCTTGCTGCCCAACGTTAAGCGCGTCAATGGCATCCGTGTTTTCGAGGATACCGATTTCCCCTGGCTGCGTATTCTAAACTGCCTAAAGGGTACCGGAATGCCGATTCGCCAGATCAAAAAATACGTTGATCTGTGCGCGGAAGGCGATGCAACGCTGGAACAACGCTATGCCATTATTAAAGAGCAGCGTCAGCACGTCCTTGATCAGATTGAGCGGCTCAACTTCTATCTCAAGGAACTCGACTATAAAGACTGGTACTACCAAGAAGCAATCAAGGCCGGTACCGAAAAAGCCGTCTATCATCCCGACAGCATCTCTAATTTACCCCTGGACCAGATTCCAGGAATGAACTATCAATCAAAAACACCAAGGAGTGATCTTAAATGACGATTCTTAATGAAGACTACCAGCTAAACAATGGCGTCAAGATCCCCAAACTTGCTTTAGGCACCTGGCTTTTAGATGACGATGCGGCTGAAAAAGCAGTGACTACGGCTCTGCAGCTGGGCTATCGTCATATTGACACTGCTGAAGCCTACGAAAACGAAAAAGGCGTTGGACGCGGCATTCAGCAATCTGGCAAGGCCCGCGATGAGATCTTTGTAACCACCAAGCTGGCCGCCGAGCTCAAAGACTACGAATCAGCTGCTCAGGCAATCAATGAGTCGCTACAGAAACTGGGACTGGATTACATTGACCTGATGATTATTCACAGTCCGCAGCCTTGGAAAGAAGTCAATCAATCCACCGACCGTCATGAAGCCGGCAACCTGGCCGTTTACCAGGCATTAGAGGATGCCTACCATGCCGGCAAGCTGCGTGCGATTGGCGTTTCCAACTTCAACCAGCACGATCTGCAGAACATTCTGGATCACGCAACGGTTCGCCCAGCCGTCAATCAGGTTCTGGCCCACGTCACGAACACGCCATTTGAACTGATCGACTTTTGTCAGCAGAACGATATTTTGGTTGAGGCCTACTCACCAGTTGCGCATGGCGCCGTTTTAGCCAATCCGATCTTAAATGAGCTGGCTGACAAATATGGCGTTTCAGTAGCTCAGCTGTGCATCCGCTATGATCTGCAGCTTGGTCTTCTACCGCTGCCTAAGACGGCCAACCCCGACCATATGAAGCAGAATGCTGATGTCGACTTTGTTATTGCGGCTGATGATCTGGAAACGATGAAGCATCTGGAACACATCAAAGATTATGGGAAAGATGGCTTTTTCCCGGTTTATGGAGGTAAAATCTAATGAAACAAACTGCGGGACACGATACACTGGGCGAGTTTGCCCCAGAATTTGCTCATTTAAACGATGATGTGCTCTTTGGTGTGGTCTGGTCACGTGAAGACAAACTGTCGCTAAAGCTGCGCAGTATTGCCACGATCAGCGCACTGATTGGCAAAGGTATTACTGACAATTCGCTGCATTATCATCTGGCCACGGCTCGTAAAAATGGCGTCACCAAACAAGAAATGGCCGAACTGCTGACTCACCTGGCTTTCTATGCTGGCTGGCCAAATGCCTGGGCCGCTTTCAACCAGGCTAAAGACGTCTATGCCGAGGACTTAAAGGATGCTGCCAGTGCTCACGGCGGGATGTTTGGGATTGGTCAGCCTAATGACGCCTACGCTCAATACTTTATCGGCCAGTCGTATCTTAATGTCTTGTCAAAACCAGACGATCCTTTGGCAATCTTCAACGTTACCTTCGAACCAGGCTGCCGCAACAACTGGCATGTTCACCGTGCAGCCAGTGGCGGTGGTCAGGTGTTGATCTGCGTTGATGGCGAAGGCTGGTATCAAGAAGCAGGCAAGCCGGCTCAAAGTCTGAAGCCTGGCGATGTCATTGAGATTCCAGCCAACGTCAAGCACTGGCACGGCGCTAAGCAAAACAGCTGGTTCAGTCATCTGGCATTTGAGATTCCAGGTACGGAAACATCTAATGAATGGCTGGAACCAGTTGATGACGAAGCATACGGAAAACTTGATTGAGCTGATTTCTGTCATATAAAGTAAAGCCAAACTTCAAACAGGCTTCGACTTTAGATCTAAATCCTGCCTTCAGATAATACGAAATAAAAAATGGCCCGGATTGCTCCGCGCCATTTTTATTTATCCAATTATTGCTTAGGCTTTGCATTTTATCGTTCTTGCCGAGAGCTTATTTTGAGGCCTGGACAAACTGATCATAGCAGTCCAGTGCCTTGCCACCATAAACCGTTGCTGGGCCGCCACCCATCATCAGGGCAACGCCAATCGTTTCAACCAATTCATCTCTGGTAACGCCAGCTTTCAGGCACGCTTTGGCATGTTGGACGATACATCCCTCACAGCGCATGGCAATCGCAATTGCAATCGCTTCGAGCTCCTTAGTCTTCAAATCCAGCGCACCATCTTTAACGGCAGCATCATGCATAATATTGAAGCCTTTACCGGTCTCGCCCAATGCACCAAACAGATTGCGATTGTTGGCCCGGGCTTCGTTCAGTTTTTCTTGATAGTCCGTCATTAAGATCACCTCATTGCAGTTCTTTTACCTTCAGAATAGCACGCTGAGGTAGGGATGCAAATAAACTGCCCGCCATTATTGTAAACGCCATCAAAAAACACCGACTATCATAGTAGATGTAAATTTATGCTGTCAAAGCCAGTTTGATCATGCTTACAGCGACTTCCCCAGCCAGCAGGAACGCTCATGTCCGTTGACTACGCCGACTGCCTGCAGATAGGCATAAATCGTAGTCGTGCCCACAAACTTCATCCCGCGCTTTTTTAGATCTTTGGCAATATCATCAGACAGCTGTGAGCTGGTTTGACCGATTTGGCGAACCGTTTTCTCTTGCGTCCAATGCCACAGATAATTTGAAAAAGTGCCCCATTCCCCCTGGATAGCCATAAAGACCTGGGCGTTGCTGACCACCGCACGAATTTTTAAACGATGACGGATGATCCCCGGATTTTGCAATAGCCGTTGACAGTCCTCATCATTAAAGTTAGCGACCCTGTCAACAGCAAATTCCGCAAATGCTTGTTTGAAAGCAGCCCGTTTGTTTAAGACCGTTTCCCATGACAAGCCAGCTTGAAACGATTCAAGAAGCAGCATTTCAAACAGCCGGTGATCATCATGAACCGGTTTGCCCCACTCACAGTCATGATATTTCACGTAGAGCGGGTTTTGCAGGTTAACCCATGAACAGCGCGGAAGATCCATTTTTAAATTATTGTTTGGCATCGACTTCTCCTTAACTTTAACTTTTAAATCTTAAACGTAAAAACAGCGTATCAAAAATCATTTGGCAGGTCAAAACAGGCTGCCACCTTAAAAGTCAGTCGAAGGCTCATTTTCATAAATCCTGCCGCCTTTTAATCGTTTGACGAGATTAAGTGGTCGCTGTTTATTTTTGGGATGCTGATTTTGTAGTCAATTTGCAATCAAGCTAATTTGCATCCCCTGGATAAGCGGTTTCGAAAATATCTAGTCCTAAATTATTTTAGGTAGATTTTACTTTTACAAAACGTGATCGGATCGGGATCGGTAACGGTTGCATAATCGTTAACTGGTTTAGTAAATTGCTAAATAAGGCTTGCATTTATCGAACAAAGGACTACACTTGAGCACAATAAAAGTAATTAATACTTTTTTAAAACTGGTTAAGGGAGAAGAAAAATGGATCAAGGAGTTAACATTAAAAAGTCTGCATTCGCTACGTTTTTAATTATTGCAACGGCTTGGATGTTTGACGCGCTGGACGTGGGACTGCTGTCATTTATCATGCCGATTGTTCGCAAAGCTTGGGGGCTGGCCAATTCGCAAACCGGTTTGATCAGTTCAGTCAGCACGATTGGGATGATCTGCGGCGGCTTTTATTTTGGACACCTGGCTGACCGGATTGGCCGTAAAAACACGCTGATTATTACCCTGCTGATGTTTTCATTGGGTAACGTTATCTTGGCGGCCGCGGTTGGTTTTAAGAGCTTTTTAGTAATTCGCTTTTTTGTCGGCATGGGGCTTGGTGGCGAACTGCCGGTAGCCGCTACTTATATTGCCGATTTGTACCAAGGCAGTCAGCGTTCGCAAATGCTGATTTTAGCCGATAGTTTCTGGGCGATTGGCTGGCTGATTGCCTCATTTCTGTCGTTTTTGCTCAGCACTACGATTGGCTGGCGGGGTCTGTTACTGGTTACTGCACTGACTGGCTTTTTTGCCATCATGATGCGCCGCAACATTCAAGAAATCAGTCACGTCCAAACGCAGCATGTTGCTTTGGGCCAAGCCTTAAAAAAGTCGTTTCATGGCAAGACCGTTCTGCTATGGATTGCTTGGCTGATGGTAATGTTTAGCTACTACGGGATGTTTATGTGGCTGCCAAGCATTATGCTGGCACGGGGCAACAGCGTCATCGAAAGTTTCGGCTACACGACGATCATTGTGGTGGCCCAGTTGCCTGGATACTATCTGGCGGCTTGGCTTGCCGGCAAAATCAAGATTAAGTATGTTTTTGCCATCTACATGTTGGGAACAGCGCTGGGAGCAATCATGTTCGGCAATGTTTCCAGCAGTGCACTGACGGTTCTTGCCGGCTGCATCTTATCGTTCTTCAACTTGGGAGCTTATGGTGCCATTATCGCTTTGACGCCAACCCTGTATGAGACTGATGTTCGCGGGACGATGACCGGGATGGCGCAAGGAATGGGCCGAATTGGTGCCGTGGTTGGACCGCTGTTGGTTGGGGTTTGGATTGACCAACACGTCAGCATCAATATGATTTTCTTGATTTTCATGATTTCGTTGATTATTGGTTCGGTGGCTGTCTTGGCATTGCCGGAGCCAGGAAAGAATGAGGGCGCTCATGCTGAATGATTTTCTTCTAAAACAAAAACTGACTGCCTTTTTAAAAGAAGATCTGGAATTTGGGGATGCCAGTCTTGCTCCCCTGCCTGATCACGTCATTGAAGGAACGTTTATTGCCAAGGCTGATGGTACTGTCTGCGGTTTGCAGGTTATCAATGCCGTCTATGACCTTTTAGGCGGTGCCGAAGTTGAGCTGTTGGTCAGTGATGGTGAAAAAGTCGCCAAAAGGACCAGGCTGGCACATGTCAAAGGATCAGCAGCCGTTTTACTGAGCGGTGAGCGCGTCATTTTGAATCTGCTGCAGCACATGAGCGGGATTGCTACTAAAACTGCTCAAGCCGTCCAGCTGCTGGCCGATCCAACCATCAAGATCGTGGATACACGCAAAACAATGCCTGGGCTAAGAATGTTTGAAAAAGCGGCCGTACGTGCTGGTGGCGGGTTTAATCACCGTATGGGACTGACGCACGGGATTATGTTAAAAGACAATCACCTGGCATTGGCGGGCAGCGTTGGCAAGGCAATCGATCTGGCCAAGCAAAGCGTAGGACCAATGACCCGCGTTGAAGTTGAGGTCGAAACGGAGAGTCAGCTGCGGACCGCGATTGCTCATCATGCCGACGTGATCATGTTTGACAACCAGGTCCCAGCTACGATCAAAAAATGGCAAGAATTGGTGCCTGACGAAATTCTTACCGAGGCATCCGGCGGTATTGATCTGACTACGGTTGCCTCCTATCGCGGCTGCGGCGTTGACTTTTTGTCCATCGGCGAGCTGACCAACCGTGTCGTTCCGCTGGATATCAGTTTTTTGGTCAATGGCGCGGTTAAAAGCTGAAAAACAATTTAAAAACAGCATTGTAAATGCTTACAATGCTGTTTTTTTTATTTTATGAGGATTTAAATGGCTAAATGCCTACTCCATCGTTACGACGGCTTTGATAACCTTACCGGCGTTGGAGTCTTCTCGAGCCTGTTCCAACTGTTCAAACGGATACTTGGTAATGATCTTGTCGATTGGGAACCGACCTTCTTTATAGAGTTGAACCAGCCGTGGAATGAAGATCTTTGGATTGGAGTCGCCTTCACAACAGCCAATTACAGTCCGATATGCCATCAAGACGTCCTTGCCAAAGTCAAAGTTCTCAACTTCACCAGATGGCGCCAGCAAAACGATTTTACCATTCAGACAGGTACTTTGAATGGCGTTTTGGATCATGTTGCCATTGCCAGAGGTATCAATGGCATAGTTGACGCCGCCATTTGAGATTGCCTGGACTGCCTGGGCCATCGTTTGACCAGCCGGCAGCTGCTTGCGGTTGATTACGTCGGTTGCGCCCAGTTCCTTGGCCAGTGCCAGACTGTGCTCATTGCCGCCGACTGCGATAATCTGACGGCAGCCGGCCACCTTGGCAGCCATGATCGCGCTAAAGCCAACCGCGCCACAGCCAAAGACAGCCAGCGTTTCGTCAACGTGGGGACGCAGCGTGTTTAAGACGGCCCCGGCACCAGTCTGAACGCCACAGCCAAATGGTGCAATCATGGCCAGATCAACGTCTTCATCGATTTTTACGATGCTTTTTTCGCTGATCGTAGCATATTGAGCAAATGATGATTGGCCAAAAAACATTGCTACCGGCTGACCGTTTTGCGACAACTTGCTCTGACCATCAGCACCCACGCCGCCAAAATTGATGTCGTTAAACTTTTCGCAGTATTGTGGACGACCTTGAACGCAGCTCTTGCAATGACCACAAAAGGCATATGAAAAGGCTACATGGTCGCCAACCTCGAAGTCTTTGACGTTTTCACCTAGTTTTTCAATGATGCCGGCCCCTTCATGTCCCAAAACGATTGGCGACATGCCAAGCGTGCGACCAAATTCATCAGTGTGGCACAGACCACTGGCAGTGATGCGTACCAAGACCTCGTCATTCTTTGGCTCAGCAAGTTCGATTTCTTCAAATTTGTATGGATCCGTAGCTTGACGAACAACGGCAGCTTTCATTTTCATAATCGATTCTCCTTATCTTTACCATGCTCACATGCTTCTTTAATATGACTAACTGCTTTTGCATCCAGACAACAGTATATGTGCTAAGATAAGCGACCATAAATTAGATAAAATACTATTATGGCCATACTAACATGTTCGGCTGTGTTGAAAAAAACTTAGCCTCGTTTTCGCCGTTTAAGCAATGCCTATTAGTGCTAGCCATGTTTTGCACTTATTGTTAATGTTTTAACAATATAAGTTTAACATTGAACTTGTAGCCTAAGTAGTGCTAAAATATGCCAACACCCGAACTATTTCATTCGGCAGGCAGGAGGGAAAAACTTGAATCTCGATCAGTTGAGAATCTTTATGGAAGTCAGTGAGTTGGGCAGCTTTCAAAAAGTCGCGCAGGCACATTACGTTTCACAACGGGCCGTTTCGAGACAGATGAAGCGTTTAGAAGATGAACTCAACGTCAAATTGTTTACGCGTGGCAAGAATCAAGTTACTCTGACAACGGCTGGCGTTTTTTTAAGGAGCGCTGTCAGGTTATCTTAAGAATGATCAACGATACCAACCAGGCTGTTCAGCATTTTGACGAACGATCGCGGCATCGTTTGACGATTGGTTACTTCTCGCCTTTTGACACTTTGCTGCTGCGCGACTTGATCTTTGAATTGGATGCCAACATTGACGTTTTTATTGCCGAAGCCGGTCCTGAACACGTCATTACCGATGTCTTGATGAATGACTTGGATTGCGCTGTAGTGATGGATCATTACGGCTTTGACCAGGAATTTTCCAAGATGGGCCTAAAAACCGCGTTGCTGCACACGGATCAGATGGTGATTGGCGCCAGCGAAAGACTACCGATTAAAGATGCCGTTTCCATTGAACAGCTGCGACGCTACCCGATCATCTATTACAGCAATGAAGAATCATCCTATCTCAAGCGGGCCTTTCTCGAGAGTCTGGGATTAAATGGTCAGGCTTTAAACGTCGAGCGCGTCTTTTCGTTTGAACACATGCAGATGCTGGTCAGTCTGGGCAAGGCACTGGCATTTTACCCCTGCGAGCTGATCAAGGCTTATGATAAGACCAGCCGCCACATCCGCTATTGGCCGATCAAAGATGCCTCTGACCAGCGCTTTACCTTCAACCTCGTCTACCGCAGCGATAATCATAATCCAGCCCTGCGTCAGCTGCTCGATCAGATCAAAATTACCGACGGGATGCCTAAGCACGCGTAAGCCCACCGTCATTTGACCGATTAAAAGACTACCCAGACCGCGCCAATCAGCAGTGCCGGCAAGAGATTGGCCACGCGAATCTTATTGCCCCATAAAAGATTGATGCCAACGCAAAAGATCAATACGGAACCGATATAGGAGATGTTGTTCATCACAGCCGTTGTCATCAGTGGCTTAAGCAGCTCGCTGAACAGAGTCACCGTTCCCTGCAGAATCCCGACTGGCACTGCCGCGAATCCGCAGCCGCGTCCCATTGAAGCCGGTGCGATTGAAGCAGGCGGTCACAAGGTTTTAACGCTGCCTGGGCATGAAGGAAAGATTACTGCTGCTCAGATTGCCGAACTGGCTGGTGATTACGCAGCCGATGCCAATCACGATCACATGGTTATGCCAGGAATGGTTTATCTGTCACAGCCGACTGAATTTGGAACGCTGTATACCAAATCGGAATTACAAGCCATTCACGACGTCTGTCAACAATATGATATGAAACTTTACGTTGACGGTGCGCGCTTATCATATGCGCTGGCTTGCACGGTAAATGACGTTACCATGGCAGATCTGGCAACGTTATGCGATGCGTTTTACATTGGCGGAACCAAATGCGGCGCCTTGATCGGTGAAGCCGTCGTTATTCCAGACCCTCAACTATTGCTGCATCTGTTTACGATGATCAAACAGCATGGCGCGCTCTTAGCCAAGGGCCGTCTTTTGGGCATTCAGTTTGATGAGCTTTTTAAGGATGACCGCTACATCGACATTGCTCGGCCCGCGATCTTATATGCCGATCAAATTCGCGATTGTCTCAAGCAAAACGGCTACCAGCTCTATGGATCATCACCAACCAATCAGACTTTCTTTATTATTGAAAATCAGCAGCTGGCTCGTCTTGAACAGCAGGTTGCGTTCAGCTTTTGGGAAAAATACGATGAAACGCATACGATTATTCGATTTGCCACCAGTTGGGCCACGCAAAAGCAAGACGTTGATCAGCTCTGCAAACTCATGCGTGAGCTTGCTTAATTGCTGTTTGGATTTTGGGATGCAACTATTACTTTTTAAATCTGCCAATGTTATAATTAATATCCTGTCTTAGTTATTGTTATTTTAATCAAGGGGAGATTTTAAGATGACTAGCAAAACCATTTATTTTTGCGCTGGCTGGTTTACTGATAAGCAAAACCAAGCCTATCAAGCAGCCATGACGGCAATCAAGCAGAATCCAACCATTGACGTTGAAAACAGCTACGTTCCTCTGCAGCATCAGTACAAGAACATTCGCGTCGATGAGCACCCAGAATACCTGCACGACAAGGAATGGGCCACGGCTACCTTTAAGGGCGACTGCCTGGGCGTTACCACGACCGACGTTACGCTGGCCGTCTACATTCCGGATGAAGAAGACGTCGGCATGGGAACTGAGATTGCCTGGGCTAAGGCGCATGGCAAGTACGTGCTGCTGGTAATTCCAGATGAAGAATGGGGCAAGCCGATCAACCTGATGTCATGGGGCTTTGCGGACAACGCCATCAAGATGAGTGAACTGGCCAGCTTTAATTTTAACCAGCCTTCGTTCAACTTCTATGAAGGGGCCGTCTACTAAAATCATTCATATAAACGGCAACAGCGCCAAATTCGGCTTACAAAGCACGAATCTGACGCTGTTTTTTACTCTAAGTCAATGTTTTATTTACGGTAGTTTGCCAGCAGTTCATCAAACGGCTGATACTCTGGCTGCCAGTGCATTGCCGCAACGGCCTGTTCTGCACTGAGATCAGTCTGGGCCAGGCCTTGATCAATCGCTGACTGGGCCACGGCAATCGCGACTTGCTTGGAAAAAGCAGTCAATTGGCTGACCGGCGGCAGAACCGGTGCCCCAGGAGCCTTGACGTCAACTAAGCCGCCAAGTGCATGCGCGGCAGCAGCCAGCATCTCATCATTGATAATCCGTGCGTTAACGGCCAATGCACCAAACCCGACTCCCGGATAGATCAAGGCATTGTTAGCCTGGCCAATCTGGTAATCGATGCCCTGATATGCAACCGTGGCACTCGGAATTCCCGTTGCCACCAACGCCTTGCCATTGGTCCATTTAATCAAGTCAGCTGGCGTGGCTTCAATCTTTTCAGTTGGGTTGGAAATTGGGAAAACGATTGGGCGATCAGCATGTTTGGCCATCTCTTTAATGGCAGCTTCGGTAAAGGCATTGTGAACCGTTGACGTACCAATCATTACCGTCGGCTGAACGGCCTTGATGATTGCCGGCAGATCCGTAAGCTCGCCCGCGTCAGCAAACTCATCTCGCGAACGGACAAATGCCTGTTGTTTAGGCGTCAGTCCCGGCGTATCCTCAAAGAGCAGTCCTTGATGATCCACCAGATAGAAATGCTGCTTGGCTTCTTTGGGACTCATTCCCTGCTTGATGAGCTCGTTGTACAGCATCTTGACGATTCCCATCCCGGCAGTACCGGCACCAAATGTCAAGAAACGCTGCTCAGCAATCGACTGTCCAGAAATGTTAAGCGCGCCCAGAACACCAGCCAGCGCGATGACGCCAGTTCCTTGAATGTCATCGTTAAACGTCAAAATCCGATCCTGATACTTGTCCAGAATCTGGGCAGCCGTACCGCGACCAAAGTCCTCAAAATGCAGCAGGCTCTTGGGAAACAGTTTTTCAACCGCGGCAACGAATCGATCAATATACGCAAAGTAAGCCTCACCGCTCAGACGCTGGTGCCGCATCCCCAGATATTCATCATCGGCCAACAGCTGCTGATTATCTGTCCCTGCGTCAATTACAACCGGCAATACCTGCTGCGGATCAATGCCGGCTGCTGCCGTATAGACCATCAGCTTGCCAACCGCGATGTCCACGCCGTTAACGCCCCAGTCGCCGATCCCCAAAATGCCTTCTGCGTCAGTAACCACGATCAGACGAATATCCCGCTGATCAGCCGCATTCTGCAGACGCTGTTCAATCGTATCTGGGTCGTCAACCGTCAGATAAGCGGCATCTTGCGGCTGCATGAACCGTTCATTATAGCGTTCGATCGCCTCGGCAATTACTGGATCATAGACGATCGGCATGAATTCATCAATGTGCCGAACCATCAGATTGAAAAACAGCGTCCGGTTATGATTAAAGATCTCCATTAAAAAATGACGCTTTTCAATCAGTGATCCCTTGCTTTGGTACAGTGCATACATTTCGGCAGCCTGCTCATCAATCGTTTTGACACGGGGCGGAAAGAGGCCAATCAAGCCATATTTACGCCGCTCATCTTCAGTAAAAGCAGTACCGCGATTTAAAAACGGATCATTAAGTATTTGAAATCCACGCATTACACTCCATCTTCTTTCAACAAAATTCATCTTTATCTCATATCTCGCAATCGATTATAAAAATTGGCCAGCTGCATAGTCAAATATACCCAAATCCATAAATTTTTTTGATATGATAAATGTGAATCCTATCAGGACGGTGTTTATCGATGAATATTAAAGAATTATATTATTATCATGATTTGGTTAGGACCAAAAATTTTTCCCAGGTCGCAGCAGATTTCAACATCAGTCAGCCAACCGTCACCATGGCTATCAAACGACTTGAAGAAAGCTTTGGAACGACTTTTTTCATGCGTGATCGCTCGCATCATCAATTAACGGTTACCAGTACTGGTCTTCAATTTGACCAGCACGTTCAGCGTATAATCGAAGAACTTGAGATTGCCCAAAAGGAACTGGCCCGTGCCAAGCAGGAACGCATCAGCTTTGGCCTGCCGCCAATCATCGGCAGCTGGTACTTTCCCCGCTTCACCCCGGCGCTGCTGCAGGCAGGACTGCTCAATCAGCTGGAAGTCGTTGATCATGGTTCGGCCTCACTGCTGCAGCTGCTGGCAAAAGGCGAGCTTGATCTGGCGCTGTTAGGCTCACTGCAGCCATTTCAACAGCCAAGTCTGCGGGCCCGGGTGATTGATAAGGCACCGATTAGAATTATTGTGGCTAAGGATCACCCTTTGGCAGCCTTTAAAGATGGCGTATCATTTGCTCAAGCCGCCCAGTATCCGTTTATTACGCTTGATGACGAATACGTTCACGCTCAAGCTTTCCGCCAGGCTGCTCGTCTGGCTCGTGTGCGTCCCAAAATCGTTTTTAAAACCAGCGATGTGCAGATTTTAAAAGCGTTGGTCGCTAATCATTCCGGAATCTCTTTTTTGACGGATCTGGCGCTGGATGGCAATGATGGGCTGGCAGCCTTACCATTGACGGATGGCAGTCAACCTGAGTTTATCATCTCGCTGGCGGCCCGTGCTAATCGGCTGCTGACGCCTAACGCCCAAAGACTATGGTCGATTCTGGAGACGCCGCTTTATAAATGACTAATATCGCAATCTGAAAGGAGATGTCTAAATGAATCTACTGACGTTACCGGCCTATCGCTTGGCAGAAATGATCCGCCAGCACCAGCTTACCAGTCACGAACTGGTTGAAATGGCACTAAACAAGATTCAAGCAGAAAATCCTACCCTCAATGCCGTTGTTCATTTAAGAGCAGCAGCAGCCTTAAAAGAAGCTGATCAACTAAAAGATCACGGGCAGCCATTTTTAGGCGTCCCCTTGCTGTTAAAGGGACTCGGTCAGCGAATGAAAGGCGAGCCTGATACTAACGGCAGCCGACTGTTTCGCAATCAACTGGCTGCTGAAACCGATAATTTTGTCAAAGCACTTCAAAATGCCGGCTTTATCATTATCGGTCAGACAAATTTTCCGGAATTTGGCTATAAGAACATTACCGATGCCAAACTTTTTGGTCCAGCCCGCAATCCCTGGAATCCGCAGTTCACGCCCGGCGGTTCATCAGGTGGTGCCGGCGCGGCCGTGGCAGCTGGCTGGGTACCAATCGCTGCGGGCAATGACGGTGGCGGCTCAATCAGAATTCCGGCTAGCTGGTGTGGCGTCATTGGCTTGAAACCAACTCGTGGCCGCATGCCGGTTGGTCCTGGCAATTGGCGGTCATGGCAAGGCGCGTCGATCAATTTCGCGTTGACGCGGTCGGTTAAAGATACCGCGCTTTTGCTGGAGACCCTGCAAACCGTTCAGCCCGCTGCTGTCTTCCAAACCCCGCTACTCAATCCGAATGTCTTGAAACCAAATGATCGCTCACGTCTAAGAATCGGCTGGACCACCACTTCGCCAGTGAAAACGCCAGTCTCTGAAGATGCCATTCGAGCTGTCCAGGAGGCAGTGACTTTTCTCCAAGATCTTGGCTATGACTGTCAGCCCTATGAAGATCCGATTGATGGCCGGCAGCTGATTGATAGTTATTATTTGATGAATGAAGGTGAAACCGCAGCCATGTTCGCCAGCATTGAGCAATCAATCAAGCGCCCAGTCAAACAAAATGAGCTTGAGCTGGTTACCTGGGCACTTTGGCAAGCCGGCAAAAACGTTACTGCCGCCGAATACATCAATGCATTGAACGTTTGGGATCAGGCTAGTGCTCTCCACGCTAAGCTGCACGAACGATTTGACGTACTCTTGACTCCGACAACGGCTGGCCGCCCCTATCGCATTGATGAGCCGCAGCATGCCGCTGTCTTTGATGAACGTTTGCAAAAGATCAATCAACTGACAGCACAAGAACAACGCCAGCTGATATATGATCAATGGCTTGACTCGCTAAGCCGCACGCCATTTACGCAAGCCGCCAACCTAACAGGCGAGCCTGCGATCTCATTACCCACTTACATTGCTAAAGACGGCCTGCCGCAGGGAATTCAATTAACTGCCAATAAAGGTCGCGAAGATGTTCTGCTGCAGCTGGCTAAATTATTTGAGGACCACGGGATGCTTAAAACGCTCAGCTGATTCATCGCTATAAAAATACAACAGCCCTCAAAACACCTTAAACATCAGGTGCCTTGAGGGCTGTTTGATATCTAACCCAGTCGCAAGAATCGAACTTGCATCGTTTGGCAACTGCTCTTCCTTTGAGCTAGACTGGCATTCAGACTTGCGCATTGGTTTGCGTGGCGTGAAGTTAATAGTTGATTAGGCAACGGGCTCGACAAGACTTAGCCAAGACCTATCGATCATGACCTCTTGTCGCTTAAACAAGGCACGGGCTGGGATTGGTACCCACCAGCTTTTGGTCAGCATAAGCATTCATCAAGTATTGATTGGATGCCGCCGTTTGACCGACTCGGACCGACCTCGATGCTTATAGCTGCATCACTGCAGCATCACGGCGAACGTTTTTAGTGACGTTCCACTTTGGGTCTTAGGTTGTCAGACCTAATTGACTGTGGATGGGATATTGCAAACGCGCATCGGATCTATTAACCTCTTACCTGACTGACTGGGAACACGGCTTTTTTTCACCGCGATCAAGACTCACTACAAGCCTTGATGCTAGGAATCAAACAGCTATCGTTGCCTGACGCCTTGGTTCATTGATAAGCCAGCCAGCTGGGCGACTCTGCCAAAGCCTCATGCACCAGTTTCAAGTCAATCCTCAAAATAAATTGAGAAATTAGTATAGGCTACAGCTGACAATTCATTATGTCAATAAAAAAGATCATCTATCGAAAACAGATGATCTTCCATAAATACTTTAATTTGAAAACTAAAAATCTAACTGCAGCTTTTCTAATTCGCTCCAGGCAGCATTTTTGGTTTCGTCAGTCGGTACAGCCTTGCCATCAACTGAGATGTTGGCCCGCCGCAACAAGACCTTACCATCATTTAAGACTTTTTGAATCAGGTAGGCTTGAGCACAGCGCCAGTCGTTGATGCGAACCAATACCGCATCATTCATGGCTTTTACGACTTCTTTCTTTGTCATGATATCAATTCCTCTCTCTGATGATCAACGATATCCCGATGACGATCATCAAGTCATTGCCTCAACATCAGTTTTTTCAGTTGTCAAGACGTTTTGAGATATCGGAATCAAATTATTCCATCTTTGCTGCTAAAAGTCAAATTAAAGTTGTAAACGTAACCGATTCTTAAGCTGGTTTATGAATAGCTAAAGCCGGTGGTTTCTTATTTTTTTTTGGAGTTTGGTTAAGGTAAATTACTACTAGTTTATTAAATGGAAATTGATTTCAATTTCTCACTCCCCTGCTCACAATTGAGACTATAATGAAAGCAAGTATTTGATTAAAGGGGGATCCATTATGCGCTATGACTATGATGGTAAAAACGTTATCGTAACCGGTGCGACTGGCGGAATCGGTAAGGAAGTCGCTAGAGGCATCATTGCTGGCGGCGGCTCGGTTGCCTTGATTGGCCTGACGCTTGATGAAGCAAATAAAGTCGCCGCTGAGCTTGGCGAGCACGCCCATCCTTATGCCATGGATCAAAGCAATCGCGATGCCGTTGATGCAGCTTTTCAGCAGATCTTAGATGACTTTGGCCGTATCGATGTCCTGATCAACGTAGCCGGCATCATCAGCGCCAAATCGTTTGATGAATTGTCGCCAGCTGAATGGGATCGAACGCTGGCCGTCAATCTAACTGGACCTTTCAATACCGTTCATGCTATCTGGGAACACTTCAAGAATAATGGCGGCGGCCGAATCGTCAACGTTTCTTCCGTAGCCGGTAAAATTGGGGGCGGCTTGTTGGGAACGACGGCCTATGCATCGTCCAAAGCTGGTTTAAACGACTTTACCAAGGCAATTGCTAAAGAAGGCGCTAAGTATGGCATCTACGCCAACGCGGTCTGTCCTTCCTTTACCCACACTGGCATGACGGTCGCATTGGAAGCTGATCCCCAAAAACGGCAACGGGTCTTAAGTATGATTCCGCTTGGCCGTGGCGCGGCACCAGCTGAAATTGCTCAAATGATCCTGTTCTTTGGCTGTGACGCGGCCAGCTTTATTACCGGCGAGATCGGCGACTGTGATGGCGGGATCGTGATGGACGGCTAGCCTTGATCAACTTAAAGACATCAAAAAGAGGCACTCGGCTGCTTTGAGCAGAATGCCTCTTTTTTTATTTGATACACCATCTTAAAGTCCTGCAACTATTGGGTTCGCCCATCATCGTTACGGTGCTGCCATTTCCAGTTCTTGATCTGAGCCAGGCGCCGTTTAAAACGAATCTCATTGCCCTGCTCGGTTGGGTAATAATACTGATGCCCCACGAGATTAGCCGGCATCGTCTCCATCGCAGTCATTTTAGCCGCCGTATCATGTGCGTACTGATAATCTTTGCCATAGCCCAGTTCTTTCATGAGTTTGGTGGTTCCATTGCGAATCTGCAGCGGTACTGGCTCATTGGCCGTTTTTTCAACGTCTTCTTGGACCTTTTGCGTGGCAGCATAGACCGCGTTGGATTTAGGCGTAGTCGCCAGATAGATTACGCATTCCGTCAAGTGAACGTTGCATTCCGGCATTCCCAGAAACTGACAGGCCTGGTAGATATTGACCGCGACGTTTAACGCATTGGTATCGGCCAGGCCAATGTCTTCACTGGCAAAGCGTACCAAACGCCGCGCAATATATAATGGGTCTTCGCCACCATCCAGCATGCGCGTCAGCCAGTAGATGGCCGCGTCAACATCAGAGTTACGCATGGATTTATGCAGTGCCGAGATTAGATTATAGTGCTGCTCGCCTTTTTTATCATATTTAAGCGTTTTATGACCAAGCAGCTGCTCCAACAGATTGTCCGCTGCCGTAAGCCGACCGTTTTCATCAACCTTACCATTATCAACCAGCATTTCCAGTGTGTTGAGAGCTGTACGGGCATCGCCATCCGCAAAAATCGCCACTTGTCTCAATAAACGATCATCAATCTGAATCGGACGCGCAAAGCCAGTCTGAGCCGCGCGCTGCAGCATCTTTTGCAGATCATCCGTTGACAGCGGCTGCAGCACAAAGACACGGCAGCGCGAAAGCAGAGCAGAATTGATCTCAAACGATGGATTCTCAGTCGTCGCGCCAATCAACACGATGCTACCATTCTCAACGTAAGGCAAAAATGCATCCTGCTGTGCCTTGTTGAAGCGATGAATCTCATCGACAAATACGATCGTTCGCTGACCATAAGCCGCGTTTTGCTGCGCTTGGACCATAAGCTCTTTGATTTCTTTAATGCCGCTGGTAACGGCACTGAACGAGATGAATTCCGACTTGGTATGCCGTGCGATTACCCGTGCCAAAGTCGTCTTGCCCACGCCAGGCGGCCCCCAAAGAATCATTGAGGGCACGCGATCAGCATCAATCAAGCGACGCAGCATCTGGTTAGGTGCCAAAAGATGCTGCTGGCCAACGATCTGATCCAAGGTCTGGGGACGCATACGACTAGCCAGTGGTTCGTGCGTTGCCTGTTCAAAAAGCGATTCTTGATGCATTTGATCACCTCTTAAAAAAGCCTTCCGCATGACGTTATGCAAAAGGCCATTCATATTTGATTAATTATAGATAGGACTGCAGAACATGCAAAACGGCATCATGATTGTTGTCTTCATCAGCCGTAAAATCAGCTGCCTGTTTGACCGTTGCACTGGCATTCCGCATTGCCCAGCCGACTCTGGCCATTTTAAGCATGGTCACGTCATTGCCGCCATCACCAAACGCCACCAGATCATCAGCCGTCAGTTGCCATTGAGTAAGCATCTTTTGCAGCGCTTGAGCCTTATCAACACCAGGAATCGTTAAATCAACCGAACCGTTGCCGCTTGGCGTGATCTTTAACCGCTTGCCAAACCGGCTGCGCAAGGTCTGCAGCTGGCCTTTCAGTTTGTCTGGCTCAACAACAAACGATATCTGATAGAAACGATCGGCTGGCAGCTGCTTGAAATCTTCAATAAAAATATGATTGGGAAAATAAAACTGCAGCCGCTTGAGCCGTGATGCTGAAACGTTTGGCGAGATATAGCCGTGCTGATGACCTGAAAGCGACGGCACCAGATCCATTTTCTCGACCATAAACGGAATCAGTTCGTCAACTACCGTAGGATCCATGGTCTGCACCATCAGCTCCCTGTCATGATCAATAACGTGCGCGCCGTTTTCACTGATAAAGGTCAGCTGTTCATGCCGAGTTGGAAAGTATTTCAACAGACACTCATACTGATCACCGCTAGCCACGATGACATGTACGTCTTGGGCCAATAGTCGATTCAACAGCTGGCTGAACAGTTTGCGATCAAAAGTCTTGTCATCACGCAGAAACGTGCCATCCATATCAAAGGCCACCGCTTTAAAAGGAAATGCCATTTTCTTCTCCTTCAAATTATCGTTTATGTCAATTATGACACAAAAAAACTACTTATCCAAATGAGCCGTGTCAAACAGATAGCCAAAGCCACGTGCCGTCTTGATCCATTCAGGGCGATGCGGATCTTTTTCGATTTTATCGCGCAGGTGACTAATGTGAATGTCAACCATGCGGGAAGTGCCTAAAATATCGTAGTTCCAGACGCCGTTCAACAATTGTTCGCGGCTGATGACCTGATTGCGATTATCATAAAGGTATTTAAGCAGCTTAAACTCTTTCGGGGTTAAAATTACTTTTTGATCATTGACATAAACACAGCGATGATCAAAATCCAGTCTTAAATTACCAATCGTAACGTCATCACGGTGAGGGCGTCGTGGCTTGTTGTTAGATGATTCTTCTGAGTTTAATTGACTATAGACCCATAAGCGCTGTCTGATCAGTGGTACCAGCAGTTCAGCATCATTGAGCGATCTTGGCAGGCAGTCATCGGCATGAAAACGAAACAGCTTGCGTCGCACCTTAGGCTTATACGCCTCGCCCATGATGATGATCGGGCCATTCATCATCTGACGCATGACGTCCAGCGTTGCTAAAATCGTGTCCAATGGCGTAGCAGCAAAATCCCATAAAATCCCACTGTATGAGTGCTTTTGGATTTTGGCAACCCCTTCTACCGCGGTAGTCGTCTGGTGCAGCAGCCATCCCTCATCCGCAAACGCGGCGGCAATTGCTCCGTATAAAGCCATGTCTTTGCTAATGAGCAGAAAATGTTGCTGCTCCATAATTCTCCATCCCCTTTTCTCTTCCAAGTCTAATTAAAACGCAATACTTACGAAATTTCGATAAATTCCGATAATTTTACGCCAAATTTACGTATTTTTTACATTAGACAAGTATAGTAATTTATGAATAAATGCCCCATAAAGGAGAGAGATCATATGAACGAGATTTTTAACGATGAGCTAAAAAAACTGCGTGGCCGGTTTATGGAAATGGGGATCAACACCTCCGAACAGATTTATAAGGCAACCAAAGCGTTCATTGATCGTGACGTGGTGCTAGCCAAAGAAGTCAACGAAAACGATCGGCTGATCAATGATGGCGAAACCTATCTAGAAAAACACGCCTTTAAGCTGATGAATATTCAAAGACCTAAAGAAGATGAGTTCCGTTCAATCATGAGCATCCTCAAGGCCAGCTCAGATTTGGAACGGATGGCTGATCACGCGTCTCATATTGCCAGAGACGCCATCCGCATCAAGGACATGGATCAGCACTGGCCAGATATTGAAAACGCTATTGCTGAGATGGCGGAAACCGTGCGTCATATGTTGGAAAAGTCCCTTGATGCCTACGTCTACACCAATGAGCAGACCGCTTATTCCGTTGCCAACATGGATTTGGAAGTCGACAAGCAGTACGTACAGGTTCATGAAAAAATTATTGACCAGATGCATGCCCATCCTGAACTGATTAAGGATGGCAGTCACTACATTACCGTAATTCATCTGTTGGAACGGATTGGCGATCACATCGTCAATCTGGTCGAATGGGTAATCTACGCGGCAACCGGTAAAATCACGGAACTCAACCCCGGCAAGGCTGATCCCGAACTGGTCAATCGTGAGCTTCAAAAACAGGCTGAAGAACAGGAAAAGCGAACCAGCCAAAATTAAAAATCCTAATTATGCGACCGTAAAGCTGTTCATGACGATGGCTTTGCGGTCGTTTTGCGGCTTAATGATCCTTGATTGATTAGGCGATGTGTTATTATAATCAATACGATTAAATGCATGAAGAGAGAGGGATTGCAATGCTTTACAACGCGGCATTAGTTTTAGAGGGTGGAGCTTTTCGAGGTCAGTATACCGCTGGCGTCTTGGATTGCCTGCTTAAACATCATATTGAGTTTAAAAGCGTGATTGGCGTTTCTGCCGGGGCCTTATGCGGTGCCTGTTACGTGGCCAAGCAGTATGGGTATGTAAATCACGTCAACACCAGCTACCGTCATGATTCTGACTATGTTTCGCTCAAACGCGGCCTGCATCACGAAGACATTCTCAATCTGGACTTTTTGTTTGATGACCATGGCTGGGACTGGCATCAATTTGACCATCATGCCTATGAGCGCTCCGCATCGAACTTTACAGCGGTGGCAACCTCAATTGAAACTGGCAAGCGAATTGACTTTGTAAACTACCGGCGGGAAGGTTTGGTAACTGCTCTGAAGGCTTCCAGTTCAATGCCGTTTTTAGTTGAGCCGCAGCTGACTGATCAAGGACCTTGTCTAGATGGCGGAATTGCTGATTCGATCCCGACTGATCTGGCTAAGGAACAAGGATTCGATAAGATCGTAGTCGTCAGAACGCGTGAGGCAACTTATCGCAAAAAGTCTTCCAGTCCCCTGGTCAAGGCGCTTTATCGTCGCCAGTACAAAGACTATCCGGTTTTTGCCGAAGAAGGCATCAACCGGCCAGAAGTATATAATCAGCGATGCAATGAGATTGACGCTGCTTTTGCCAATCAAGAGCTTTACTGCATTACGCCACAAAAACCGGTTAAGGTCAGCCGATTTGAAAATAACGTCAAAAAACTGGCCGGCTTTCATGATGAGGGATTGCTTGAAATGGAACAGCAGCTGCCTCAGTTGATTGCCTACCTTGAACGCTAAACTAAACGTCGTCTTCTTTAGAGGCGGCTTTTTTTGTTGGCAGAGCTGTTTTATCGTGACTGATTCTCTGCTTGAACGCCGCGGTCACCAGCTTTTAATGAATCATTTCTTTTATCTGTGTGGCCGTTGCCTGATCACGAAAATAGTATTGACTGCCCAATGACGGCTCTGACAGCAGAATATTCAAAAACTGCTGAACATCAAACGACTTAGCCAGCGCCGATAAGATGATCTTAAGGTCTTTAATCTGACGACGCGCCCGCCGATTTGTCTGCAGACTGGCAACCAGCCGCTGCGCATCGATCTGGTCAAGCTCAGTCAGTTCAATTACGTGCAGATAGTCCTGCAGAATCGATTGGTCAAAAACTTTCAGCTGGCATATCTGCACTGTCATCTGCATCAAGCGACAGTCGCGTTGCATCATCATGCGCGAGGTCATAAATCCAAAAGGCCTCGGCACGTTTCTTGGCAAACAGCGTAGGATAGCGCGATCTCAGTTTGGGATAGTCGGCAGCCAGATCCGCAGCCGACTCCCAGGTAAACTGCCGCTCGCTTTTTTGGGTAAAATTTTGGCTGACTGACCAATACCAGCGAGTGCGGCTAAGCGATCGATACAGCAACGCAAATGACATCTTGATTCCCTCCTTAAGCTCCATTAAAACATATGTTCGCTATTTATATTTTAACAGGCGAACATACTTTTGGTAATCTTATTTTTGAACAGCCGATCAGCTTGGTTTGAGAGCGCTGCAGACCAACCCGATTTAAAAACCAGTAATTCGTTAAAATACCTTAATATTTTCATTGGCAAGGTTTACAAAAATCTATAGTAGAATAGAAGGGTGTACTTTTTATTTTAAGGAGCAATTTCAATGAACTTCTCATTCGAAAAGCGTGATCATCGCATGCTGTATCTGAAATATACGATAATGTTTGCCTTGATCGCGCTGTGCATGTTCGGCAGCTATGCTATCACCGGACATACGTTGATCTGGAATAAAGATGCCTTAAATCAGCACGTACCGCTGCTCGGCGAATATCGTAAAATCGTCCTGGGCTGGCTCCATCATCCAACACGGCCATTAAACTGGTGGTCTTGGAACATGGGACTGGGCACCGATACTTTCCAGGTCTTTTCCTACTATACGATTGGTGACGTTTTCGCCTATCTGGCACTATTATTCCCAGCAGCTAAACTAACGCTGGCCTATCAAATCATTACCGTTGTGCGAACGTACTTTGTCGGTTTGACGTTCTGCTGGTTTGCTGGCCATTTTTCTTTTCGCGACCACGTTATTCTAGGTGGTGCTATAGTCTATATGGTGAACTCATACCTGTTGTATGCCAGCATCGCCCAGCCGTTTTTCATGACGACGTTTATTCTGTTTCCGATTCTGGTCGTCCAGCTTGAGCGAGTCCTGCAAAACGGCTCAGCCTGGCCGCTTACCTTGGCTTTCTTGTGGATGCTGGTCAACAACTACTATCTAGCGTATGTTTTAGGAATCGGCACTTTTATCTATCTGGTACTCCGCGTGGCAACTCATTATCGAACCACGCTTAACTACGGCAAAACCCTGGCTAAGCTGGCCTTTGCCGCAATTACCAGCATTCTAGTCGCAGCCTGCCTTTTGGTTCCAGAAATCATGGCCGTTATGAATTCCACTCGTGCCGGTTCTGAATTTGCCAATGGTCTTAAACACTATCCGCTCTACTACTATCTGTTTCTGCCCAAACAGCTGATCAATGGTGACCAGTGGACGTTTATGTTCTGGTCGGCATTAGGCTTGGTCAGCATTGCCTTTATCGCGATCGTCTATCTTTATACGCGAACCCGCGAATTTCCGCTTTTATCAATCAGTCTGGCACTGGCATTGGTTATGCTGCTGATTCCGGCAGTGGGGGCATTTTTCAATGGCATGATGGCGGCCTCCAATCGCTGGACGCTGCTGATCTATCTGCCGATTGCCATGACGGTCTGCCTGCTTTTGCAGAATGCGACCCGTCTTGATCGGCATACGCTTTGGATCTTAACCAGCGCGACCGGCATCTATCTGGTCGTCTTGGTGGCAACCTATATTTTCCAAAACGATACGACCATGTTTATGCCGATCATCTTTTTGATCATGTCGCTGTTAATGCTTTGGATTATTAACCTGCATGGCACGCCGCATCCTGATCGCTGGCTGGTTACGATTATTTTGGCCAACGCTGCCTGCAACGCGCTGTATGTCGGTACGCCTTATAACGGCAATTTCGCCAACAGTACATTGGTACGCGGCCAGTATCAGTCGATTGCCGAAAATCGCTATGGCGGCTTGGAAAAAGGCTTAAACGACGGCTCGTTTTTCCGGGTCTCCACGATCTCCAACAATCAAATTACTTCCGGTGGGCTTTTGGATAATGATCTGACCTCAGGGATGCACAATATCGATTCATACTACTCCCTGCAAAACAAGTATCTGGGACAGTTCAGCACCTCGCTGCAAAACACTCAGTATCAAGCCAACGTCCCTTTGCGTCAGGTTGATGACCGGACCGTTTTAAATAATTTCTTTGGCGTCAAGTATCTGTTCGTGCAAAGCAACAGCGAGAACGCCAATAAGATTCCAGGCGGCTATTTCCTTGATGCTACTACCGAACCCAAAATCAACTATGACGTCGGGCAGCCTACCAACCCGACCGATCAGACGCAGCTGATTCCAACCACGACTAATCGCTATCGGACGAATAATGCCTTTCCGCTGCTTTATTGGCAGGATTCCTACATCAGCCAAAAGACCTACCAGAAGCTGTCGCCTACTGCCAAGGAACGTGCCTTGGCCAGTGGGGTTACGGTCAGCTCTAAAAACAGCGGCGCTACCAACGGAATGAAGACCGCCAATTTGAAAGGCAACGTCATCAAACTTAAATCGCAGCTGGTTTCAAATCGTTTGAACAAAATCAAGTCAACCGGTCTTAAATATACTGACAGTCTGGAAACCTATCAGCTGCAGCTGCCACAGTTGACCAGCAAGGCATTCAAAAAACAGCTCAAAGACAGCGAACTGCACGTTGAGTTTGCTTCGATCAAGTATCAGCCGTTTTCAATGAAACAGCAGATTGCCTATGAGCAAAAGCATGAAGAGCAGCAGTCCACCAATCCAGGCGATATCGTCAATCATCGTTTTAACCAGTATAAATTCTGGCGCTACCATATTCTGAACGGTTCACCTGATATGAGTTTTGCCATCAAGATTTCCAGTCGTTTAGGTTCCGAAACCATAGAACAGCCTAAGCAAAGCAAGCTTTCATTTTTCAAGCTGGTAAAAAACGGTACGATGAATATTGGCTACTTTGCTAAAGGAATGCCGACTTCTTTGACTCTCAAGCCTTCTAAGCTGGGGACCTATCAATGGCGGTATCAAGTAGTTGCCGAAAAACTGGGGACCAAATACAATCAAGAAGTTCGCCAGATTCAAAAACATGCGCTTAAAAACGTTAAATTCAAGCGTAATCAACTTTCTGGAACGATTACGACTTCGCGGGTCGGTATTCTGACTTCTTCGATTCCTTATTCAACGGGCTGGACGGCGACCGTTGATGGCAAAAAAACCACTCTGTTAAGGACCAACCAGGCTTTTGTCGGTCTGCGCCTGCCTGCGGGAACTCATCGCGTTGTCCTGCACTACCACGTACCAGGTTTGGCTCTTGGCTGCAAAATCAGTCTGTTTGGTTTGATCTGGATGCTTTTGGCTGCAGTTGCCAGTTGGCTGATCAAACGCCGCAACTTAAGTAAACAATGATTGATAAAAAAGACATGGTGAAGATGCCATGTCTTTTTATTATGCTAATTATTTTTGACAAGATTTTTAGCTAAACATTTTCATTAAACATTAAAAATTTAGCTCAAATATCCAGGTTCTTGCTGAATGACTTGTGCGGCTAACTCATTGCCAATCTGACATGCTTTTGGAAAAGAATTGCCCTCTAATAGACCGGCAATTACTCCACCACAGTGAGTATCTCCAGCACCAATCGTATTAACGATATTCTTAACTTTATCCGTGCCGATGATTTTTCCGCCATGCTTATCATACAGATAAGTTCCCCGAGCACCTAAAGTAATAAGAACTGGTTCATTGGTTTTACAAAAGATGTCTTGAGCTTTTTCGGCCAATGTATCTTTATCACTAAGAAAGCCAATTTCATTTTCATTGGCACTGATAATTACACCTTTCGATAAGAGCCGGTCTAAAATTTCAAAATCAATATAGTTAATTCTTGGTGAAGCATCAAAGATAATATACGAATCGGCATTGCGTTGTGCTAAGTAATCTAACAGCAGTTTTGCCGATTCTGCGTTTTCCATTTCATAACCGCTTACATAAAAGTACTTATAGTCAGACAAGTCTATCTTGTTAAACCATTCTGCTTGCCAATTTTGTTCAATGCCTGGAATCGTTATAAAGGTTCTTTCGCCACTAGGTTCAATCAGACAAATGTCCCAACCATTATCTTGACAATCGTCTTCTGCCAAAATCGGAATCTTACTACTATTCATAGTTTTCCGAATCATTTCACTATACTGGCCTTTTCCTACGGGCACAAAAAGATCAACCCGGTCAGCACCAAGATAATGTCTAATCGCTCCATAGACATTGAACGCACAGCCGCCAACATTATAAGACTTTAAATTTGCGGTAACGTCACTCCCTGAGGTCGGTAAATGGCCAACATCCATTATTACGTCTACGAAAGCAGCACCAATAACTAAACTTTTTTCCACCATATTCTTAACCTTTCAGCCGATTGGAATGCTTTGCAATCAACGAGAAAATAAGCATAACAACAATTGCAGCAATTCCTGAAATAAAAACAGCCAAACTGCTATTATCTTTAAAAATACCATAGGCAAATGGCCCCCGGTATATGTCATTTGACGTAAATAAAAAGCCAAAGATAGTTGCAACGATCCAAGAAACAATTCCAGACCAGTTATAATGTACAGTTGAATTTGGATCCATCAGTTTAAGATCATAGCCATTCTTACGGTAAATAACATTATCTGCCAAGAAAATAGCAACCCATGAAGCAAGACAGATACCCAAGAAGTTCAAGAATAATTCAAAATTGCTTAAGAAGTCACCAGAAACGAATAAAACATAAGCAGAAATTAAAATAATGATTACAGCATGTAAGATTAATGATGCCTTTTGTGACACTTCAATTCCAATCGTTGCGAGATTAATTCGTGCTGAACGAAATGAAACCAAGCATTGTGGAATAATGCCACCAGCGGCTACCAGAAAATAAAGGAATCCAAACCACCCTGGAACTGCACCATACATTACCTGATAGGGATCACTTGCACTGGCTAAACTTGGTGAAATCGTGCTTAACAATACCCCGCCAGCCATTAAGAAAAATAACGGCGTAGCAGCGCCTAAAGTAGTGTTCCAAAAAGTGGCTGCTGGTTTTGTATTTGGACGAACATAGGCGCCCCAATCGGCAGCAGCCATTGACCATGATATGCTCGAACCGGCAGCAATAAAGGCAACTGCTGGTAACCATCCTGTTAGCCAACTGCCTTGCTTCATTGCAAATGCTTCTTCCCATTTTGCATTTACAAGAAACATAATCAGCATGACTAAAGTTAATCCACCAAAAATCCAGCTTAACCATGTTTGAATTTTGGCTAAGGTGTCTTCATTAAAAATCCCTGACAGAAAAACCAATCCCGCAAAAATCACTAAACATATAAACTTTGTAAAACCAGTTTGTGGAATATGAATAGTTTTAAGCATCGCAGAAAACAGCAACGTACCCGTGATTACATTAACGGCAAGCCAGCCAACCATGTTTACCCAAGCCATAAAATTAGGGATTTTGTTACCGTAAATTCCAAAAGCCGCCCGACTCAGCTTAAACGTTGTAACACCCTCACGCTGACCGATCATCGCAACCCATCCTGGAATTGCGAAAGTCAGTGAGCCAATCAATGCCGCTGTAATTGATTGCCAAAAAGATAAATGATAGCTGACAATAATTGCTCCATAAACAAACCCCATAATCCCAACGTTAGCAGCAAACCAGTTATAAAAAAGCTTACTGGGACTCAATGTTTTGTCTTTTTCGGGTACTTTTATAAATTCGTTATCCATGAATATAATTCACCTCATTTTTTCTAAGCCTTAAATTCAGCAATCTTATTGGTAAATTCCTGAATATTGTGTTGTGGATTTTTTTCATCAATCAACGTTTTCCAGTCTTCCGGAATATTTTTAGCACCAACTTTTGCACCACAAATTGCAGTTGCCATTGCACCAATCGTATCGGTATCCCCACCTAAATTGGTACAGATAAAGGCACTCTTTTTTACGTCTTTAGCATAGTAGGCAATTGCCACGGCTGCTGGGATACTTTCTGAAATTGCAGTTCCTGTACCTAAAGTATTATAAATTGCTTGACTAAATGCTTTATCGTTACCCCTATACCTATGAGCAAGGTCAATGCCGATTTCCAAACGCTCCTTATTATGTGCAGCCCATGTTGGCGTGCCCAACTTAAACCCTGCATCATTTGCCTCATTGGCGTATTCAATAATGTTATTCCAGTCATAATCTGCAACTGCTGCAGTAACCGCCCCCGCAATCATCGCTGCTCCTGATATAGCAACATCACTGGAATGAGTAATTCTGGTAACCTCATAAACCATTTCAATTAATTTATCAAAGTCTTTAGGTTCATAAAGCGTCCCGATTGGTGCAATTCGCATACCACAACCATTGGTCAATGCGCTTTTCGTAACTTCAGAAGGATCCTTGCCTTCTTTTACAAGCTTAAGAGCTGCTTTACTACTTGGCCCTAAAACATTGTTAGTCCATGCCCCAGCAGCATCGGCCCATTGCAAAATATGCTTAACCAAAGTCTTGGTGTCTGGCTTCCAATCCGTCTCAATCAACGCATCCAAAATTGCAAATGCTTGGTTAGTATCATCAGTGTATTCTCCCGCTTTGTAATTAATGGCAATATCATTATCATCAGTACCATCCAAAAAGGTTGTAATATTTTGACCAAATTTACGTCGAATTTTTTGGATTGGCCATAACTCTGTAGGCATTCCCATTGAATCACCAATTGCTTGCCCATATAGCGCCCCTAAAATTTTATCTTTATCTCGCATACGTAAACTCCTCTTGAATACCAAGCATCAAATCAAATTCATTAATTCCACACCAGCCATAAAGTTGACATTGTTAAAAGCCTGTCCATTATAGAAGCATTTGATAATACCAAACTAATAGCCTATGTTCCATTGCCATTAATGCTTTTGATTTATTTAGGTAAAAAATACTTTAAACTTCGCAAATAAAAGTATATTTAACTTTTAATTGTCAATGATTGTAACACTTTTATTTTCAGAAGCAAGACCGTCATCAATTTACAGCTTAAATTTGATAAGCAATTCTAAAAATAAAAGTTTTCAAAGTATATATAGGGCAATTTGAAAATATACAATTATGGCAAGTTAAGGATAAATAATTTGTGATCAATTGCTGATTTAATACGAAGATCAAAATACATTTCTTGAGGATCACCCCCGCAGGCATGGGGAATACAGTCATAAATCTCCAAAATTCAACGCAAAATTGAAGCATTGATCACACCAAACTATTGTCACCTTGCCACAAACGAATTATTATTTAATTAATTACTATACTATTGGGAAAATTAACTATGAATCCTCACAAACACAAAATTCTGTTACTCTATCAGCTATTTATCGCGCTGATCGCCTTAATTTCAATTCTGCTGCTGTTGTTTGACTGCGCTCATGCCATTAATCTCAGCCAGTCGCCTTACGTTTGGATCGATCGCGGTATCTGGGCAATTCTGGTGGTTGACTACTTTGCACGTCTGGCAATCGCAAAAGACAAAATTCAATTTTTCAAGGAAAACATCTGGGATCTGCTCTCAATCATCCCGACCAACTCAATCTTCACGCTATTCCGTTTTGCCCGTGTCGCCCGCGTCTTTCACATGCTGCGTGTCTTGCGGCTTTTACGCCTGGTTGGTCTGACGGTCCGCTTAAAACGATTCTTTCACACGGATGGTCTGATCTACTACCTTTACCTCAGCTGTGGAATTCTGTTTATCGCAGCCGGCATGTACAGCATCTCAGAGGGCGTTTCGTTTTCAACGGCCTTTTGGTGGGCTTTAACAACTGTTTCAACCGTGGGCTATGGCGATGTCTCGCCGACTACGCTCTGGGGACGGATTGCCGCAGTTTTGCTGATGGTCGTAGGCGTCAGCATCATTGGACTTTTGACCAGTACGATCACGACTTATTTTGAACCAACCAATCCGCATGAGGTCACCAAAAAAGAAATCGCCAAGCTGCACGCCGAAAATAAGCAGCTGCATCAGGAACTGTTGGAAATCAAACAAATGCTTAAAGAACAACAGCACCATGACGCTAAATAAAAAACAGTACCGTATTGAACATTTTATAGGCACTGTTTTCTTCTAAAATTGCATGATAAATCAAATTCATTGATACGGCTTGACAGCAGACTTTCCTGCGGTCAGGCCGTTTTTTATCTGAGTTCATTTGAGATATGATTGCTGCTTTGTTTCTTATCATTATGGATGCCTTTCTTACCAGATCTGCTTAAAATCGTTTTATCAGGCTTCCAACACAAGTTTTCTTGTAAGCACACTATAACCAACCGCATATGATTAAATTCCAAGTTCTCCTATAC